>Ga0209230_10000771_pt1 | contig 12500 bp, 9 predicted proteins | sample LakOntMetagenome_FD_187467 | JGI IMG/M metagenome (GOLD analysis project Ga0209230, IMG submission 187467) | Freshwater and sediment microbial communities from Lake Ontario - Sta 18 epilimnion Metagenome (SPAdes) (version 2) | ecosystem: Environmental > Aquatic > Freshwater > Lentic | place... | reverse complement strand
ATGATCTGGTGTTCGCTGGCGAGCAGGTCAATGATACGGCTCTGCAGACGGTTCGTGTCCTGGAACTCGTCCACGAGGATGTGTTGGAAGCGCTGGCGATAGTGGGCAAGGGCGGCCGGGTCGTTTTCGAGGACGAAAAGCCAGAGGCTGAGCAGGTCATCAAAGTCGCAGAGGTTCCGCTCCTTCTTCGCGGTCTCATAGCTCGTACAGAATTGCAGCAGCTTCTCCGGGCCACCCTTCATCCAATCGAGGCGTTCGGCGAGGACATCCGGCAGGGGGCGTAGCGTGTTACGTGCATGCGAATAGGCGTCGAGGATGACGGCCGCCTTCGGGTTCGTCTTGTCCTTGATGAACGCACCGTCAATCGACTTCACGATCTCGGAGAACAGGTGTTCCGATTCCTTCTGGTCGATGATGGTGAAGTCCGGCGAACGCGAGGCCACGGCCGCGTTGCGGCGCAGGATGCGCTGGCCGATCGAATGGAAGGTGCCGCCCCAGAACTGCCCGCGCGGTACGCCAGTGAGGTCCTCGACGCGTTCGAGCATCTCTTTCGCCGACTTGTTCGTGAAGGTCAGCAGGAGGATGTCCCAGGGATTGGCGCCTTGGTGCAGGAGCCAAGCGACGCGGTAGGTGAGGGTGCGGGTCTTGCCCGAGCCAGCGCCGGCGAGCACGAGCGCGGGTCCGCGCGGCGAGGTCACTGCGGCGTACTGCTCATCGTTGAGCTCGCCGCGGAAATCGACGGGAGGCAGGCCTTCCACGGGTTAGCGGGCGGGTCGCTGGCGGCGATCCATCAGGCTGAACTTTACGACTTGTTCGTCAGCGCGGTAGGAGGAGCGTACCAAAGGTCCGGATTCGACGTGCTTGACGCCGGCGGCGAGCGCGAAGGTTTTCCACTCGGCAAATTCATCGGGCGTCACCCAGCGGTCGATGGGCGCGTGTTCCTTGCTGGGGGAGAGATACTGGCCAATGGTCAGGATATCAACGTCGGCAGCGGCGATGTCGCGGATGATCTGCGCGACTTCTTCCTTCTGCTCCCCGATGCCGAGCATGATGCCAGTCTTCGTGATAAAGTCGCGGGACTTGGCGTGTTTGAGTACCCAGAAGGAGCGGTCGTAGCGGGCGGTCTTGCGAATCGGGCGTTGGAGGCGTTCGACCGTCTCGAGATTGTGGTTGAGGATATCGGGACGCGCGTCGAGGAGCGTGTCGAGGTGCTCCTGTTCGCCGCGGAAGTCGGCCGGCAGGACCTCGATGGTCGTATTCGGGCAACGATGGCGGGTGGCACGGACAGTCGCGGCCCAAACGGAAGCGCCGCCGTCCTTGAGGTCATCGCGGGCGACGGAGGTGATGACCACGTGCTTCAGGTTCATCAGCGCGATGGACTCGGCCACGCGGGCGGGTTCGCCGAGGTCGAGTTCGCTGGGTCGGCCGGAGAGCACGGCACAGAAGGTACACGAGCGCGTGCAGACGTTGCCGAGGATCATCACCGTGGCGCTGCCGCGGGACCAGCATTCGCCCATGTTGGGACACTGCGCGGACTGGCAGACCGTGTGTAGCTTATGCTCGTCGACGTTCCTTTTGGTTTCCAGGAAGTCCGGGCCGCTGGGGAGCTTGGCACGGAGCCAGTCAGGTTTGCGGGCGGACTCGATCATGGAGGAAGGGCAACATTGCTGTCCCGGGGCGTTTTTCAACCCAACAAAGAAGAAGGGGTGCTCTCCCTTTAGGAAAGCACCCCTTTTGCTCGGAGTTTCAGCTCAGACCTTAGAAGGTCTTCTTCAGCGACACGGCCGTGATGCCTTCGTAGACACCAGCGTAGGAGCCGCTACCATTGGAGTAGGTAAGGGTGCCAGTGAAGCCGAGGACCGGGTAGGACAGGGCGATTGCGTAGTCTTCGTCGTTGTCAGCGGCGTTCTTGCCGTCGGTGACGCCGTAGTGGAGGCCGAGGGAGAGCCCCTTGATGGCGGCTACTTCGTAAGCATAGTTAAGCTCGTAATACTGGGTGCCGCTTCCAGCGATGCCGAAGTAATCCGTGACGGCGTGGGAGATCTTCGCCGTGAAACCATAGGCCGAAACCGCGGCGTTGATTTCACCCGTGTTGAGGGAGGAGTTACCTTCGTAGACGTAAGCCAGGTAGCCAACGGAGGCGGAGAAGTCCTTGCTCAGGCTGAAGCCATAGTTGGCGTAGAGGTCCACTTCGAGGGTGGTGTTAGTCCAGTTAACGTTCGAAGCCCAGACGCCAGCGGTGAAGCCGGAGCTGTGCGCGACGTCGAAGCCGCCCTGGAGGGCAGTCTTGCCGCCATTCTGCGTGATACCGCGGAAGACGTAATCGCTGGTGTACGACAGGTTGCCTGTGGTGGTGAACGCCGAGGCAGAGGCGGGCGCCGACTGAGCAAAGCTCGCGGCAGCGGTGAGGGTGAGGAGGGTGATGGAGGTGTGCTTCATGGCGTCTGTGGATGTGCTCAAAGCCTGCCAATTCACCATATATTTCGACAATCGTGTAAAGATTGGCGAATAAGCACCAACGTTTGCTTAAAAAGAAACCGACGGTGCTTTATTTTAAGCCTAAATCACTGGCCTTAACTGAGGTAACACTCGAGGTGGGCTTCAGCTGATTTCGCCCAACTGAACTCCGACGCCATCGCGGTCTTCTGCAGTGACTTATAGGTCGCCGGGTGCTGATAAAGTTCCAGCGCCCGGTTGAGGGCCCACTCGATGCCGCCTCGGTCCGCATGCTCGAAAATAATCCCGGTGCCATGCTTCTTTCCGTCCCAGCCGCTCACGGTGTCGGCCAAGCCGCCGGTGGCGCGAACAATCGGGAGTGTGCCGTAGGCCATCGAATACATTTGGTTCAGGCCGCACGGTTCGAAGCGGCTGGGCATCAAGAAAAAATCACACCCTGCCTCAATCCGGTGGGAGAGTCCGTTGTCGTAGCCGATGCGGACGGCGCAGAGCTGGGGGAAGTCGACAGCGAGTCGCTTAAACTCGTTTTCCAACCAGGCGTCGCCGCTGCCGAGGAGCACAAACTGCAAGCTGCCTTCACGCAGGAATTTCGGGAGCACGCTGACGGCGAGGTCCAGACCCTTTTGCTCCCAGAGACGCGAGACAACGCCGACGAGCGGAACGTCACGATCGGTGGCGAGATCGAGCTCGCGCAGGAGGGCGGTCTTGCATTGGGCCTTGCCCGCGGGCTTCTTGGCTGAGAATGCGACGGCGATATGCTCGTCGGCCTCGGGGTTCCATTCTTCGCGGTCGACGCCGTTGAGGATGCCGCGCAGGTCGCCCGCGCGGCGACGCACGACATCGTCCAGTCCGTAGCCGAAGGCCGGGGTGAGGATCTCCTTGGCGTAAGTCGGGCTGACGGTGATGACCTTGGCGGCGTGGAGGATGCCACCCTTGAGGAAGTTGACGCCGCCAAGGCACTCGAGTTCCTGTGGGCTCCAGAGGAATGCGGGCAGGCCGAGATAGGCCATAATCCGCTTGGGATAGAGGCCTTGGTGCTGCAGGTTATGAATAGAGATGACGGTCTTCGCCTGGCCGAGGGCGGACTGCTTGAGCGTGGTATTCAGGAGAACGGGCACGAGGCCAGCGGTCCAGTCGTGGCAATGGATGACGTCCGGGATCCAGCTGGTCTTCAGGCATGCGTCCAGAGCGGCACGTCCGTAGAAGGCGGCGCGTTCGCCGGCATCGTCACGCGCCGGATAGATTTCGCGGGCCCCGTAGAAATCTTCGTGTTCGACGAACCAGGCTTCGAAATTCGGCGAGACTTGGAGCGTACGGATGCGGCAGCCGGCCTTGCGGGCGTCGCCGTTCACGCCGACCTTGAGCGACTCGATGAGCGTGCCCATCTTCTCGCGACCGGGGACGGAGCCGTACAGGGGCGTCACCGCGCGGACTTCGTGCCCCTTAGCGGCCAAAGCCTTCCCCAGCGCCACGGTGGCATCGCCGAGGCCGCCAGCCTTGGACCAGGGCGCCAGCTCGGGGGTCACGAAAAGGATTCTCATGCGGAAGGGCGGGTGTCGCGGGGGCGTCCGAGTCGATTGAGCAAAGGGACGAAGGCCACGAGGATAATCAAGGCGGCGACCATGGCGACATTGCCAGCCAAATCATGGACGGTGCCGAGCGATGAGAAACCGGCCTGGCCATGCTCGACGCCGGCGAAATCGCGCTCCAGCGATTTTGATCCGTTGTGCAGCGCGTGGAAGGTGAGGTAGGTGTTGCGGCCAATGTTGAGCAGGATGGCGGTGAAGCCGGCCAAACTAATCAACGCGATGCGGCGGAGCAGTGCGCCCGGGAAGCCGCCTTCGAGGAAGACCGCGCCGAGGAAAGCGCCGGCGAAGACGCAGGCCGAGAGCGAACGGATGCCCGAGCAAGCCTCCGCCACGCCAACCGCGTCTCCGTTAGGGAAGATGATAGTGTTGCCGCTGACCCGGATGGCATGGTCGTTGAAGCGCAAGATGCCGGAGACGATCTCCGTCACGTTGGTGAGTAGCTCGCCCTTGATCTGGTTGTCGACGAGGAAGAGGAAGGGGCCGGAAATCAGCCAGACGCACGTGGGGAATAGGAGGAGTCCGACCGCCCGCCAGCGGGAGGTCGATGTTGCGACGGTGTCCTGCGGCCCACGGACGGAGAGGAAGGCGAACGCCAGCGCCGCGCCGGCCAGACCGAAGCAGATGGCGAGGGTGGGGCCGATGCCGGTGCCGAAGATGGCACGGGCGGCGGCACCTAAGCCGAAGAGCGCGAGGGAGGCGAACGCCAGCAGCTGGGCGAGGGTGAGCACGCCTCGGGATGTCGGCGCAGCAACGTCCGCCCGTTCGCCTGTCAGCAGGGCGCGGAGCTCTTCCCAGCGATCCCAGAGCACGTAAGCGGAGAAGAATGGCACGAGGTAGCCGAAGGTGTAATCATCCTTGGTGCTCCAGATGGCCCACTGATCCCAGGTCGTGAACGCGGCCATGCCGATGAGCAGCAGGCCGAGGCCGCGCGTCGTGCCATCGAGCTTAGACTGGGCTTCTGCGGACATCAGAACCGGGGCACCGCGGCCAGGAGCGTCTTGGTGTAGGCCTGCTGCGGGTTGCCGAGAATCTCGGCCGGCGTACCATGCTCGACGATTTTACCTTTGGACATCACGAGGATGTGGTCGCTGACATGTTCGACGACGGCGAGGTCGTGGGCGATGAAGAGATAAGTGAGGCCGAGCTGTTCTTGCAGGTCCTGGAGGAGGTTCACGACTTCGGCTTGCACGGAGACGTCGAGCGCCGAGACGGGTTCATCGCAAATGATGAGCTCCGGCTGCACGGCGAGAGCCCGGGCGATGCCGATGCGCTGGCGCTGGCCACCAGAGAATTCGTGCGGGTGGCGGCGCAGGTGTTCGGCGGGGAGCTGGACGCTGCGGAGGAGTTCGGCGCAGCGGGCTTCGCGGTCCTCCCGCGTCATCTGCGGGAAGTGGATTTCAAGTGGCTCGGAGAGGATGCTCAGGATGTCGGCGCGCGGGTTGAGCGAATTATATGGATCTTGGAAGATCATCTGGATCTTCTTGCGCCAAGGGAGGAAGTCCGAGTTCGAGAGGACGCCGATGTCCTGACCGTGGTAGAGAATCTTACCGGCGGTCAGCGGCGCGAGCTTAACGATCGCGCGGCCGGTCGTCGTCTTGCCCGAGCCGGATTCGCCGACGAGGCCGACGGTCTTACCCTTCGGCACGACGAAGGAGATGTTGTCCACGGCCTTCTTGGGTTCGGCTTTCTGGAAGAACCAGTTGGCGCGGCCGGGGTAGTGCACGGAAAGGCCAGTGACTTCAAGAAGGTTGTCGCTCATCGGGAGACCTTAAGTTCGTCGGACAGGGTGGTGAGGCGACGGCGCCGCTGGCCGAGGCGGGGGATGCAGGCAATGAGCGCCTTGGTGTAGGGGTGCGACTGCGTCCGCATAATCTGTTCGACTGAGCCGGACTCGACGATGCGTCCTTTCCACATCACCGCGACCTTGTCGGCGAAGTTCGCAATGATGCCAAAATTATGGGTGATGAGGACGATGCTCATGCCACGCTCGCGACGGAGGCGGGCGAGGAGGTCCATGATCTCCTTCTGGATAGTCACGTCGAGCGCCGTGGTCGGCTCGTCGGCCACGAGGATCTGCGGGTTGCACGCCAGCGCCATGGCGATCATCGCGCGCTGTTGCATGCCGCCGGAGAGTTCGTGGGGGTATTGGTTCGCAACGCGTTCGGGGTCGTTGATGTGGACCTCGGCGAGGGAGCGGATGACCTCAGCCTTGACGTCTTTGACGTCCGGTCGGTGTAACGCGACGGCTTCGCCAATCTGGAAGCCGATGGTGTACACCGGATTTAGGGAAGTGCCGGGTTCCTGAAAAATATAGGCGATCGAGCCACCGCGGACCTTGGCGAGCTTATCCTCGGTAAGTCCCATTAACTCGACGCCGGCCAGTTTGACGGATCCCGAGAGGGCGCAGGACGGCTCGGGTGGCAGCAGGCGGGTAAGGGCGAGGGCTGAGACCGACTTGCCGGAGCCGGATTCGCCGACGACGGCGAGGACTTCGCCGGCGGCGAGTTCATAACTGACACCTTGGGCGGCGACGGTCTCGCGGTCACCGGTGCGGAAGGTGACGCTGAGGTCCTGTACTTTCAGGAGAGGCTCGGCGGACATAGTCGGCAACATAGGTCGGGGTGCGGCGAAGGGAAAGGAAGAACGGCGGTCATTCGGCGCGCCAGCGGTCTTCGACGACGGTCTTTGGCGCACCGCGCACCTTGCCATCGCGGAAATCCTTGAGGTCGACCTCACGTTGCTTGGGGTCGAGCCAGAACAGGCCGTACTGGCCCGGGTCTTCGGCCGAACGCACGTCGAAGCCTGCCGGGAACTTGACCCAATCCCAGTGGGCGATGCGGTAGCCCGGCACCTTGAAGCCCGGGATGAAGTCGGCGAGGTCGTGGATGCGGTGCTGCATCGCATGCGACAACTTGATCATCTCGTCTTCAGCGGTGGCCTCGCGGAAACGGTCGATGAGTTTGGAGAGCTCGGGGTCGTCGATACCAGTGATGTTGTTCGTCTGGCGCTTTGGTACCTTACGTCCGTCCGCGAGCTTCTCGACCGCGTTGTCGGTGTGGTGGGATTCCCAGAGGGCTGGCAGACGGCTGGAGACAGACCAGGCCCAGAAGACAATGTCATGGTTCTTTTCCATGACCTTGCGGTATATCGTGGTACCCTCAAGCGTCTCGGGGCGGTATTCCACGCCGCAACGACGGGCTGATTCGACGAGCGTCGCGAGATACTTGCGGCGGTCGGAGGTGTCGAAGGTGAGGCGGAACGAAAGCCGTTCCCCGGCGGCGTTCATCAGGATGCCGTCGGACCCGACCTGAGTGAAGCCGGCCTTGGCGAACGCCGCGCGGGCGAGTTCCGGCGAATATCGGCGTGGGCGAATCGATGGGTCGGTGAACTTGCCTAGGCCTTCGCTGAACTGGTTAAGGCGTTCGTAGTCTCCGCGGTAGAAGCCGTCGATGACGCGTTGGAAGTCGGTGGCGTGCTGCAGGCCGACGCGGACGTCGAGGTCGGCGAGGAGGGGCTTCTGGGTGTTGAGGTAGAGGCCGTAAGGAGGGCGGGGAATGTCGTTGAAGAATTGGGCCTTGGTGAGGTAGCCGTTCTGGTAGGCCTTCTTCTCGTTGGTGCCGTACCAGTAGCGCGGCATCATGATTGGCATGAAGTCGATCTCACCCGCCAGCATCGAGGCGTAGGCGCTATCAATCTCGCGGATGACGCCGTATTCAATGATATCGGGATTGTAACGGTGGCGATAGAACTTTCGTTGATCGCCCCACCAATCTTGGACGCGGGTGAGGGTGACGGATTTCTCGCGCTGGAAACCGGTCGGGCCGACGAAGTAAGCGCCCGTCGTCGGCTGGAAGCGGTCGTTGTACAGCTTTTCGTAGTTCGGGCCGAAGTCCTTGAAGAAATTACGCGGAAGCGGGATCAGCTGACCCAGCTGTTCCAGTTGATATGGGCGCTTGCGCGGGGCCTTGATGGCGATCGTGTGGGCGTCGTACCTCGTGATGCCACCCCACTCGCGCGTGTAGAAGTCGGCGTACCAATCGGCTTTCGCCCAAGGCGAACGATTGAAGTAGAACGTGAAGAAGAAGTCGTCGGCGGTGATCGGTTGCCCGTCCGTGAACTTCGCGTTCGGATCAAGGCGGAAGTAGGCCGTCATGCCGTCGGACGACATGGCCCAGCTCGTCGCCAGGGCAGGGATGGTCTCCTCGGTGTTCGGATGTGAGGAGATCAGTCCAAAGTCGTTGTTATCGTAAAGCTCACCCCGAAAGCCGTTGTTGGCGTTAGGGCCGACGCGCCGGAGCGTCGGCGGCGTGCTCGGCGTGAACTGGCGCAGGCTGCCGCCGCGCACGGCCCGCGGATCCGCAAACTCCTTCTGCTCCGAACCGTCGTGCCAGACGAGGTCTTTGGGGAGGTCGGTCGGCTTGGCGAAACGGAAGAAGTCCTTGTGCTCGGCGTAGTAGGCCGCGGCCTTCGGGTCCTCGTAGGTCTGGGCCGAGGCGGTCGTCAGGACGAAGAGGATGGCGAACAAGGTTCTCATTTTTGGGCGCGACGGAGGTCAAAGGCGTCTTGGAGCGCTTCGCCGATGGAGTTGATCATGACCATGGTACCGACGAGGCAGCAGAGCGTGGGGCCGAGGATCCACCAAGCGTTCCAATTTTCCTTAGCCTGTTGGAGGAGGTTTCCCCAGGAGGGCTCGGTCGGCGGCAGTCCGAAGCCGAGGTAATCGAGCGCGGAGAGCGAGAAGACCAGGCCGTGCAGGCTGAAGGGGAGCGTCGTCAGGATGATGGTCGCGCAGTTGGGCAGGATGTGTCGCCAGATGATGCGGGCGTGGCCGGCGCCGAGGGCACGAGAGGCGGTGACATAGTCGCGAGCGGAGACCTGGTAAGCGGCGGCGCGTAGCTGCTGGGCGAGCCCGATCCACGAGAACGCGACGAGAATGAGGATGAGGATTGCTAGCGAGGGCTCGAGGAGGCTGGCGAGGAAGATGATGGCGTAGAGGAACGGGATGTTGGACCAGATTTCCATCAGGCGTTGGCAAACCATATCGAACCAGCCGCCGAAGTAGCCCATCGCAGCCCCCAGAATTAGGCCGATGGCGTACACGCAAGGCAGGAAGATGAGGGCGGAGAGCAGGAGGATGCGGAAGCCGCCGAAAAGCCGTGCGACGATGTCGTGGCCGGATTCGTCGGTGCCGAGCCAATGTCCGTCAAGTCCCGGCGGGCAGGGCGAGGGCACCTGCGTGCGGAGCGTACCCTTTGGTTCCCAGTCGGTCCGGTCTACGGCTGGAACACGCTGGACGACCTTGCCGTTGGCGAATTTCGCGCGGGCGATACCGACGCCCTCGGCGAACAGGCGGGCGTCGCCTTCGGGCCGGCCGTTGATGATCGTCCAGGTCTGGCGGCGGGTGCCGTCCGCATTGAGCGTGAAGATGCGCCCTTCGGAGATGATCCCGCGAGGGTCGTTCCACCGTCCGTCGGCGTCGCGGGAGACCTCCGGCGTCACCTCGCAGACTTCGCCCGGGGCGAACGGCACGGGCGGCATGAAGAGCCAGCCTCGGCCGTTCTGCTTCAGCTCTTCGGCCAACAGGCGATAGTTGGGTTCGCCTTCGATCTTCAGGCCGAGGTCACTTCCGGGGATGAAACCGGCGAAGACCGGGAAGCGCGTGACGCCGTCGACCTTGAGCACGAGCGGGCGGTTGCCGACGAGTAACGGTCCAAGCAATGCGAGCGCCGAGAGCGCGCCCAACGTGAGCAGCGACCACCAGCCCATACGGTTACGACGGAATCGGTCGAAACGCTGTCGCGTGATGGGATCGAAGAAGCTCATGTGGATTTATCGAACCGGATGCGCGGATCGACGGCGGCGACGCAGAGGTCGGAGACGATGTTGCCGATGAGCATCGCTAGGCTGGAAAGCGTGAGGAGACCGAGGAAAACGGGATAGTTACGGTGGACGAGTGAGTCGTAGCCCAGCAGGCCGAGGCCCGGAATATTGAACGTCACTTCGATAAGGAAAGAACCCGTGAGGAAGAAGCCGAGGTTGCCCCCGAAGGTCGCGGCCAGGGGGATGAGCGAATTGCGGAGTGCGTGCACGAAGACGATCCGGATATGGCTCAGTCCCTTGGCTTTGGCAGTGCGCACGTAGTCGGCGGCAAGGTTGTCGAGCAGTCCGTTACGAGTGAAGAGCGTGAGCGCAGTGAAGGCACCGACCATCTCGCAGGCGAGTGGCACGATGGTGTGGTGGACGCGGCCCGCCCAACTGAGGTTCGCCCAATCAAACCCTTTAGTTGGGAACCATCCGAGATGGAAACAGAGCAGGTGCAGCAACGCGACGGCGAGGATGAATCCGGGGACGGAATAGAGGATGAACAGAACCTGCGAGGAGCCGCGGTCGAACCAGCCGTCGCGTTTCAGGGCCTTGGCGACGCCGAGGGGAATCGAGATGGCGTAGGCGAGCAGCAAGGACCAGCCGCCGAACCAAGCCGAGAGGGGCAGTCGCGCCTTGATCTCATCCCAGACGGGTTTGTCGCTGGTGGTGGAATCGCCGAGTTCCGCTTGCAGCAGGCCGGCGTAGGCTTGGCGGTAGACAAGTATGCGCGTCGCTGTCTCGGGGTCGTCGGGCAGGGGCGCGAGTGAAGCGAACCAGTGAGCGCGGGCTTTGCCGTCCGGCATGGTCGCCGTGGTGGCACTTCCGGCCTGGCTGACGTTCAGTTTAAAGGATTTGCCCGGGTTGAGGTCGTCGGCGACCTCCGCCTCGGCCTTGCCGTCCTTATCCAGACGCACCGTGATCCAGTCCGCCGGGCCGGGGAGGGCGCCGAGCCAGATGGCGTAGGCCTCTATAAGAGAGCGATCGAAACCATAGCGCCGTTTGAGGTTGTCGAGCTCCTCGGGCGAGGCCGGACCGCTCGGGCGGGCCGCGGTGCTGCGTTTACGGTCGGCCTGCTGGCGCTCGGCGAGGGCTTGTTCGATGGGGCCGCCTGGGACGAAGCGAGTAAAGCAGAACGCGACGAAGGTGATGCCCACGAAGGTCAGTGGGACTAGCAGCAACCGTCTGAGGACGTAGTCGCGCATCGCGGGTCTCTATAGGGCAGTCACAGAACGAGAGGGGTCAACCCGAAAGGACTCGCTTGCACCCGTCGCCGGAGGTCGCACCTTGTGTGGGGTGCCCCTGCTTTACTCGTCCCTGCTTTTTGTCGTCCTTGCCGTTGTCGCGTTCGGACTACTCCTACTCACAATCTTCCTGGTCGCCTTCGCCTGGCGGGCCCCGCGACGACACAAGTCAATGTCGTTGGGTTATTGCGTCATGCACACCCTGTGCTGGCTCCTCTTGAAGTGCGGGTACAGCATCCGTGTCCGCGGGTTGGAGAATATTCCGCAAGAAGGCGGCGTACTCCTTATCGTGAACCACGTCGCCTATGCCGACGTGGTGGTGATGGGTGTGATATCGCATCGTCCGGTGCGCTTCCTCTCTTGGGAAGGTTTCGAACGGCATAAGTTCATCGGCTTCATGTGCCGACTAATGGGGACGATTCCGGTTTCGGAGACGAAGGCCAAGGAGGCCATCGTCAAGGCGGGCGAAGCTCTCGCCCGCGGTGAAGTCGTCTGCATCTTTCCCGAAGGCAGCATCACCCGTAACGGTGCCCTGATGCAGCTGCGCAAAGGCTTCGAGCTGATCGCCCGCCGGGGTGGCGCGCCTATCCTGCCCGTCGCAATCGATGGTATGTGGGGCGCACTCTTCAGCTTCGGCGGAGGAAAGTTTTTCTGGAAGTTACCCAAGCATTTACCGCGTCCCATCGGCGTCGTGGTCGGTCAGCCGTTTCCTGTGGCCGAGCATGCCAAGACGCGCTCGCGTCTACTCGAGCTCGCCGCGGAGGCCTTCGCCATGCGCAAATCCCTCGAAGGTCATCTCGGCCGAGAGGTCGCGGAGGGCTTGGCAAAGAAGGGCGGCGCCATCGCCTTGGTCGACCGCACGTCAGCCCGCCGCGAGTTCACCGGAGCCACGCTGTTGGCCTTGGGCTGGGCTTTCGCGGGTGAGTTGAAGCGCCGGACAACGTCCAAGCGTGTCGCGATTGTGCTGCCCCCGGGCGTCGCGGCGGCGGTGGCTAACCTCGGTTGCGTGCTGGCCGGAAAGGTCTCCGTGAATCTCAATTTCTCGCTGGGTCGCGAGCAGGCGCTCTCCTGCCTCCAGCGCGCCGAGGTGGATCTCGTCATCACCGCCGGCGCTTTTCGCAGCAAGCTCTCCGAGAAGTCTCCGGACTTCCCGTGGGGTGATCAGGTCCTCGACGTCGCCGACTTTCTGGCGACGCACTCGCGCGCCGACCTCGCTTTCCGCATCAGTCTGATCCGCTGTCTGCCGACCTCCTGGGTGCTGGCGTGCATGGGGCTGCCGAAGCATGGCGGCGACGACGAAGCGGCTTTGCTCTTCACTAGTGGCAGTTCTGGCCAGCCCAAGGGCGTA
>Ga0209230_10000766_pt1 | contig 12517 bp, 10 predicted proteins | sample LakOntMetagenome_FD_187467 | JGI IMG/M metagenome (GOLD analysis project Ga0209230, IMG submission 187467) | Freshwater and sediment microbial communities from Lake Ontario - Sta 18 epilimnion Metagenome (SPAdes) (version 2) | ecosystem: Environmental > Aquatic > Freshwater > Lentic | place... | reverse complement strand
AAGCAAAACCGTGAGTTGCACCAGCGATAGTGAATATGTTCGGCGATAACCCAATTGTTTCGCGTGCCACGATTGCGGCAATCAGAAGAGCCCAGGTAAACATTTCAATTCGAGCGAAGGTGCCAAAGATGTCTTTAGGTTTTGCGTCCATACTCGAATCTTATTGCGACCAAGGTCATAACCACTCGAACCTAGCTGTTGCGCTAACGGTTGAAATCGCCCTCGTTGTGACCTTGATCGTCCGATCCACCAGATCCATAGAAAGTATCTGGATACGCAGTGTTTGGTGAATAGCCATCAGGACCCGAATGCATATCTCCCTGGTTCATTGAGCCTTCTTTGGTCTTTGCAACCGGTGGCCGATAAACCGATGGGTCGTAGTTAAATACTCGCTTGAGCCAATTTAGAAAACCCACTTCTAACTCCTGAATCCCTTTTTCGCCTCGCCCCAAATAAGTGCCACAAACATGGCCCCGACAATCAAAGTCGGAATCACAATCCAGGGCCAGATTTTGTTGAGCCAAAAAAGCATTACTTCGATTGTCTTCATGGGCCCCAAGCTAATTGGAACCTCTGACATCTATTGCTGGTCTTTGGTGACCGCCTTGTGGATTTCGGCAGTTAGCGCCTCTATTTTGAAGCTGAGCTCGTGCACCTGCTTAGTCAAAGCCAGGTTCTCCTGGTCAATTTGGTAGGTGTGCATTGCAAGCTCCGAGTTGATTTGGTCTTCGCGCTTAGCGGCAATCAAAAGGATTGCTCCCTGAAGGGCAGCGATGCAGGAAAGAATCAGGTTCAGCAGGATAAATGGAAAAGGATCGAAGTTGCCATCGGAGTTGAAATACATCCAAACCGCAAGAAATGCTAAAGCGCCAAAAACAAACGGCCAGGACCCCATGGCATTTCTGAGCACATCCGCAGATCGCTGGCCGAAACTGAGCTGCTCTTTGCCAAATTTTGTAGTTGCTGGGTGTTCGTTCCAACGGGCCATGGTGTCTCCTTTTTCTATCGAGTCTGTCTCAAGGCTAACTGAGCGAAAAGTTTTGGCCGGCAGGGGGCTAGCGACAGTGTTTTTCGAGGTCTGGATTCACCTCTAGATTAGGTGTCATGAAATCAATTCCACTCAAGAGCAGGCACGAGGCACTCGGAGCAAGCTTCACCGACTTTGGCGGCTGGGAGATGCCGGTTCGCTACAGTTCCGACTTAGCTGAGCACCATGCGGTTCGAAACGCCGCAGGCCTTTTCGATATTTCTCACATGGGTGAAATCTTCGTTGAAGGCAAGCAAGCTTCTGAACTGCTGGATTTCGCCCTAGTGGGAGCTGCATCGGAGATTGCAATCGGCCGGGCTAAGTATTCGCTGATCTGCAACGAAGATGGCGGAATCATCGATGACTTGATTGTTTACCGACTTGGTCAAAACGCTTACCTGGTTGTTGCCAATGCCTCCAACCGCGAAGCGGTTGTAGTTGCTATGCAGAAGCGTAGTTCCGGCTTTGATGCGACAGTCAAAGACGAAAGCGATGCCTGGGTGCTTTTGGCAATTCAGGGACCAAACTCGGTTTCGATTCTTTCAACACTTACTTCAGACGCACTAGATGATCTGAAGTACTACGCAATATCTGAATCCGAAATTGCGGGAGTCAAATGTCTTCTGGCTCGCACCGGATACACCGGTGAAGATGGCTTTGAGATCTACATTCCCGTGGAATCCGCAGGCCACGTATTTGACGAATTAGTTTCTGCGGGATCTACCCAGGGCATGCTTCCCACCGGGCTTGCTTGCCGGGATACTTTGAGGTTGGAAGCTGGGATGCCGCTCTACGGTCACGAGATGAATATAGATGTCAATCCCTACCAGGCAGGATTTGGCAAAGTTGTCAGGTTAGATAAGCCTGGGGACTTCGTTGGCAAAGCAGCTCTAACGAAACTGTCTGAAACCCCACCAACAAAGATGCTGGTTGGAATCGCAGGCGAAGGTAAGCGCGCAGCGCGCGCAGACTATGAAGTTTTTGTTGAAGGTTCCACTGCACCGATTGGGGCGGTGACCTCTGGGGCACTGTCGCCAACACTTGGTTTTCCAGTGGCGATGGCCTACGTTGGTGCCGATTTTGCTCAAATCGACACGCCTATTAGCGTAGACATCAGAGGAGCTGTGACACCGTTTACAGTTGTGAAACTGCCCTTCTACAAAAGAGCTAAGAACTAACTACCCCCTAAAGGAAAAATCCAGGATGATCAACCGCGAAGGTCTGAAATACACCAAAGAGCACGAGTGGCTATCAATCGAGGGCGATGTTGCCACCGTTGGTATCACCGAATACGCCGCTGAGAAGCTAGGTGACATTGTTTTTGTTGACCTACCAAAGGTTGGTTCCTCTACTACTTATATGAAGATCTGCGGTGAGATTGAATCCACCAAGAGCGTCGGCGAGCTCTACGCACCAGTTGATGGCGAAATCGTTGAGGTAAACGATGTAGTTTCTGGAAACCCAGAGCTTGTAAACCATGACCCATTCGGTGCTGGCTGGCTAATCAAGATCAGATTTACTGAATTACCCACCCTGCTTACCCATGAGGAATACGCTGCGCTAACCGGAGAGGGCTAAGTCAAAAATTGCTTCCTGAGCACAAAGACTTCAAATACCGTCATATTGGCCCGACCGCGCAAGAGCAATCAACCATGCTCAAAGAGCTTGGCTACTCTTCCCTTGATCAACTAATGGCCACAGCCCTCCCAAAGGCAATCCAGTTCGAGGGCGAAGGAAAGCTTCCTGACCCACTTACTGAACAAGAGACTTTGAATGCGCTTCGCGAGCACGCGAACAACAACCGAATTACAACATCACTTATCGGTCAGGGCTACTACGGAACCTTTACACCAGGAGTCATTAAGCGAAACGTTCTAGAGAATCCTTCTTGGTACACCGCTTATACGCCTTACCAGCCTGAGATCTCCCAGGGTCGCCTTGAAGCAATCATCAATTTCCAAACCATGGTGAATGACCTAACTGGAATGAAAACAGCCAACGCGTCGATGCTTGATGAGTCAACAGCGGCTGCCGAAGCCATGTTGCTCTCACGCAGGTCTTCAACAAACGAGAGCAATGTTTTCTACGTTGACTCCGACACCATGCCGCAGACCAAATCTCTTCTTGAGCACAGGGCACAACCGGTTGGAATCACAATCGCCTACTTCGACGCAGCAAAGGGTGCAGCCGAATTAACTGGCGAATACTTTGGTGTGATGGTGCAGTATCCAGGATCATCCGGAAGATTGACACAACTAAAGCCAATCTTCGACGCAGCACACACTGTGAACGCCATGGCGGTAGCCGTAGCTGATCTGCTAGCTCTTTGCTTGATCGCGCCTCCGGGCGAAGCTGGAGCCGACATCGTTGTCGGGACCACCCAGCGCTTTGGCGTTCCGATGGGATTCGGTGGTCCTCACGCCGGTTACCTAGCAGTTCGCGAGGATCTAGAAAGATCTATGCCTGGAAGATTAGTTGGCGTGTCTTTGGATGCCGATGGGGCTCCTGCTTACCGATTGACTCTTCAAACCAGAGAACAACACATCAGGCGCGAGCGAGCAACATCCAACATTTGTACCGCTCAGGTGCTTCTTGCCGTGATGGCTGGAATGTTTGCGGTCTACCACGGACCAAAGGGTTTGCGCTCAATTGCTCTAGAAGTTCACCAGAAAGCTCACGCACTGGCTGATGCTCTTCGGGCAGCTGGGCTTACGATTTCCGAAACTGACTTCTTTGACACTTTCCAGGTCACGGGTATCGACGCAAAGGCTATTTTTGAAAAGGGTAGGCAGCAGAATCTGACAATGCGCGTCGTTGATCAGACAACAATCGGAATTGCTATCGATGAAACCATCAGCCCAGAAACCCTTAGCCAAATTTCTGAGGTCTTTGGTGCCAAGAAAGTTTCCTACGGGTACCGCCCCTCTGGCCTGCTCAGGGTGGCAGGACTCGACCGAAAATCAGAGTATTTAACTCACCAGGTCTTTAACTCTCACCATTCCGAAACCGCGATGCTTCGGTACCTAAAGCGCCTATCAGATTTTGACTACGCTCTCGATCGAGGAATGATTCCACTGGGCTCTTGCACCATGAAGCTCAACTCCACCACCGAAATGGAAGCTGTCACCTGGCCTGAGTTTTCGAACCTGCACCCGTTCTCCCCTAAAGAAGATACTCGGGGCTACCTGTCATTGATTTCTGAACTTGAAGGCTGGCTCTGCGACGTAACCGGTTATGACGCAATTTCTCTTCAGCCAAATGCCGGAAGCCAAGGCGAGCTAGCGGGCCTTATGGCTATTCGCGGTTACCACCTGTCGCGCGGAGATTCTCAGCGAGAGATTTGCCTAATTCCATCTTCCGCCCACGGAACTAACGCAGCATCTGCCGTTCTTGCCGGCATGAAGGTCGTTGTTGTTGCCTGCGACGAGCTTGGCAACGTGGACCTAGAAGATATCAAGACCAAAATTAGTGAAGCCGGTGACAAGCTCTCGGCTCTGATGGTCACCTACCCTTCCACCCACGGAGTTTACGAAGAAGCGATTGCTGACATTTGTGAAATGGTTCACCAGGCCGGTGGACAGGTTTACATCGATGGTGCCAACACCAACGCTGTTGTTGGATATGCCAAATTTGGGCTTCTGGGTGGAGACGTCTCGCACTTGAACCTACACAAGACTTTCTGCATCCCTCACGGAGGAGGGGGTCCTGGTGTTGGTCCAGTTGCAGCAAGATCTCACCTAGCTCCATTCCTACCTGGCCACTCACTAGCTCAAATAGAGCTTCCAAACTTTGGACCTATCTCAGGAGCTCCTTTTGGTTCGGCCTCGATTCTGCCAATTTCTTGGGCCTACATTCGCATGATGGGAAACCAGAGCCTGCGTGATGCCACTTCGGTTGCAGTGCTGTCAGCAAACTACATCGCTATGAAACTAAAGGATCACTTCCCACTGCTTTATACCGGCAACGACGGACTAATTGCCCACGAGTGCATCATAGATATCCGAGGAATGACCAAGGACACCGGAGTATCGGTAGATGACATTGCCAAGAGATTGATTGACTATGGCTTTCATGCTCCAACCATGAGCTTCCCGGTTTCCGGAACGCTAATGATTGAACCGACCGAATCTGAACCAAAGGTTGAAATTGACCGATTCATTTCGGCGATGATTTCCATCAAGGGCGAAATCAACCAGCTTGGAAACGGTGAATGGAGTGCCGACGATAACCCGCTGAGACAAGCTCCACACACCGCGAGAATGCTCGCCGAGGACTGGGACCACCCGTACTCGAGAAAGCTGGCGGTTTTCCCAGTTGCCGGTCAACACCAAGGCAAGTTCTGGCCGAAGGTTAGGCGTGTGGATTCAGTGCACGGCGATCGAAACCTGGTTTGTTCTTGCCCGCCAATTGAGGCTTTCGCTTAAATCTTTTTAGCGCTTCTTCGCAAACATCAGATTTACTAAACCAAGTGCTATTGCTGCGCCAACTATCTGGAACGCAATAAACCCAATCACACTTTCAGGAGCGATGCCGGCAAAGGTGTCGCTGAAGATTCTTCCGATCGTTACTGCGGGGTTAGCAAACGAAGTTGAAGAAGTAAAGAAGTATGCCCCACCAATCACACCCGGAACAGCAAGAGCAATTAGATTGGCTCGGTCAGTTCTAATTAGTGACAAGATCACAAAAAGCAACAAGGTTGTGGCCATGACCTCGCCAATTGCCGTTCCACCACTGAATCTCGCAGTGGTCGAGATCTGAAAGATGGCCTGGCCAAACATGGCGTTGGCAATAATCGCCCCGTAGATCCCACCGAGGACTTGAGAAAGCACGTAGGGAAGAATCTGCTTAGTTGGAAATTGCTTGCTCGCCGCCAAGGCGATTGTGACCAGGGGGTTGAAGTGTGCTCCGGAGACCGGACCCAAAGTGAGGATCAGGATCCCTAAGACAAAGATTGTTGAGAGTCCGTTGACCAAAAGGGCAACGAGAGTGTCATTGGAGAGGTTGGTGCCCATGATTCCAGAGCCAACAACAGTTGCCACCAGAACGGTGGTTCCAAAGTATTCGCCAAGCAGTGCGCGGTAGTTCAATTCGTTTACTCCTTTACGCCAGCTGATTGTTTTTCAGTCTAGGAGCGTTCGAGCCTTCAAGGTGGGTGATTAGCCATGACCCTAAGTGAACTTCTGAAGAATATGACTTAAAGCGAAAAAGCCAGCGCTAGCCAACTAGTTGCTCGGCCAAAAGCTCTTTGACCCTTGGCACAACTTTGGTTCCAAGTAGCTCAATAGACTTCATCAGCTTGGAATGGGACATCGGGCCTGTTGAGTACTTCAGGTCGAATCTTTGAGCGCCAACAGCCTTGATTGCGTAGGCCATCTTCTGTGCCACGGTCTCGGGTGACCCGACATACAAGCTTCCGTTTTGAACTTCATCCAGATAGTGGCCTTTTGTCATTGGTCCCCAGCCGCGCTCTTGACCGATTCGGCCAAAACTTGCCTGGTAGCTTGGCCAAAGTTCTTCGATGGCTTGCTCGTCGGTTTCTGCGATGTGACCTGGTGAGTGAATAGAGATTGGCCTTAATGCGTGACCGAATTTTTCCATCGAGTCGCGATACAACTTTGCAAATGGTGCAAATCTTGCCGGATCGCCACCGATGATTGCAAGGGCAAGTGCAGCATCCGACCTTGCGGCACGAATCACAGAGTCAGGGGAACCTCCCACTCCCACGCGCAGTGGAATACGTCCTGATTCAGTTTTTGGGTAGACCTCTTGGTTTACGAGTGGTGCGCGAACGCTTCCCGACCAGGTCACTGGCTTTTCCTTTAGTAGCTCAACCAGTAGCTCTAGCTTCTGCTCGAATAGATCTCCGTAGTCTGCGAGTTCATATCCAAACAGTGGAAAAGATTCAATGAATGAGCCGCGACCTGCGGTGATCTCTGCTCGACCATTTGAAAGAGCATCCACCGTTGCAAAAGCTTGGTAAACCCTAACTGGGTCTTCGGAGGATAAAACTGTGACTCCGGAGCCAAGTTTGATGCGCTTGGTCTGGGTTGCAATTCCGGCAAGCACCGTGTCAGGGGAAGTCACTGCAAAGTCATCTCTGTGGTGCTCGCCAATATCAAAGCTATCTAGGCCAACGGCTTCAGCGTGAACGGCCTCGGCAACTACGTTTCGAAGCACCTGGCCGGCAGTTTCTGGGGTGCCGTCATCCTTTAGGGTCATATCCCCAAAGGTGTCTAGACCAAATTTGATTTCCATCTGCTTCACTTTCCTAGAGCTTGCTTACCATTGACTAACTAAAGCAAACTCTAAAGCTGTCGAGATTGTTCCCGAACTACCTTGTGAGAATGCTCCAAACCACATGAATTGCCTTCATGGTGTCTGCTGGGGTTTCTTCCTGGGCTAAGTGTCCGGACTGAGGAATCACGAACAACACCGAGTCTTTGATCATGTTTGCGAGCGCTTCGGTATCGGCTGTTGCAACCACTGTGTCGGTGTCTCCTGTTATCAAAAGCGTTGGCACAGTGATCTCATCTAGACGGTCTTTGACATCAAAGGCTCTGGGGGCACGGTTGAATTCCCAGAAGCCTTCTTCCCAGCCGATGACACTAAGTGGCTCGCGGTAGCCGGCTTTAACTTCCTCAGTGATTAGGTCTTTGTTGTACCAAGATTCGTTTAGTAGATCCATGCCGCTTGAGGCAATTGATGAAACCAGCAGCGGGCCTAGGTGATCTAGTTGCGGGATGCTAAACACCCAGTTCAACCAACTAGGTGACCCACCGGTTGACAAAATAGCTGGCGAAATCAGAATCAGACCTTGGATTGCATCTTTGTTATCCACCACGTACTGAGCAGCAAGTGTTCCACCTGCTGAGTGGCCCACCAAGATCACATCTCGCCCGCTGGCAAACTCAGTGATGAGCTGATCAAGAATCAGATCCTGACCTATCGATCCGTAAGGGTTCTCCCCTTCCCAGCTGGTTGGTCTTTCAGAAAGTCCGAAACCTGGTCTGTCATAGGCGATGACATCGCCCAATTGACTCAAGGGTTCGGTCACTTCTCTGAATGAGAAGGTGTTAGCACCGAAGCCGTGCATCAAGAAAATAACTGGAGGATTGGAGCAATCCTTGCCCTCCTGGCAAGCAAAATCTGTTTTTTCGTAGTAGATTTCGATTCCTTGGGCACTTACGAAGGTTGCCCCCTCGCCAGCTACCTCTTTATAGGGTGCAGTGCCTGAGGTCTGAACCGGTATCAGAAAGGGAACAACCAAGATCAGGGCCAGCACAACCGCACCGATTATTGCGAGGATTCTTGAAATCTTCATGCCTCTAGCCTAAAGGGCGAGCCCTTACGCTGCGGTTGCCCTGTGGGGCTGGCAACTAGCTGAGAGATTCGATGTTTAGCCTTATGTGAGAAGGCCGTAGGTGGTTGGATTAGATGTTGCAAAAAATCCGCACTTTTATTTAGGGGACATCCTTGTTCAGATTAGCCACCGCCTCACTTGCCAACCGCTCCGTTGTAGGTCTATTGACCGTTCTGATTGTGGCCTCGGGACTACTGTCCCTGACCTCTTTGAAGCAGGAGCTGCTGCCCTCGTTCGAAGTGCCCCAGGCTTCCATAGTCACGCCGTATCCTGGCGCATCCCCTGAGATTGTCGATGCTCAGATTTCTTCCCTTATCGAAGATGAGGTTCGAACCCTAAACAACTTGGTAACAGTTCGCTCCACATCCAGTGCAAACCTTTCGGTTGTAAGAGTCGAGTTTGATTTTGGAACCACAACTGCAACCGTTGAAGAAGAACTAAACCGGGTAATTGCAAACCTAAAGGACTCACTACCCTCCGATGTGAGCTCAAGGGTAATCTCGGGCTCGTTTGATAGCGTCCCAATTATTGTTTTGTCGGTTGCCTCCACCACTGGAGACAACGACGCGCTCGCCGAAATCTTGGCCGATGTCGCAACCCCGATTCTTTCTCAGGTTCCAGGTATCCAAGAGATCACCGTTGCCGGTGGCAAGAAAAAAGAAATCACCTTGGATCTCAAAACCAAAGTATTGCGTGATAACGGACTATCTCAGCAATCCATCGTTGAGGCGCTGCGCGCCAATGGTTTCATCATTCCCGCCGGATCAATCACCGACACCCAAGGTGAATTGCAGATTGAAGTTGGAACCAACGTAAATTCTTTGAAGGCATTCAAGAAGCTTCCACTTATTTCATCGAGTACCCAAAACGCTCAGGCTGCTGCTCAAGCAGCTGCCGCCCAGGCTGCTGCGGCACAAGCCGCTGCTGCGGCTGCAGCAGCAGGACCAGGTGCTCCAGCCATTCCAGCTGCACCGAGTATTCCAGCAGCTCCTGCTGAGCCAGAGATTTTGACTATCGAGGATGTTGCTGTTGTCACTTACGACTACGAGCCGGTAACTTCCATTTCTCGCACAAACGGTTTGGACTCACTCGGTATCCAGGTGACCAAGACTCAGGATGGTAACACTGTTGCTATCTCCAACGGCGTGGAAGCCAAGATTGAGGAAATCAAGCAGAAACTTGGCGGGAACGTTGAGATCTACGCAGTCTTTGACCAGGGACCTTTCGTTGAGAAGCAGCTTGAGAACCTAACCATTGAAGGATCTCTGGGACTGACCTTTGCAATTTTGATCATCTTGGTGTTCTTGGGCTCGATCAGATCCACTCTGGTCACCGCAATCTCGATTCCTACTTCCCTGCTGGTCACCTTTGCCGGCTTGCTGGTTTCTGACTACAGCCTGAACCTATTCACCCTGAGCGCGCTAACCATTGCGGTTGGACGAGTGGTGGATGACTCGATTGTGGTTATTGAAAATATCAATAGACACCTTTCTTACGGTGAAGAAAAGAAGAGCGCTATCATTCAGGCCGTGAAAGAAGTGGCCGGAGCGATTACCTCTGCCACCATCACAACCGTGGCCGTATTCCTGCCGGTAGCCCTAGTTGGCGGAGTGGTTGGAGAGCTCTTTAGGCCATTTAGCCTGAGCTTCACAATCGCGCTTCTAGCCTCATTGATTGTTTCTCTAACAATTGTTCCTGTGCTGGCCTACTGGTTCCTGAAAGCTCCAACTACTGAAGGCACAGAAAAGAAATTTACTGAAAGTCAACTTGCTTCCAAGATCGAAAAAGCTCGCGAAGTAGAAGAGCAGAAAGAGAAAAAGAGCTGGTTGCAGCGAGGCTACATTCCAGTTTTGAAGACCACTCAGGCTCACCCAGTTGTTACCTTGATTGCTTCGGCTGCAGTTTTGGGCTTTACCTTCTCGCTGGTTCCTCAGCTAAAGACCGACTTCATCGGTGATTTCGGAGGAGACACTTTCTCTGTTCGTCAGGAACTTCCAGCTGGAAGCACATTTGAACAGCGCGATGAAGCATCGAATGTGGTGGAGTCACTAATCCTCGAGCAAGACGGTGTTGAAACCGTTTTGGCAACCTTCGGCGGTCGAGCCGATGGCCGAGTCAACCTCGGCGGCAACGCTAATGCGACAACCATTCAGGTATCACTTGCAAAGGATGCCGATGGAGATGCCATCAAGGATGCCATTCAAAAGGGCATCGACGCGCGTTCTGACATCGGTGAGACAACAATCTCAGCCGGCGGAGGTCCAGGTGTTGGCGGTTCTGGAACAATCGACATCAAAATTTCAGGAACCAACGACGAGGCCCTTTTTGCAGCTGTTGAGAAGGTTCGAAGCGGCATGATCGCAGTTGAAAACCTTTCTGAGATAACATCTTCACTTTCAGAACAGCAAAGAACTTTGAAAATCACTGTCGACCGAGTCAAGGCAGCCGAGTATGGGCTAACCGAAATTCAGGTATCTGGGCTCGTTTCAACAACTCTTCGCCCGTCATCTATTGGTGATGTAAACATCGAGAACGAATCAACTCCGATTTTCCTAGTTCGGGAAAACACTCCTGCCACTCTCGAAGAAATTGAAGAGATCCAAATTCCAACTCGTCGCGGAGTTATCGAACTGCAGGAGATCGCTGACATCAACGAGGTGCAGGCACCTGTTTCAATCACCAGTGAGAAGGGCGAGCGAGTGGCAACAGTTGCCCTTACCCCAGACACTGATGACTTGGGTGCTGTCACCAGAGACGTCACAGCAAAGCTTGCCGAGATCGAGCTTCCAGTCGGCGCGACCGCGACCATCGGTGGAGTTTCAGCTGAGCAGACTGAGAGCTTCCAGCAGCTGGGTCTTGCCCTGCTAGCTGCAGTTGCGATTGTTTACCTGGTTATGGTTGCGACCTTCTCGAGCCTGATTCAGCCGCTAATCTTGCTGATCTCAATTCCGTTTGCCGCTACCGGTGCACTTGGACTTCTGTTGATTACCGACACTCCCCTAGGTGTTCCGGCACTGATCGGAATGTTGCTACTGGTTGGTGTGGTGGTGACGAACGCAATTGTTTTGATTGACCTCATAAACCAATACCGTAAGCAAGGTAGAACAATTCAGCAATCAATCATGGATGGTTCGCGTCAGCGCCTTCGTCCAATTTTGATGACTGCTTTGGCAACTATCTTCGCCCTGTCGCCGTTGGCGTTTGGAATCACCGGTGGTGGATTCATCAGCCAGCCGCTTGCGATTGTTGTTATCGGTGGACTAGTTTCCTCAACCCTGTTGACCCTGGTGATTGTTCCAGTTCTTTACTGGTTGATCGAGGGTCGTAAGGAGCGCAAGGCTCTTAAGAAGCCAAGAAAACCAAAGAGCAAAGCAAAGGCTAAGGCAAGAAACGCCCGCTAAACTTACAAGATTATGAAGTCATCTGAGAATCTAGTCTGGATCGACTGCGAGATGACCGGTCTCGATGTCGAGAAGGACTGTTTGGTCGAGATTGCAGTTCTAGTCACCGACTCCGAACTAAACATTCTGGATGATGGACTAAGTGTGGTTATCAAGCCTCGGGAAGACTCAATTGCTGGAATGGGTGAATTCGTCACCAACATGCACAAAGAATCGGGCCTGCTAGAACTATTGCCAGAAGGCTTGAACCTTGAAGAAGCGGAGGCACAGATTCTTGAGTACGTCAAGAAATTTGCCCCGGAGGCAAGAACTGCCCCGTTAGCTGGAAACTCCATCGGCACCGATCGGATGTTTATCAATCGCTACATGCCAATTCTCGATGCTCACCTGCACTACAGAAATGTTGATGTTTCATCAATCAAGGAACTTGTCAGAAGGTGGTACCCAAAGGTTTATTTCCAGCTGCCTAAAAAATCTGGCGGCCATCGCGCCCTTGCCGACATCAGGGAATCAATCGCCGAGCTGGTCTATTACCGCAAGACCGTGCTGGTTGAAGCCCCCGGTCCAACAAGCGTTGAGGCCAAGACAAGCGCCGATCAAACGCAATAGAATAAAAAGGCTTTGAAGCCAAAAAGGCTTCAAGACATGGTGGGTATAGCTCAGCTGGTAGAGCGCCTGGTTGTGGTCCAGGAAGTCGCGGGTTCAAGTCCCGTTACTCACCCCAAGTTG
>Ga0209230_10000765_pt1 | contig 12521 bp, 10 predicted proteins | sample LakOntMetagenome_FD_187467 | JGI IMG/M metagenome (GOLD analysis project Ga0209230, IMG submission 187467) | Freshwater and sediment microbial communities from Lake Ontario - Sta 18 epilimnion Metagenome (SPAdes) (version 2) | ecosystem: Environmental > Aquatic > Freshwater > Lentic | place... | reverse complement strand
GCCCTGACCATCGAGCCCGAGCTGCTTCAGGCGTGTCTTGAGGTGTTCCCAGGAGCGGACGGCGAGTTCACCGCCGCAGCAGGCTTGCTCCGTCGACTTGACGCACAAGAACAGGTGGCGCTTCGTCTGGTCGAGTCCGAGGGTCTGGGCCAGCTCTGTGGAAGTCGGGCCCATGTGGCTTATTCGAAGCGTGGGATGATGCCGTCCTTCTCGAGCTTCAGGAACAGCTCGCGGCTGAACCAGGCATCGTTGGCGGCGTAGATGATCTGCTTACGCGCGAACTCGGCGTCCTTCTTGTTCTTGCTGTTCACCGCGAACGGGAGTTCCCAGTGGGAGCACTGCACGCTCTTCGATTTCTTCATCTGTAGCCCGAGGTAGATGGCGGCGAGCGCCCGGAGGCCCGTGTTGATGACGCCTGCACGCTTAGTGAAGTCAGACACATCAATGAAGCCGGGGGCGTCGAAAGGGGCACGTTCTTGGAGGTGACGGACGTCATCACGGACCGCGACCCCGACCTTGGCTTTACGCGGATCGCAGAGGAGCGGGAACATCACCGGGACCCCGCCGCACTCATCGAGGCGGAAGATGAAGATTTTTTCGGCACCAGCCAGCTGCAGGATCGAAGGCAAGTAAGTGATTCCGCGGGTATGGGAGGGCCGGGTCTCTGTGTCGAAGCCGAGGACGCGTTCCTTGGAAAGGTGTTTCACGGCCCGTTCGGCGTCCTGCTCGCTCTCGATTACCTCGGTATAGCCGTCCCACAGGCCGACTGGGAGGGTGGCGATCAAATCGTCGGTAAAACGCAGCCCGCGGGCGGGCTGTTGGCCTGTTTGGCCCTCTTCGGGGCTGTCTGCTGACTCTTCCACAGGGGGAAAGCAAAGGCATGCCCGTCCATTGGCAACCAGAGACTAGGACTGTTGGGAAAAAAGCGTTGACCGTGCCCTTTGAGCAACCTTTGTTAACCATCCCTTTTCAAGGGGCCTTAGCTCAGTTGGTAGAGCGCTTGCATGGCATGCAAGAGGTCGTCGGTTCAAGCCCGATAGGCTCCACCATTAAAAAACCGGCCGTCTTCTCACGAAGGCGGCCGGTTCCTTTTGGCGGAGCTGTCCCGGGGCTTACTTAGGCAGGTCGCTCAAGAGCGTCTGGCAGTAATTGCTAAGGCTTAACTCCATGATCAAGGTCTCCCGGTTGACCTTCTCAATGGCTTCAGCCGCGTTTTGGAGATGCTTCTTTAGGGCGAGGTTCTCATTGCGGGACGATCGGGCGTCGGGCTTTTCGGCCAACTCGGCGGCCATGGCCTCATATTTACGTAACATGGTGACCATGGCCTTCCGGTCATCGGGGGCACGGCGGAGCATCGCCCAGGTGGCTTTACCTTTGACGCCACCTTCGGCGAGCAGACGGAAATAGCCGATGGCGGCGAAGCTCTTCTTCTCGGCCTCGTAGTCTTTCTTAGCGTTTTCCTCGAAGGTCTTAAACTGTTCGGGGCGCTGAGTTGTTTTTTCCGTATTATTATTGTTACTGTACTTGGACTTCTGCGTGCTCGGCTTGTTTTTTTCAGGCTTCTTGACCTCGGCCCGGTCCGACTTTTCGCCCATCTCCTTGTCCGATGCTTCGCTCTTTTCCTTGGCATCAGGTGCCGGCTTACTGGCGGCCTTCAGCTCATTAAAAGTCTTCCAGAAAGTAGCCTCTTCGATTTCGCCTTCTTTAAGGATGTTCTCGACGTTGATGATCTGGACGCCCTTGAGCCCGTCGAACATCGAGACGGAGAGGCTGCGGATGAGTGATTTGGTGTCAGTCGGGGTGGACACCTTGGCGAAGGGGTCTTCTTCGGGCTCTTGGTCCCGCTTCTTCTTTTCCATCGCCTCATCCTTGGCGGGTTTCAGGAGTAACTCGCGTTCAGCCCAGACTTTGGGGGAGTTCTTCTTCGTCCATTCCTGATCAAGGTCTTCCCACTTGTAGGTGAGCACGGAGTCTTTACCGGGGACTTGAACGGTGATCGTGTCCTCATCTTGGGTGACGTATTCGAACGTCACGATGTTACCGCTCTTGCGGAGTTGGACGGGCTCGGCGCTCAGCACGGTGGCGGCCAGGAGCAGGAGGAGGGATAGAGGCTTCACGGGGGTCGTTATCAATAATACTGTCGGGTGTCTGGACGGGGGCAAATAAAGAAGGAGGCCACCCAGTTGGGCGGCCTCCTTCTTTAGGGGGGTGGGCGTGGTTTATTTGCTACCTTTGGCCTGAAACTTAGGGAAGAGGTACTCTGCGCAGGAGTCGAGGGAGGCCAGCTGGACGTAGTCGGCCTCGGGCACTTCAATCCCGTGCTTCTTGCGGAGTTCCATCACGATATCCAAGAAGTCCATAGAATCTAGGGACAACTGGTCGCGGAGGCGGACCTCCGACTTAACGGCGGAAAGGTCCTCGTCCGGTGCGATGTCGGCGATGATGTCGAGTACGACCTGCTTGATGTCTTCCTTGGTCATTGTGCGTGGGGTTCTGTTTCAACCGCCCTTGGCCGTTCAGGCAACCCCATATTTCTTTACAATGAGGGCTGAATTGATGCCCAGCATGCCGAAGGAGTTGTTCAAGATGGCCTCCAGCCGGGGGGCTTGGACGGCCTGGTTGATGACCAGGCCCGGTAGGGCACACTCGGGGTCGAGTTCGTCGATATTAATGGTCGGATGGACCCAGCCATCCTCAAAAGAGGGCAAATTACCTGCTAATTCGAGGGCGCCGGCGGCCCCCATGCAGTGTCCGATGAAGCTCTTGGTATTGTTAATATAAGTCCCGGGGCAGTCCGTGAAGACTTCCCGGAGGGCGGTACACTCCTGAATGTCGCCGAGGGCCGTGGCCGTGGCGTGGGTGGACACGATATGGATGTCTTGGGGGCGCATCCCCGCCCGCTTCAGGGCGAGGCGGACGCACTCCGCCTGCCGCTCGGGGTTGGGCAGGACGGCGTCCGTGGCGTCGGAATTAATGCACCAGCCCGCAATCTCGGCGATAATCCGGGCCCCACGCATCTGGGCGTCCTCGAGGCGCTCCAAGACATAGATGGCGCCCCCTTCGGAGATGACGATGCCGTTACGGTTCTTATCGAAAGGACGGGAGGCCTTGGTGGGATCTTCGTGGGCGCCGAGGGCGCCTTGGTTCTTGAAGCCAGCGAAGATACCGAAAGTGTGAATCGACTCCGAGACGCCGCCGGCAAAAGCCAAGTCGACCTCGCCGAGTTGCAACATCTGCGCGGCTTGGATGAGGCCCGCGTTACCGGCTGCACAGGCCGCACCGATCGTGTAATGTGGGCCCGTAATCCCCATATTCATCGTCACTTCGCCCGCCGGATTATTCGCTACCGTGCGTGGGTTGTGGTGGTGGGTCCAGTACTTCGTGTCGAAACCGAACTGGGAAATATTATGAATCTCGTTCTCGGTCTCGACGTTGCCGTGTTCGGTGATGCCGAGGTACACGCCAACGCGGGACTTATCGACGGACTCCCAGACGAGCCCAGAATCGCCGAGGGCTTCGCGGGCACAATAGATGGAAATCGACCCCACCCGGGTGCCATTTCGGAGCTCCTTCCGCTTCTGCCACTTGGTGGCGTCGAAATCGCAGACCCCGGCCGGGTGGCGGCCCATGTGGCGGACGTCGATTTCGGCGATACGCGCCTTGCCGGCCAAGAGGTTTCCACGGAACTCAGGGAGGGAGTTCCCGTTGGGGGCGGTCAGGCCGATCCCAGTGATGACAATGCGGGTCTTGGAAGACATCGGGCTACTTCCCCCATCAAGGGCGGCCGAGCCGTGAAGTCAAACCCGCCCCCGCTTGCCCTTGCCAACGGGGGTTACCTCGTTTTGCTGGTATTTCGATGGCCAACCCGCTCAAGTGCTCAGTCTGCGACGCCGTCGCGACCGTCCACTTGACCCAAATCGTTCAGGGTAAGGTGACGAAGGTCGATTTTTGCGAGGCTTGCGCCGCGAAGGGCGGGGCGGGGGATGCGGCGGTCTTCAAACTCGCGGACGCCGTGAATGCGGTGACGCCGGCGCCGGCGATTACTTGCCCGCAGTGCGGCTTCACGGATGTTGAGTTCCGCCGTCGCGGCCGTTTGGGTTGCCCTTCTTGCTGGCAGGTCTTCGGGGTCGCCCTCGGCGGTCTGCTGACCAAGGTGCAGCATGAGATTCAGCATGTCGGTCGAGCCCCGGCTGGCACGGTCCCCGTCGGGCAACTCCGCCACCGTCTACTGGCGGCGCAGCTGGAACTAACCGCCGCCATCGCTGCCGAAGATTACGAGACCGCCGCAAAACTACGCGATGAGGTCGCTCGCATCACCACCCAACTCGACACCCTTTAAACCCCATGTCCGTTCAGGAAATTCTTGCCGACGAGAATGAGCTCACGCACCTGCTAGGCGCCCAGCAGGCCGTGGTGCTCAGCACGCGCGTGCGTCTCGCCCGTAATCTCGAAGGGTTTCCCTTTCCGGGGTGGGCTAAGCCCGCGCACCGCAAGGAAATCGCGGAGCGATGCATTGAGGCCCTGACGCAGCTGCCCCGCTTCCGGAAGTCGCATGTCTTTAAGATGGGCGACCTGCCCGATCTCGACCGCGCCGTTTTGGTGGAGCGTCACCTGGTATCCAAGGAGCTGGCCTCAGGCAAGAGTGGCGCAGCTGTCATTAGCCGCGACCAGACCTGCTCGGTCATGGTGAACGAGGAGGACCACCTGCGCATCCAAGTCGTCAAGGCGGGCTGGCATCTACGTGGCACCTGGAACATCGCTGAACAACTCGACGACGCCATCGGCGCAACGCTCGGCATCGCTTTCTCGGATCAACTAGGATTCCTGACGGCTTGTCCGACGAACGTCGGTACGGGCCTGCGCGCCTCGGCCATGGTGCACCTGCCCGGGCTCTGTCTCGCCGGACATATCGAGAAGGTCACGCGCGCCCTCAGCCAAGATGGCTTGGCGGTCCGCGGCTGGCTGGGCGAAGGCACCGAAGCCGCCGGCAATATCTTCCAGATTTCTAATCAGCAAACCTTGGGCTTGTCGGAGGATGCGATTCTCCGTCACCTCGGCGGCTGGGTGAAGACCTTGGTCGATCAAGAATGGAATGCCCGTCGCAAGGTCGCCCAAGAAGAAGGGGAGCGCTTTGTCGATCGCCTCTCCCGGTCACTGGGCCTCCTGCGCCATGCACGCCTGCTGACCAGTGCGGAGTCGATGAATATGCTTTCGCACCTGCGCTTGGCTTGTGACATGGGTTGCTTGCCGGAGGAACGCCGCCATGTCGTCGACCGTTTGATGATCGAAGGCCAGCCAGCGCACGTGCAGGCGCGGCAAGGCGCCGAATTAGACAGCGATGGCCGCGATCGTCGCCGGGCCACGGCGGTGCGTGAGGCACTCCGCGATTTTCCGGAAGTAGGGTCGCCGACGGCTTAAGGCCGCCGGGTTTTACTCGTCAGAGTCCGTCGAGGCCGCTGGCTTATCCTTGCGCGACATCTCGTCGAGCAGGGCCTGGACGCGCGCGACGCCGCCCGTGACGTCGTCTTCCGCGAGGATGAGCTCGGGGGCGCTCTTCATTTGCAAGATACCACTAACCGCTGCGCGGAGTTCGCGTCGGATACGTTTAAGGAAGGTGCGAGCAGCCTTCTTCTCGGGGTCTCCGCCCGAAACCGCATACCCGACGCGCACTTGGCGGAGGTCGGGTGAAATGGTTGCGCGGGTGATCGTGATCAACGCCGATTCGGTAATCCAATTGCGCCGGAGCGCGACGGAGACCTCGCGCTGAATCAATTCGGCTACCCGGAGCTGGCGCTGCGACATGGCTTAGAGGCTAGGACGAACCTGGAGCATCTCGACGACCTCGATGAGGTCCCCTGGCTGGTACTCATCGTAGCCACCCAGCTTGATACCACACTCGAAGCCAGCTTTGACCTCGGAAGCATCGTCCTTGAAGCGTCGTAGCGTCTCGACCGGGCCTTGGTGGATAATCTGGCCCTTGCGGACGAGACGAGCCTTGGCTTGGCGACGGACTAGGCCTTCGGTGACCATGCAACCGGCCACCTTGTGTTCCTTGCCCAACGGGAAGACCGCGCGGACCTCGGCGCCGCCAAGCTTGTTCTCGCGGACTTCGGGGTCGAGCAGTTCGGACATGGCATCCTTCACCAAGGTGATGAGCTCGTAGATGATGTCATGCGTCACGATGCGCACGCCCGTGCGCTTGAGGTGGGCTTGGACGCCATTCTCAATCTTGGTGTCGAAACCGACGATCATGGATTTGGCCGCTTCGGCCAACTGGACGTCACTCTGCGTGACTGGACCGACGGAGCCGCCGACGATGTCGAGGCGGACCTTGGTAGATTTGATTTCGCGGAGACAACCTTCGAGGGCTTCGAGCGTGCCGTTGACGTCGGCCTTGAGCAGGACGCGGAGAATCTTCTCCTTATCCTGAGCAAGGGCGGCCATGAGGCGTTCGAGGTCCGTCATGCCAGGGCGGGCACCGGTGTTCGGCGCCTGCTGTTGGGCTTCAGCTGCCTTGCGGCCAGCGAGCGCGGCCTCTTCGGCTAGTTCGCGGGCTTCGCGGTCGTTCTTAAGCGTCTGGAACTTCGTGCCTGGAGCCGGGACGGCGTCCCAGCCGAGGACGAGGGCAGGGGTGCCCGGCGAGGAGTTTTGGATTCGGCCACCGCGTTCATCCATGAGCGCGCGGACCTTACACCACGTTTCACCACAGACGAAGGAGTCGCCGGCCTTGAGAGTGCCCTTCTGGACGATGACGGTCGCAGTCGGGCCGCGACCAGTCTCCATTTGGGATTCGATGACGACGCCTTGGGCGGCACACTTCGGGTTGGCCTTGAGGTCGAGGATTTCAGCCTGCAGGAGAATCGACTCGAGGAGCTCGTTCATACCTGTGCCCTTGAGTGCGGAGACGGCGTTGGTGATCGTTTCGCCACCCCAATCTTCAGGGGTGATACCACGCTGCTGCATCTGCTGCTTCACGCGGTCGATGTTGGCACCTTTAGCGTCCACTTTATTCACGGCGCAAACGATTGCGGTGGCGTGCTTCTGGGCGAACTTGAGGGCTTCCTCGGTCTGCGGCATGAAACCGTCGTCCGCAGCCACCACGAGGACGGCGATGTCGGTGACGGAGGCGCCACGTTCGCGCATCTTGGCGAAAGCGGCGTGGCCGGGGGTGTCGAGGAAGGTGACGGTCCGTCCATTATACTCAGGCTTCTCGCCCTGATACTTAACGGAGTAGGCACCGATGTGCTGGGTGATGCCGCCGGCTTCGCCAGACACCACGTTAGTCTTACGGAAGTAGTCGAGGAGGGTGGTCTTGCCGTGGTCGACGTGGCCGAGCACGCAGACGACGGGTGGGCGCAGGGCGAGCAGGGCGGGATCGTCGTCCGTATTCTTCTCAACCTTCTTGACGGGCTGGGCGCCTTCCCCGCGGTGGCGGATTTCGAGGACGTAGCCATGTTTCTCAGCGACCTTTCGGGCGTCGGCTTCCTCGATGACGGAGGTGATGCTGACTACCTTATTGAGCTCCATCAGGCTACCGATGACCTGGAAGGGCTTGAGGTTGAGTGCGATTGCGAAGTCGCGGACCACGATGGGCGGGCGAATCGTGACTGCCCCCTTGCTGCCTGGGGCGATTTGACCGCCACCACCGACGGTACGCGTGACCACGGGTGCGGCCGGCGGACGAACGGTTGGTGGGAGCGGGCTAGGCCGGCTGGTCGGGGCGGGCGGCTGCGAAGGGGTGATGACGATCGGCGGCAGTTCGTTGCGCGGTGCATTCGTCGGGACGACGACACGCGGGGGGACGACGGGCGTGGGGCCTGCGGCCGGGCGGGGCGGAGCAATCGGCGCTGGACGGGGAGGCAGGACGGTCGGTGGGACGTTAGCCTTGGGGGCGGTCTGAATTACTGGGGCCGCTGGCTTCGCGGCTTCGACCAAGGGCTTAGCAGGTGCGGCCGGTGCGACCACGGGGGCGGGCACTGGGGCCGGCTCTTCCTTTTTAGGCAGTTTGTCCTCCGCAAACTTCATGAAGTCGTCGCGGTAGAACTTGCTGAAGTTACTGGAGGCAGCTGGCTTCTTACCTTCGGCGTAGACGAGATCTTTGAAGTCCGGATGGGCCTCTACGAACTGGTCCGCCAAGGCGAGCAATGCCTTGACCTCGAGGCCGAGTTCCTTGGCCACGTCGCTGTAACGCTGGGTGGTCGAGGCCTTCTTTGCTTCGGGTTTCTTCTTCTTCTCGGTCATGTGCAGGTGCTGGGTGGACGGTAGAGGGAGCGGAGTCGGCGACGGACTTAGGCCTGGCCAGCGGTCTTGGCCTTGGCGACGGCAGCGAGGACGGTGTTGAATTCATCCTCGGTGATCGAGGTGCCAACCAAGTCTTCGGCGGTCACATCACTGAAGGCAGCGAGCTCGGAGATGCCGAGGCCCACGAACTTGGCAATGAGGTCGGGCGAAAGTTGGAGCAGGGCGGCGAGGCGCAGGGCCTTTTCGCCGAGCTGGGCATCCACGCTTTCCGGTGCACGCGTCGACTTGGTGATGTCGAGGCGCCAGCCCATGAGTTTGGAAGTGAGGCGGGCATTGCGGCCCTTGGAGCCGATGGCGATGCGCATGTCATCTTCGTCGACTTCAAAATGGATGAGGCGGTTGCGCTCGTCGATGTGCACGTTGCGGGGCTTGGCCGGACGAATGGCTTCTTCCAGCAACTGCAAGGGCTCGGGGCGCCAGCGGATGATATCAATCTTCTCGCCGTTGAGTTCCTTAACGATGTTACGCACGCGGGCGCCACGGGCACCGACGCAGGCGCCGACGGGGTCGACCTTGGGGTCGGAGGAGTCGACGGCGATTTTGGTGCGGTAGCCTGGGTCACGCGCCATGGCGGCGATTTTGACCGTTTTATCAGCGATTTCGGCCACTTCGAGCTCTAGGAGGCGCCGAACGAAATTCGGGTGGGCGCGGGAAAGAATGAATTCACGCCCGCGTTGGGTGTCGTCGCGAATTTCGAGGAGCAGGCAGCGGATGCGGTCGCCGGTGCGGAAGATTTCGCCCTGGCAGCTTTCGGCGCGGGTAAGGACGGCTTCGGCCGAGCCGAGTTCGACGACCACGTTGCCGCGGTCGTTGCGACGGACGGTGCCGGTGACGATGTCGCCGATCTTATCCTTATACTCCTTGAAGACTTGGTCCTTCTCGATCTTACGGAAACGCTGGTTGAGCAGTTGCTTCGTGCTCATGGCCGCGATGCGACCGAGGTCTGAGACGGCGATGGGGCGACGGACTTCCTCGCCAATCTTAGCGTCGGCCTTCAGGGCAGTCGCGGCGACGGGGTTGATTTCCTTGAGGGGATCGGACGGGGAGTCGCTGACGATGTAGACCGCGTAGGCGTCGAGCTTGCCGGTGGCGGGGTCGGCGATGACCTCGATATTTTGTCCGGCGAGGACGGACTTTTCGACCGAAGACTTGATGGCTTCGGCGATGAGCGCGCAGGCTTCATCCTTGGGGATATTCTTTTCCTTTTCGAGGTATTGCAGGTAGGGCTTAATGTCTACGCTCATGGGTATTCGGGTGGTGTGGTGAGAAAATGGGCGACAAAAAAGGCGGGTCCGGCTGGACCCACCTTATGGAAAGGTGACTAGTTCTTTGGGTATGCCCCCTCTAATAAGGCCTGTCAAGGCGGGACGCCTTGGTGGGGGAGGGGGGGTGGGTTCCGCTTGCCCCCGGGGGGTCTTCGGTAAACCTCTACCACCATGGCTGACGAAAAGGTGATTTTTACCATGTCGGGAGTAACCAAGCACTTCGAGAAGAAGCCGATCTTCCGCGATATCTCCTTGTCCTACTTCTTCGGTGCCAAAATCGGCGTCCTCGGCCTCAATGGTTCGGGTAAGTCGACCTTACTCAAAATCATGGCCGGTGAAGATAAGGAGTTCGATGGCGAGATCAGCGCAGTCCCCGGCTATACGTTGGGTTACCTCGCCCAAGAGCCACGGCTCGACGAAGCCAAAACGGTAGCCGAATGCGTGAAGGAAGCGGTCTCTGAGATGAAGGCGTTGCTCGAAGAGTATGATGATACTTTTGTAAAGGTCTCCGAGACAGATGACGTCAAAGAGCAGGAGAAGATTCTGGCTCGCCAAGGAGAAATTCAGTCCATCCTCGATGCCCGTGGTGGCTGGGACCTCGACGCCCGTATCGAGATGGCCCTCGACGCACTCCGCTGCCCTGCACCCGACGCGGTGGTTTCGACGCTGTCTGGCGGTGAAAAACGGCGGGTGGCTTTATGTCGCCTACTCTTGATGGAGCCAGATATTCTCCTACTCGACGAACCGACTAATCACCTCGACGCGGATACGGTGGCCTGGTTGGAGCGCCACCTCCAGAACTATAAGGGCACGGTCATCGCCATCACGCACGACCGCTACTTCCTCGACAATGTGGCGGGCTGGATTTTGGAACTCGATCGCGGCCGCGGAGTGCCGTGGAAGGGCAATTATTCTTCGTGGCTCGAGCAGAAGCAAAAGCGGATCGAGACCGAAGAAAAGCAGTCGGTGGCCCGCTCTCGCTCGATGGAGCGCGAACGCGCCTGGGCCGGCTCCTCTCCTAAGGCTCGGGTGGCCAAGAACAAGGCCCGCTTACGTTCCTATGAGCAGATGCTCACGCAGGACCAGGCCCAGACGGAGAGTAAGGCGGAGATTTGGATTCCGCCCGGTCCCCGCTTGGGGGGCGCCGTCATCGAAGCTAAGGGCATGATGAAGGCCTATGGTGATCGCGTGTTGATGGAAGACGTGAACTTCTCCCTCCCCGCCGGCGGCATTGTGGGAATCATCGGGCCGAATGGCGCTGGCAAGACGACGCTATTCCGGATGATCACCGGTCAAGAGAAGCCCGATAAGGGGACCCTTACTTTGGGCGAGTCGGTCAAGATTGCCCACGTCGATCAGTCCCGCGATTCCTTGCCAGCCGATAAGGCTCTCTGGGAAGCCATCTCTGATGGCCAGGACATGGTGCACCTCGGTAAGGTCGTCGTCCCCGCGCGCGCTTACGCCGCCCGCTTCGGCTTCACGGGCGATGTGCAGCAGCGTAAGGTCGGGCTGATGTCCGGGGGTGAACGTAACCGTATCCATTTAGCCCGCTTGATCAAGGCTGGCGCAAATGTCTTACTGCTCGACGAACCGACGAACGACCTCGACGTGAACACGATTCGTGCGCTCGAAGATGCCTTGGAGTCTTTTGCGGGTTGTGCCGTGGTGATTTCGCACGACCGCTGGTTCCTCGATCGCGTCGCGACCCATATCTTGGCCTTCGAGGACGACGGTAAGCTTGTCTGGCACGAAGGTAACTATGGCGATTACCTCGAAGCCCGTCGCCGTCGACTCGGGGAGGACTCCGATACGCCGCGGCGTCCGAAGTACCGCCGGCTTACGCGTTAAGGCGTTGGCTCTGCGCCAAGCGCGGACGCCACGTCGGCAAGGAGCGGGTGAGTTCCGCAAACTCAGCGTCGGTCAGGCGCCACGTCCAGTTGCCCTGCGGGTGGCCGGGGGTGTTGAAGCGAGCCTCTGAACCGAGGCCGAGCAGGTCTTGCGCCGGCAGGATGGCGCAGACCGCTGGCGTCCGCAGCACCGCGGTAGTCAAAGCAGCGGCCACATCGTCCACCGCCCCGAGGAGTTCTTTCAAGTTAGCTTGTTCCTCTGGCGTGGTAGTCGCGAGCCAACCGCAGAGGGTATCGTTGTCGTGCGTGCCCGTATAGACGACCCGGTCCGCCGTGACGTTGTCTGGGTGATGCGGGTTATCAGCCGAGCCTCCGAAACCAAATTGCAAGACTGCCATGCCGGGAAGCCCAGAGGCGTGGCGCAGGATGTCCACGCCTGGGGAGAGTAAACCGAGGTCTTCCGCGACCAGAGGTAAGTCGCCCATCGCTTGGGTGAAGGCCAGGCCCGGCCCGTCGTGCCAAGCGCCGCCACGGGCATTGGGCGCACCTGCGGGGACGCTCCAGTAGTCGCAGAGGCCGCGAAAATGGTCGATGCGCACGGCATCAAAAAGCTGCAGGTCGTGCAAGACGCGCGCCCGCCACCACGCGAAGCCATCGGCTGCATGCGCAGTCCAGTCGTAGAGCGGATTGCCCCATAGCTGCCCGTCCTCAGCAAAGTAGTCGGGCGGTACGCCCGCGACGGCCGTGGGTCGGCCGTGGGTATCGAGCTGGAAGAGCTGCGGGTGGGCTCGCACGTCGCAACCATCGGCGGAGACGTAGATCGGTTCGTCACCCAGCAGGCGAATACCGTGCCGTTGGGCGTGGGCGCGTAAGGCCTGCCATTGCTCAGCGAAGAGAAATTGCAGGGCAGCGGCTTCGGCGCAGAGCGCCGGATCGGCCGCCGTTACCGTCCAAGTCGAAGGGGCAGCGAAGCTGTTCTGCTCGCGTAGCGCGGAGAACTGACACCAAGCCTTGAGCCAAGGGGCTTGCTCTGCTTGGTATTGTAGGAAGCTCGCCTCGTTCGAGAGAGCCTGCGCAGCGCGGGCTCCAGCCAACTTGAGTAGGGGAC
>Ga0209230_10000763_pt1 | contig 12540 bp, 6 predicted proteins | sample LakOntMetagenome_FD_187467 | JGI IMG/M metagenome (GOLD analysis project Ga0209230, IMG submission 187467) | Freshwater and sediment microbial communities from Lake Ontario - Sta 18 epilimnion Metagenome (SPAdes) (version 2) | ecosystem: Environmental > Aquatic > Freshwater > Lentic | place... | reverse complement strand
CAGAAGTTGCAGTAAAAGCATTAGGAGATGTCGTATCCAAAATTAGTCCCAAAGGCTTAAGTGCCGCGTTTAATATTCTATACGATCTTCTGGCCCTCATTGGCGCCGTCCTGGTGGTCGTGTTCTTCCTCTTAGCCTTATCGGATTTTGGAGTCTATCTGCTAAATGAAATCAAACAAAAGAAATTCCTAATATTTGACCCCAATCTGTTCAACCAGGATACATCTGAATATAAGGCGCTAAAGTATAACAGCAATGATACCAAAAGCGAGCCCTATAATATATATCTTGAACAAAATATAATCAAACAGATGTATCGCATCGTAGGCATCTTTTTCGTCGTGATTGGCTTACAGATAGGCTCTTTCTTAGCATTCAAGCTACTTGCATCTCTAAAAAATCAAGAATTTGAAGAATCGCTGGAGAAGCCCAAGAATATTAGTGTCATCGTTACAGTTCTAACCGCGGGTCTCGTATTAAGTGCCTATTACAAAAACAAATTTTTAAATACGATTCAACCGGTCTTCAAGGGCACGCAAAACAGGATGACCAATATGAAAGACTATATTTACAATCATATGACGACCAATGTGGAATTCTTAGAAGCCCTGCTATCAAATAATGTCAGCGTATTGATTGAACTCATGGCGAAACAACAAACCGCCTATAGTTTGTCTAAAATGCTTTTCACCTTTAGTTTATACAACTACTTTAAGACCAATGTGCCGGAGAGTGACGAAGAAACCGAAGAAATTCGCAGCATATTCACCATCCAACAAATTAGAACGCAGACCGTGGATCCCATTAAATATTTCTACTATCGTCAGAATATATTTATACCAAACATGTATGTAACTCTCAAGAATAATTTAATTACCAAGAAATGCCCGGTCATTGCGACAGCCAGTGGAGTGAATGAAGAAAAGGAAACGAACTTTAGAATGCTCATGAATAGCCAAGTTTTAGAACTTAATCGCGGTCTATTGCAATTATTAAAGCTACCCAAGAGAAAAAAGCAGCTACTCTTCTATCTGGTGATGACTCTGTTGATATCTTCTGTATTTGTCATCGCATTGATGGTAATGTATAAGGATCAAGTCGCAGAGGTATGGGCTATTATACAGCCATACTTAGCAAAAATATGGGAAAAAATAACCTCTCTATTTAGCAGTAAAAAGGCCGAATAAAAATGAGTCAAGTAGAAATCATAACACTATTATTAACCTGTTTATTGGTGATAATGTTTTTAACCTATTATATTTGGGTTGCTGTTCTGGTAACAAAACAACACCAAGACTTAGAAGTTTCTCATACGAGTCAAAGGGCATGCATTAAAAGTCCTTTGGAGATTGAGACAACCCGTTATCAAAGCATACGCCTTCATAAAGATTATAACCCAGAGGATTATGACCATATAGATGTAGCGGAAGCCAAATTTAAGAATCAAAATGTTGTATTCGGGATGTTTAGTGCAATTCTTTTGGCAGGCAGCATTGGTTTGGCTATTACGAGTCGTGTAAATGATTTTCCTCTATTCGGTATTAATATGATTCTATGTATTACGACGTTGATCTTAACAGTCGCTCTATTTACAAATAATTTTACCGAGAACAAAGTGATAAAGGAATATATGGATACCTATAAAGTATTAAAACAACGATTGGATGGTGTTATCCTACATACCACGAATGCGGGAACGGGTGAAATTAAAACGAATATTTCAAAATTAGAAGATTTACCCGAAGATCTAACGGCGTCGTTGGTACAGCGTTATAGTGCCTATCACGAAATAACCAATTATTTCAAAATGCCCGTTTATTCAGAGTATGAAATGTATCAAAAAGTAAAAGATAAACTTGAGAAACCGTTGGGCTCCGGAACGGAGATACGTTTAGATGAATTAATGCGCTTTTTAAAATTCAATTACGACAATGATCGGGTAGATTTAAAAACCGATATGGATATTCTTGTAGGAGATGATGTCACCGCGAATAGATATAAAACGCTTGCCGGAAACAAATTTGATCCCTATGAATCTCTAAAGAAACAATACATTAACATCATTACGGCGTTAATCATTATCATCACACTGATTATCTATTATATATTCCATTCTATCTACACTGAAACGAATCAAGTTGGATTACTGGTCACAGTGATATCTCTATTGGTCTTTGTAATGGTAGTTATACTGATGGTATATCGCTTTACCCTTTAATCGCGTTTCTTTTATCTCACATCGCATCGCTCTATAACGTTTCTTTTATCTCGCTATCGCTCAATAACATTATCTCACATCGCTCTATAACGTTTCTTTTATCTCGCATCGCTCAATAACATTATCTCACATCGCTCAATAACGTTTCTTTTATCTCACATCGCTCAATAACGTTTCTTTTATCTCGCTAATAATTAAGTGTTTTATATCTCTAATGGTGGAAGCTGGTTTTTTCCAAGGATCTTTCATATTGCTGATTATACTTATCGCTATCGTAGCGACAATTGGTTGGATGATGATCATTTCAAGTGGTTATAAATTAGATGAAGCAAATAAAGTCGGGAAGGCAAAAGAAAACAATTGTGGAGAATTTTACTTAGAAGGGGAGTCTGCCAGATCCAGTATCTATGAAACGTATATAGGAGAAGGTGGTATTGAAAAACGTCTGAGTGTCGTATTCCAAATCTTCTATTATTCCCTCTACATACTCATGCTGACTCTAGGCGCATACAGTGTGCTTTATAATTTTGATGGCAAATGGAAGTATGGCGATCAGGTAGATAATGTACCAGTGAGTAAGGGTGTTGAAGGAGCTATTGTAGGAGCTTCAATAGCAGGCATAATCGGCATATTTATTGCTTGGAATGCAGCATATTTTAAATCCGATGACCAGACCATTAATCCTTTCCAAAACGCTCTTTATAAATTTGGAACCGATGGGAAGGTCAATGAAGATACTAAAAAGGATATTCTGGGCAGACAAGCAGGTCTGTTGGGCGGTTTTGCGGTTGTGCTAGGTTTGATGACATATACATTTCTACATTATAAACGGGAGCCCTATGCATTGGATGCAAACATTCTAACATATATATGGATTATGTTTATTGTCATTGCGATTTTCATTCTTTATATTACGAATGAGATCTATGGGCTAACGGCGAACATTCGGATAAATTATCAGAAAAAAAGCGATGAGATCAATGGATTGTTAAAAAATAGTCTTACGACAAACCCAACATTAGAAACGAATCTACGTAATAATATTCGGGCACTGGATCAGTTAGATGAATTGCCGCCTGCCTTAACCGCAGACGAGGGTGTGTATAGTGAAAAATTGTATCGGTATGTCATGAATGCGGTAAATATAGCGGAGATTCGTAATGTGACCATCCCTGAAGAGCTGCATGATATTATAGATCCGAAATATATCCGGGGAGAGAACGTCATTGCTGTTAAAAATGATTTCTTAACCTACCACAATAGTCCGACACTTGAAAACTTTAATACATATGTTAAAAAATATTTAAAAGAAGACTATCAACGTGTAGCGCTTGCACCTACCAACGCATCTTTAACAGCGCCTTGGGGGTCTTGTCGCAGCACACTCGGGGGTGGTGACTTACAAAACTGTAATAAAGTGCGCTCATTGGTTCAAAGATACATCGTTGAGAACGATACCTATAATGTGAATAATGTGGTGCCGGCGGGTGTTCGTAGTAAATTACTGGCGCTGCGAGGGGATCACTCTATTGTGGATGCAGCTCATGATTTCTATAAACATGTCAATATAGTATCGGTACTGGTATTCTTAATAGCGAGTTACATCATATTCCATAGTCTCTATAAACAAAATTCCAGTTTGGCGCAGGTCATCGCGTTTATCATGATCGTCATAGTCATGTTGGTGGGTTTCGTGGGCTGGTTCTTTAAAGATCTTTGGCTATAAAAAATATCTACAAGGAAAGATAAGGAGAACATGTTTGAAAACATTGGATTTAAATTTGATGATCTTGTATCAAAAGGGTTACCACCTGGTTCATCCTCATTGTCCAATATATTTGGCGACATTTATGAGCAATATCCGGATCGTTATAACTTTTACATCAACTTGCTGGAAAGTATTTCCAGTTCCAACCCGAACGCCGTCTATGAACTGTTTAAAAAAGAGAACTTGACGCGTAATCAGCGCACCAAAATAAATGAATACGTAAAAGACATTAAGACCTATTTCGCTAACAACCGCGACGCACTGCAAGACATTAATGCGAACGTTTTAGATGCAACTGACATTCGCGTAGTTTATAAAACTGTGCCACTGGGTGACATCATAAATTTTAAAGTGCCTATATCACAGCAGCCCACAGGTGTAAATGATATATCAATTGATGCAGAAATTAAAAAAATAATTACAGAGAAATTTACAGGCCGCAGCGAGCCAGTAGACGACGAATTAATAGCCGAGCGGACAAAGGCAAAGAACTTGATGATTCAGCGGAAAAAGACGCTCCTATCGTTAAAGAGACTAAACGATCGCCTGAAAAATAATGTAACGACCAGCACAAAGGGCTTTAAGCTTGGCAATGTTGATCCCAACAACTTAAAAGCAGTGCAATCTGGTGGTGCCAGTCTGGAAGAATTCGCCCAACGTTATCTAAACATGTCCTCCAACGCGACGCCAGATGCTATCAATGCAGAGGATAAATTTACGTTATCAAAATCACCCCCTAATAAGGTAACGGGGATGAAAGAGGGGTATATTACGGATGATATGAAAGAAGCCTTTTTAGCGGATCCGATTTATGGCCCTGAGCCCGAGAAAGTGCTTATGACGGACAGGGTGATTTTCGTTGTAGCGACCTATATCATTCGGGCAATTGCCTTGTTCATGGTGGAATGGGGTGTGCATACCAATTTTATCAATACCTTCATGAAAGGATTCGCTATGTATTTCGGGGTGTATATGTGTATCTTCTTCTTACTGGTGATTTTAACGAACGCCCAAGAGGACGAATATATCTTCCGCATGCTCTTCTTCTATATCAATACCCAGTCTGAAGGGGGTCGCGGTATTGTCCGTTTGGTGCTGCATACATTGTGTGTGGTCATGCTCATCCCGATTCCCTTTATTGTGCGTGATTTAAGAGAATTTGAGAAGGATACCATGACATTCTCTGAGAAAAGAACCATCCTAAGTGGTATAGAGAAATTCACGCTCTATGCTTGGATCTTAACCTCCGTGGTCGCTCTAAAGGTCTAAAAAATTTTATTTTTGTTCATTAAGTGTAAAGAAACCTAATGGCGGTTGAGAATCCCTTTAATCGTGGTATGGTTGGTTCAATACCTTATACAGCTATATTTAAACCAGAATATATATATATTACAGAGAGTGATGATGCTGGTAGACAAAATGCTGAAAAACACAACCTATTTATTGATGTTATTCGTCTAAATTTACGAAAAAATGGCACGAATAAATCCATTGATAATACACTCGCACTGTATTTAGGTTTGCTGAATGCAGCCTGGCCGCAAACATTTTTAAAGGCAGCGGTAGCGGCAACTGAAACAATTACATCAAATATTTTTAAACAAGACCAAGCTCCTGATCAAATTTATGCGACAAAACAATGGATAGAAAATGCTATCAAGAATGCCGAATACTATAAAGCTGCAATAGCACTACTAAAAGACGTGGAGCCGGAAGCTGCTATAGAAGGTAGTAGTAGCGTGCGTGAAGTGGGTCAATATTCTTTAAGACAAATAAATGCTGTAATAGGTTTTGATAAATATAAGGAAATTATAGGTAGTAAAGAAACTAAAGAAAAAGTCGCAGCTACCATAGGTAAAATGTTAGCACCCGCACAACGAGTTGTGGTAGTACCACCAGCGGGGGAGCTGTCGGCATTAGGCAGGGCGCCACTGGCACCAGTAGCAATAGTGCCAGGAGATAGGTCACAACCACTACCAGCAGCACAAGCGGAAGGGCCGCCGCCCCAACCAGAACGACCATTCGGTAGCCCAGAAGAAACAACTAGTGAGAAGATGCAAGGATTATTTGGAAGCCTATTTAAAACAAAAGAGCTGCCTGCAGAACCATCAGACGAACAACAAAAAACCAACGAAGATTTCCAAAAAGCGCTGGATAAATTAAAGGCCACCTGGGGAAAGTCAGCCACGGCAACGTCAGAGGCACTAACGCGCCTTTTAGAACAACAGTTCCTCTTTCGGATTTTACATTATAAAGCCCTGAATCAAGATAAAGAGGCGGGCAAGCCCTATATATTGGCCTTTCGGGATGCGGTTAATGCTCTCGTCGCGAAAGAGAATGCGCCCGCAGGTGACCACGCTGTAGCTGTTAAAATCGCGAAATTAAATGGTATCCTTCCCGGAACGCTAGCCGAAACCACCCTTGCGTCTCTATTATCCAACCTTGGATTAGACGGCGTTGTTAAATATTCAGGCGGTGCAGGTGGTGAATACCACTGGAAATACTACGACCTTCTCGTGGCTTCCTTAGCTACCCCCGCCAATGCGGTCCAATACGAAGATATCGGTAACAAATTGTTAAAGGCTACACCTGCCTCCGCCGCCCCCGTAGAAGCCAGCCAAGCTGACTTTAAAAAGGCATTGAAAGGACTCCTAAAGACACTCGTAGATAGACTGGCGACGAATAGTTCTAAGGAACTAAAACCATTGGCGGCGGCGGTGGGCGATGCGGCAGATAACATAACACAAGATTCTAAAGGCGCCTTAAAAGCGATGTTTCTAAAGCAAATCATTGACCTGATCTTAAAGATTTCTGAAAAAATAAAAGAAAGTAATAGAGTGCCAGAAGAAATCCCAGCTATTGTTAATAACCTTCTGGCACAGCTAAAGGAACTCAATAAAAAGGGTAGCAACTCCAAAGAAATCTTAGACATTCTAGCGAAAAATGGCAATGGCACCATCCTATCCATCCTAACCCAATTACTTGAAATCTCCGCGGCAAAAGAAGCAGAGCGCACCGCAGCACAAGTTGAAGAACAAATAAAGACAAAGCTACTAGAAGATTTTACTTCTTCAAAAGATGCACGAATTGCTGCAGTTGAGGCTTACAAAGAAGCAAAAGAACTACTCGCCTCTGCAGAAAACCGAAAAAATAACAGTTTTGGTTCTTACAGAGAATACATAGATAGTGGTACTGTTAATGAAGAGACATTGCGACAAATTAAGCTAGAATATACGTATGCGAAAGTGACTATACAAAGCAGCCTTAGAAGATTAAGAGCCGCAAAAGAAAACGCACTTGGTTTATTAGGAGCAGCAAATAACGACATTACTAGAGATTTATTAAGTACTGAAGGACAAGAAGCAGGAGAACTATCTGAAGTATATGCAGAATTATTAGCAGAATTAAATGCAACAGCGGCAGCGGGCGATGCAGCATTGGCGGAAGAATTAAACCGATTACCCCAAGGAGCATTGCCCACACCAGAAGAAGTAGAATTAGAGGAGCTTCTAGCGGCAGCGGAGGCACCAGCAGCGACGGAAGAGGCACCAGCAGTAGAAGAGGCCGCTGCAGAAGCACCAGCGGAAGAGGAAGCAGCAGCGGCGGAAGAGGAAGCAGCGGCGCCAGCAGAAGAGGCAGCGGAAGAGGCAGCGGCGGCGACGGAAGGAGAAGCAACAGAAGCAGCACCACAAGTGGAAGAAGAGGCAGCGGCGGCGGAAGAGGCAGCGGCAGCGACGGAAGAGGAAGCCGCACCAGCAGAAGAGGCACCGGCGCCAGCGGAAGGAGAAGCAACAGAAGCCGCAGCGGGACCATCAGCCGCACCAGCGGAAGAAGGGTCATCACCGCCAGCACTACAGCCATTGAGAACATCAGCGCCACCGAAAGGATTTACATTAGCTCAAATAAACGAAGCTTCTATGAGCCCTTTATATGAAGAAGACACCATATCAAGTGAGACAAGCAAATATTTATCAAAAATTGCATCTGAACAAACTGCACGGACATTAGGAGATAGACAAGATATGAAAATTCAAACAGCCCTGAAAGCATTTACAGATAAAATAAGCAAAGCCGTTACTACAAAAAAAAGTAATAGACAATTCTATAATGACTTAGGTGAGATATTAACCGCAATCAGTGAAATTAATTCAAATATATTAAAAAGAGTTATCATTTTACAATTTATAAAGGCTAATATTCAAGAATCGCTCATTCCTAGAGGAGAAAATGCCTATTATAGTTTATCAACAGAAATTGGATGGAAACAATTCAATGATGATGTAACAAAAAATAATAACCAAGATCCAACAAATTTATTGTCTATCATACAAAAACAAATTATGAAAGAAATAGCCAAAAAGCCTGATTTAAATGCCTTCTTAAATGCATTTAGTATTGCAATTCAGTATAAAGGCGATAATAGTAAAAACCTAGATGCTCAAATAATAGAAATTTTCGGTATAAATACATTATCATATCTCATTGCGAATCAACGACTAGAATGGATTGATCTTTTTGGTTCATTAGATGAAAATGGTAGGCCATCCTATATATCAAAACTAAGTTCTATTACATTACCAACTAATCGTGAATCTATTAAAAAAGCCATTGAAAAGTATTTTAAAAATGGTTATAATCTTAACACAATAACAAATTTATTTGGATCAAGTAGTGTTCCATCGCTACCCCCTGTTCGTGTGCAAACAGAAAGAGGAGCCACCCCTATAGGGAAGATGGGAGATATTAATCAAGGTGCGAGCACAAGTGCCAGTGCTAGTGCCCGCCCACTCACACCATTATTCACTTCTAAAGGTAAAGCTGTAACCGGTGCACAAGCCCTTAAGATAAACGCCCCAGGATACGTTCCACCCTCAAGCAAATATAAACTAGGAGGAGGCATGGAGGATCAGGAGGAGCTGGAAAAATTTACACGTGTATTGTTAAAGGGAGGTATGGTTTCTCCTGCGTCGTCAGCGCCCGTCGCAATTACACCCGTCCAATTGAAAGAATTCGCTACGAAACTCAAGGAGCAACAGAAGGGCATCCGTGAAGTGCGCGAAATCCTAAACAATCTGCGTGAAAAATACGAAACCTACCGCAAATCCGTCAAAGACGACAAAGAATTTGCTTCTGAACAAATCCTAACCGCCGACGAAAAGACAGAATTTAAAACTTTTATAGAAGGTCGAGATGTAGATGCCTTTAAAGCTGTAAATGTCGCTATAAAAGAAAAAGATACAGCTAAAGCTGCTGTAGATACAGCTGATACAGATAACGCTGGAAAATTAATGAAATTAACAACTGAAGCTGAGGTGGATAAAGAGTTGGAGACACTATATCCTACCAGCGGCAGCGCCGCGCCTCAATTAATTACTACATTGGTCGAAAAGATAAAAGCTGCAATAACTAAGAAAGCAGCATTTCCAAAATATCAAAATATTCTAGAAATTCTAAAGAAGCTAAACAAAGAGATTGGGAAAAATGACGAAACATTCGTGGATGAACAATTTAATAAAGCAAAAGTCAAATTTGATGAAATACAAAAAGGTAATAATTATAGTGAACAAGAAATCATCGGTATCAGTGATTTCCTAAAAAGTAATATTGAGACTATTAAGAAATCCAATACAGAGCTCAGCAATAAGGCCACTGCGAAAATTCAAGAAATCGTCAAAACTGTATTGGAAACCGTCAAGCCCTTTGAACTCAGAGAATCCTTTAAAATCAACAATCCTTTCCTCTTGGCACTAATGGAAGGAACCGAAGACAAGACTATGATAACAGCGCTCATAAAAAGTACTACACCAACAGTATTTGAAAAGGATGACAAATTTGATAAAGAAAATGAAGATCAAAACAACAGACAAGAGTGGAAGCTAATCAAGGGTTTTATACCGCTCATGAATGATATCAAGCGGTTGTTTGAAAAGGATGCCAATTACTACAATAATTCTTTCCAACAGCAAGCCGTGGGTTTAGAGAAAATTGCCAAACAGAAACGCGAGCAAGAAGAAACAAGATTACGGGCAGAAGCAGAAGGAAGAGCACGTGGTGCCCCTGGACGGGGTGGTGGTGCAATAATGGAAGGTGGGGAAAAATCAGAAGATCGTAAATTATTAGATGAATATTTGAATACGACCGCTGCTTCAGGAACCGTGTATGTATATCTCAGTATTTTTGATTATCTGGACGCCATTTCGGGTATTCTGAACAGTTATGTGAAACGTCTGGATACCATTAGTGACCCAGCGGCCAGTGCTGCCCTCAGCGGGGATAAATCCATCTTCAACCTCATCTTTGATAAATATATAAAAGCCAAAGAAACCAGCACCACAAATCCTGCGCAAGCCGAATACGAGGCGACAAATGCGCTTGTTGGCGACCTGGAAACAAACAACCTCATCCCCCGCGATGTATTAAAGGTCACCATGCGCGATAAAGTTGTCTTTATTTTCGCGACCCTCTTCATGCGCCTCATCTGCATGTCCATCCTTGAATACCTCATTGAAAAAGACGTCCTTAGAACTCTGCTCATCTCTTCCGCCGCTTATCTGGGCCTATTTACACTCTTCTTTATCGGTTTCGTCGTGCTCATCAACTTGGACATGTATCGCCTACGCATTGTCTTTAACTATGTCAATTTCCACGGAAGCAGTGCCAATATCTATATGTATCTCATCCTACTATGGTCGTTTGGACTCATTGTCTATTTCATTATGCGCAGCATCAACCGGGGAGTGACCATAAAGACCACCAACGACGAAAGCCGCGCACGCCTCATCTATCGCATGCAAGTCCTATCCCTCATCGTCTGGCTCTTCTTAGTGCTCATGGTCGCCATCATCTAACCGCCGCGCGGCGCCGCTCTCCGCATTGAGCGTACGCTCAATTCTCACTTATATACTGACCGATGCACCCCACTAAAGACATTCATTGGTGGCGGGCGCTCGTAATAACCATGACGCAAATCCACCTGGTGCTGCCGACAGAGGTTACTCTCCTTCCCACATTTCTTCCGACTGCATTGCCCACCCATCCCACGATTCCAGATACGCGCCAAACACCTCTCTTCCTCCTCTGGCACACCCCGTGGATTCTTTACCCGTGTAATTTTTACTTTTTCACCCCCACCCCCTTGATTTGGAACCAACGTCAAAGGCGTAAGACATTCCCGTTTTAAATCCTCTATATCCAATCCAAATTTATCTGATACTTTTATTAATAATTTTTCTTGAATCCCTAGAAGTTCGTGTTCTAAGAGTTGAAAAAGAAACGCCGGCAGCTCCATTTATTGTAGCTACATATACCTCCACATCCCTCAATTTTTAACGCACTTTAACCGGACGGTGATCCGTCGTGGTCATCTCCAAAAGCAAGGAATGCTGTTGGCTAAAATTCATGACATACCCGCCACTCTTAATCACCTGATCCACCTCAATGCTTTTCTGATTCACATTCATGACCGTGCCCATAGACAGTTCCTGTGTATGCGTTAAAACCCGAATAGCGTCCCCAATTTTATAATGTTTAATACGTTCCGCCACCTCCAAACCCAATGTCGTATGCCCCTCATGCATATAAACCGGTTCAAAGCTCTCATATTGGTCGCCGTCCATACCCAAATCAATCACCCGTTCATCCGTCGTCATTAACGTAATGCGCCAAGGCAACCCAAAAACCCGAATATACCCCAAACTCTCCAGAGCCGGCTTATAAATAGCGTAATAGCTACATGTATAGGATGGAATCAAACCCACATCCTGTGTCTCACCACCCGCTCCCTGAATCCTGACCACTAAACTGGGCGCTTTTTGTAAAATAGCGGTTGGCCCGATCCAACACCCAATCCGCGCCAAGGCATCCGGCATTTGTGGCAAAGGGCCATTCCACGTATAGCCCGAACGCGCCGCACTGTATATCCATTCCCTCTGCCACGAATGAATATAAATCTCCTTACCAATCTTCGGTGGGCTAGGCATATAAATCATAGAGACTTGCCCTGGCACCTTTGTTCCCTCCTGCCTAAATTCCAAATCATTCATGCCCGCACTTGCACTTGCACTCGGGGCTGGTGCCGGCGCGGCCGCTTCAAATGTTTTACGCTGCAATTCCAGCATCTGCACCCGATTGATAAAATCTGAATCCTCTGATAAATTCAACGCTTCCATCTCTGGCGGCGGAGGTGCAGGCAAAGGCACAGCACTCTGTCCCCCCAAACGGTAATTCTTTTTAAAGTATTCTTTTAATTCTGAAAGCACCATTTTATTCAATTGTTCTACAGGTGTCTCTGCCCCATTCTTCCGATAAATCCCTATCATTTCTGCCTCAACAATCTTTCGCAACTGCCCCTCATTGAGCACATCCAATAGTTTAAATTGAAATTTATCCAATAAGAAGCGATGCAAGAACGTTAATATATATTGCGCATTTTCGTTGGTCAAGAACATTGTATTACTTAATCGGTCTTTTCTTAAGTTCATATCTGGGGCGGAAAAAGAGTTGGCGCAATTGATAGACATCCTGATCCGTCATTTTCGCCTTGACCACATCGTGC
>Ga0209230_10000759_pt1 | contig 12561 bp, 20 predicted proteins | sample LakOntMetagenome_FD_187467 | JGI IMG/M metagenome (GOLD analysis project Ga0209230, IMG submission 187467) | Freshwater and sediment microbial communities from Lake Ontario - Sta 18 epilimnion Metagenome (SPAdes) (version 2) | ecosystem: Environmental > Aquatic > Freshwater > Lentic | place... | reverse complement strand
AATCTAAGGGTGGTAAAGACGCGTGGGACAACTTGGTAACCGCTTGTAGAAGATGTAATAGTGAGAAGTCCAATTTGACGTTGGAAGAGTATGGTAAAGAAATTCCTCAACCAAGACGACCACATTATTTGATGTTAATGAGACAGGTTCATTATATCCCGGAAGAATGGGAATATTATTTGTTTATTTAATTTGGTAGATTAAAACTTATTCGTATCTTTGTTGAAAATTAATAAATATGACAATGGAACAAGAAATTTTGGGATTCACAAATTGGTTATACACTAACAATTGGAAACTAATTGGTGATGGAATGTGTTTGAATACTGAAACAAAGGCAATTGGTTATATTGACGAACTAATGGTCGAATATAAAAAATATAAATTATGATACATTTACCTTGGATTTTATTTTTAATTGGAAACATAGGTTATCAGTTATACAAAGAACAAGTCAAATACTTTGACGATGACCGTGTTATGTTATTATCAGTATTTATTGCGTTTTTTGGTTTTATTGCGTCAGGATGTATTTACGGGTCAATGTTAATTGATTTAATACTTTAGAAAAAATGATACCAAAAGACAAAATGGAGATAGGTTGGTATAAGGGTTTCTGTCGAAACAATTATATGGCTTTTTGGGACGGAGAGAAGTTCCAATACATCCGATATAAGTTCGGGTATCGTTTGGATACCATAGAGCATTTTGAAGATGTTAAAGAACAAAGATTAGATGGGTTTGTCCCGGTTGAGAGAATTGAAAGATTGACTCCGGAGGAACAATGGAATGAAAAAAACGAAATAGGGTATTAAGATGGATGAGTACGAAGCAAAACAAAGGTTAAAGTGGTTTATCGATGGATATTTTATCCATTGCTTGGGAAGTTTATTCTCCAAAATGTCCACAGAAAGAATTTGTGAATTGTATAACGTTGAAATGTCATATTTCAGAAAAGAAGAAAAAGATGATAGATAACATAAAAGAAATCAAAGAATTACTGAATTTCTCGGACAAAAACGATTTCTATATGTTATACGTTTTCAAGAGAAAGAAAGACCAACCTGAGGGTGAGAGAGATAATCACCAATCGGTTAGAACAATCAAAACATATTGTATTGAGAGTATAGAACATCTTGATAAGAGATACGATGAAATCAAACAATTATGTGAGATGTTTAAGGCAAGAGCTTACATCCACGTTCAGAAACAAAATCATAATGATGTTTCTTTGGAAATGATGATGTCGTTAGCTGAGAGAATTAAAAATGGTGTGAAAAACCAAAAGGGTTTATTTGATTCAGTTGTGGGTCAAATCAAAACACAGGAAAAAAGATGGATTATCGATGTCGATACAACGGATAAACAATTCTTGAGAGACATTACAATGGATTTAATGGAAATCCAACCGGTGGGTAACAAAATTGAAATGGTTCTTAAAACTAAAAATGGTTTTCATATAATCACCAGCAAGTTCAACGTATTGGAGTTTAAGAAACTTTACCCGGATGTTGATATCCAAAAGAAAAATCCAACACTACTTTATTTACCAAGTAGTTTAGATTAAAATTAAAACACCCGCTACGTAGTCACGGCCGGATAACACGTACAGACAAGGAAGAAAAGGTCAGTCCGGGTGTTTTTTAAAATAGAAAACCTACAGAGCTCATTGAATGTTATGGATACAATTCCTGTTCCTTAGGCCGTAGGTTAAATGGTCAGGTTGGTCGAGGAGGCCGGTAAGTCTGCAAAACTTACGGAGGGGGTTCGATACCCTCCCTGACCTCAATAAATGCGTCATAGGCTAAGGTAGCCAAATGGATTCCAAACCCATAGGACAGAGTTCGATTCTTTGATGGCGTGCAGAAGACGGAGAGTGAGTCAAGGGTAATTCCGTTATGGTTATCCCTTGGGGGTCTCTCCTGAAGAATTAAAAAGTTTAACAACCGGGGTGTCCATACTCTAAAAAACTAATGGACTAGTCGTGTTGATAGGGGTGACCTCCCAACAGTAGCACCGTAGTAATACGGTAAAGGATAGATAAGGACTGGTACGCCGGTGAGGAACACGACCAATTCCGGAATTCCCATTGTAGCCCGCTACGACCCAAGGGCGGGGTTGTTAAACTTTTTTCTTTATATTTATCAATATGAAAAACTTTAAATTTTTAATGGATAAACTCAAGGATTATAACTTAGATTCTGAGGATTATGCGGTTTTTGGTTCCGCACCATTAGTAATCACCGGAATGATTAATGATGTCAATGACCTAGATGTAATTATACGTCCATCAAAATGGGAATTTAATGATGAAGGTGAATATAGAACCAAAGATATTGAATTTTTCAATAATTGGCCCGAATACAATATCGATGACTTAATTGATAATCACTCATTCGTTTATAATGGGATTCGGTTTATAAATCCAAAGAAAGTTATAGAATATAAAAAATCTCTTAAAAGGAATAAAGATAAAAATATTTGGGATAATTAAAAATAATTCTTACCAATAATTGACTTTTTACAAAACTAACGTATATTTATTAGAAATTACAATAACACAACAAATGCAAACTTTAAACATATTACTTACGATAGCAGGAACTGAGGGTAGAGATACAACTTGGAAGCAGATGGTATGATATATATTTAAGTAAAAAAAATATTCAAAAATCCATCTTCAAAAAAGGTGGATTTTTTTTTGTAAAAAAGTTTGGTATAATGAAATAAAGTATTATCTTTGTACCGAATTAAAAATGTAATTATTATGTCGGACAAAAAAACGATGAATGAAGAGTTAGGGATGGAATATTCTCCCATCTTAGGTGTAACATACGGATTGGTAAATGTTACTCCGGAAAATGAAGACGAAGGACCTGAATACGATAGTGCAGGATTTTCTATAGAAGATAGAGAATAAAAAAAAAAGATTAAAAAGTTTGGTAGAAGGGAATAAAATATTACCTTTGTACCATCAAAAATAAACAAGTTATTTGAAATTTTGGTAATATAAAACGGCCCCGTCGTCTATCGGTTAGGACATTTGGTTTTCATCCAAAAAAGTTGGGTTCGACTCCCAGCGGGGCTACAATTGGGGATATAGTATAACGGCTATTACAATGGTTTTGCAAATCGTAAATTAGGGTTCAACTCCCTATATCTCCACAAAGGTCTATTCGTTCAACGGCTAGGATTCTACCCTGTCACGGTAGAGATGAGAGTTCGATTCTCTCATAGACCGCCATAAATAATACACAGCAGTCGGGAGGTAAGGTATCTCATCGGTCTCATAAGCCGACTTAATCAGGTTCAATTCCTGAGATTTGCAACAAATAAATAAACATCGCAGGATAGAGCAGTTGGCAGCTCGTGTGGCTCATAACCATAAGGTCGGGGGTTCGAGTCCTTCTCCTGCTAAATAATCGAAGTTAATCCACCTCCACGGGGTGATTGTTGGAAACAGGTAATGCTGGCGAAGAGATTAACAAACGTTCATTGATAATATTGGTGATAATATCAAGATATTTTTGGGATGTTGATGGTTTAACATATTTTTGTTGTGAAACATCGATAATACATAAATCAATTTTTAAGTCGTGACATATCTTTGTTTTAGATTTGTCGTTCTCTTGAACTTTATTTAACTTATCAACCCCATAAATTGGTTCATAATGAAATATACCATTTAATTCAATTGCAAGATTGAGAGATGGAAAATAAATATCTAATTCAGACCCGATTGTGTCTTTTTTATTAAAATCAATTTGAAGATTAGGGTATAATGTTATTATTTGTTCTTCTAACCAAATTTCAAGTTTGGAACGACGATTTCCGTGGGTTTTATTTTTATTATTAAAAGTTGCGGAACACGATTGAGAACAAAATAAATTACCGGATTTTGATTTACCTGTTTCACTTGGTCTTCTTTCAAAAGAGGTTCCACAATTAGAGCAAGGTTTATCATTTAATAAGGAGGTTTTTCGTGATGTGTAATAACATTCGTCTGAACAATAAATGTGACGATTTCTATTATGTTTTAACTCATAAGTTATTAATTTTTTAACAACTCCAAATGGTTTTTGACATAATAAGCATTCACATAATAAAGTATCGGTTGATTTTGTTTTTTTATATTCTTCTTCAGTGTAGAGTGTTTTCATAAATAAAAATTAATTATACTTATAAATATCTTGGTTTCGTTGAAAGTTCATTTTTGAAACCATTATTACGAAACTAAATTTAACTTAATTTAATAACTAAATCCGTATGGCTACAGTAGCAAAAAGGTCAAGACAACAAAGAGTTCTTGAAATGTTGGAGAAACAATTAAAAAATGGTGTAAAAACCGAAAAAGGGACACGAGATGTGAAAGTTCCATTAACTGATTCTGATAAGAAGAGAATCAACAAAGAGATTGAAACTCTTAAAACAAAAGTATAAACTTATAGATTTAAAATTTAAATTTATTTTCAAGGTATAAGTTTAATTTGCGAATATCGTATAGTGGTTATTACTCCATCCTTCCAAGTTGGAGACGAGAGTTCGATTCTCTCTATTCGCTCAAAAATACAACACGACGTAAATAGGTTAACCAGCACCTGTTATCACGACATCAAGAGTATTCAGAAAGTACGTATTATCTGAATTGCGATGAGAAGGGAATAAGTCCGGATTAGCTATCCAAACGATGAAAACCTTGAGGCGGATTGTGGTGTTGCTCCACAGCAGTGTTTTATTTTAATTGCCTCCATCGTTCAATGGATAGGACATATCCCTTCTAAGGATAGTATCGGGGTTCGAGTCCCTGTGGGGGTACAACAATTGCTCGAGTGGTGGAACGGTATACACACTTGTCTTAGGAACAAGGTTTTGAGGGTTCAAATCCCTCCTTGAGTACAACACATTATCATAACTCGGTGTGATACACCGCCCACTACCTCCTTAAACAACGTGGGAACTGCGGTTCTCCCAATGTGGCCGAAGTGATGATGTTAAAGAAACAGAGAAAAATCTGGACAGCGAAAGCAGGATAGACCTTGGACAGTTTCTTTTAGTAGTTTAAGAGACAGAGTTGACTTCTACTTTAAAAAAATACTCTGCGACAGGCTTCCGTCGCATAGAGGTTGATTGCACCTGATTTGTAATCAGGAACCGAAAGGTCACGTTGGTTCGAATCCAACCGGAAGCTCAAAATATCCTCGTGGTGAAATGGTAAACACAACGGTTTTAAGCATCGTAAGCTGTAGGTTCGACTCCTACCGGGGATACTAATATTTACTAATATGAAAAACAACCAACCCAACTCCACTTAGTTTTAGCTATTAGCTAAAATTATGACTCAGAAATTGAGAATTTGGAGAGTAGTTCCCGTTAGTAACGGTGTTCAGGCTCCCACTTTTTTCGTAGAAACTACGGAAGAAGGACGTGAGAAGGCAGAGGAATCTGCGATTAAACAAGCACGAATTAAATCGGGCTTAGGAAAGTTCAAACAATGGAACTTTAGATTGGAGAAACTCTCTGTGAGGGTTGATAAATTTGGTAGGTATGTGAAACACCACCAATAAGTTGACATATGTTTGTGGGTTCATTAAAAACCCATAATTGGCCTCTTAACTCAGTCCGGTAAGAGTAGCTCGCTCATAACGAGAAGGTCACAGGTTCAAATCCTGTAGGGGCCACAGCGGATATTTGAGTGTAAGCAAGTACAATATCTATCGTTAGACCCTTACAGGTGATGAACGGTGGTCTTAGGGTCATTCCTAAGTGTAGATACCAGTTAACTCTACATAGAACCTTCAAGGAAACTTGGGGGTTTTTTATTTACAATAAAATAAATCATCCTTATATTTATAACTGAAACCTTGTTGCTGAGGTTCTCGTGTCCACAGAGGCATTTGAGTTGGAATTGATACCAACGAAGAGAAGTTCAATAAACATAAAAAATAAAATAAGGAAATTATGTATTACCAAACGAAAACAGGTACGCCTTGTGCGTACATCTCAAAAGACAGAAAACGTCTTAAACAATTTGGACAAACTGTCTATCTAAACAACGGGGACGAATTCCAATTGGAATTATTCAACCCATCATCAACCACAGTATTAGCGAAAATTAAACTTGACGGAAGTTATATCTCCGGAGGAGGAATTGTTCTTAAACCGGGACAAAGAGTATTCCTTGAGAGATACCTTGACGACGCTCGTAAATTTAAGTTTGAAACTTATGAGGTTGACGGAACATCAAATGAGGTATTGGATGCCATCGCCGGAAATGGGGATGTTGTTATTGACTTCTTTGATGAATATAAACAACCGGTATGGAATAACCCAATAACTTATGTTGGGGGTTCTTATTTTAATGGAAACACTTACACACCACCTACATATGTTAATAACCCTTATACTGTAAATGGGGGTGTATCGACATTTACAACAACAAATGTAAATTATTCATCAACAAACACAGGGGGTGTTAATTTTAATACGGCATCAAGTAATACTTTTGATGGACCAAACATTAGAAGTAAAAGAGGTATATTAAAATCAAAACCTCGTGGTGAGGTCACTATGGATACGTTATCTATGGATTCAGTAGAAACCGGTAGAGTTGAAAAAGGTGGTTCATCTGACCAATCATTTCAAACAGTAAATAAAACTTTTAATCATCACACTTGTGCAACATCAATATGGAAGATTCTTCCGGTATCACAAAAAGTATACGAAAAACAAGACTTAAAAGTGTATTGTGTTAACTGTGGAAAAAAAAGAAAAAAAGATTCCGATAAATTTTGTTCTTCTTGTGGGAACAAATTCTAAAAAATAAACAAATAACAAGGTTTCATAAAAAAACCCCTTCTTTTCAGAGGGGGTTTTTTGTTATTATTTAAAAAATTATATACATCCATTAGGGTCTGATGTTGTGATTAATCCAAGACCACCAGTAACTTGATACCAAGCGGTACCGTTAGAGTAATAACCGTCCGCCACAGCTATTGTTAATAATGTATCAACGAATAAAGATTCACCCGCGTTAGGTCCTATTCCTCCAGCGACTGTTCCGTAAATTGTGTTAGGTGCTGAACTAAAATCTGTACACGCGGCAGGTGCGGTTGAACCTGTACCTAAACTATATGTGTAATAACCAATTGTTGGTGTGGGTGTTGGAGTTGTTGTATTTGTAGGTGTGTTAGTTGGAGTTGTTGTATTTGTAGGTGTGTTAGTTGGAGTTGTTGTTGTTGTTGGTGTGTTAGTCGGGGTTGGTGTTGATGTAACCGTTGGTGTATTTGTTGGAGTTGATGTGTTAGTAGGTGTTTGAGTTGGAGTTTCTGTCACCGTTGGTGTATTAGTTGGGGTTACACTTGGAGTTTGAGTATTAGTTGGGGTTACACTTGGAGTTTGAGTATTAGTAGGTGTGTTAGTTGGGGTTGTTGTGTTAGTAGGTGTTTGAGTTGGAGTTTCTGTTGGAGTAGATGTTTGAGTTGGAGTTTGAGTTGGAGTGGTAGTATTAGTTGGGGTTACACTTGGAGTTTGAGTATTAGTAGGTGTAACAGTTGGTGTTGTTGTGTTAGTAGGTGTTTGAGTTGGAGTTTCTGTTGGAGTTGATGTTTGAGTTGGGGTTTGAGTTGGAGTTCCTGTTTGAGTTTGAGTTGGTGTGTTAGTTGGGGTTTGTGTCACCGTTGGTGTAGGTGTTGGACATAATGAGAAAGCATTTACTTTACCACCGGATGATAACTGAACTACTATCTGAGAGTTATTATAATATCCTGTCAATACACCTACACTATTTCCTACCATTGTATCATAAAATATGATATTTTCATCAAACAATATTTTTTCACCATAAATAATAATTGATGGTTGATTAACTTGGTTACAAGCATCAGATGAGTTTGCTCCTGAAAAAACAGTAAACGCATATCTATTACGTGTTGGTGTTAGAGTTTGAGTTGGAGTTTGAGTTGGAGTTCCTGTTTGAGTTGGAGTTTGAGTTGGAGTTCCTGTTTGAGTTTGAGTTGGAGTTTGAGTTGGTGTTGATGTATTTGTCGGAGTCTGTGTTGGAGTTGAGGTATTTGTTGGTGTAACTGTAGGTGTTGATGTATTTGTCGGAGTATTAGTTGGTGTTGGTGTCGGGTGAGGAAGTATTGGTGAGTGAGTAGGTGGAAAATCCGATACCTCAATAATATCAACACAAGAAGACGTTCCTTGATTATTTAAAAATCTTAATGTTCCATCAAAAGCCCAAATATTTTTAATTTGACCGGGTGATAATGAAACTTGGTATTGCCACATACCATCTGACAATGTTTTGTAATTGAAAAATATTGTGCTTTGACAAATATTTTTTAAAATGTATTTTTTTCCTACCATTTGAGTTGTTTTTAATATATAAATATTTACTTTTTCCAATTAATCATTTTTTATATTGAAATTTTATCTATCTTTGTATTAAATTATATGATTATGAAAAGAATTTATTTAGATGACGTAAGAACTCCAACCGGAGATAACTGGATAGTGGTGAGAAATTACGATGAATTTGTTGTTAAAGTTAACGAGATTGGTTTAGCAGATATTGATATTATTTCTTTGGACCACGATTTAGGTGATACTGCAATGAAAGAATATTTTGATAATGTTTCACCAAATTACACTTTGGATTACAACAATATTGACGAGAAAACCGGATACGATGCTGCTAAGTTTTTAGTTGCGTTGTTTCACAATACAAACGAGGGTAGATTCAATATGAGTAGAAGTGAGAGAAAGGCGGACAGATTTGTGTTTCCAATTGTTTATGTTCACTCGGCAAATCCAATTGGTAGTGCAAACATAATGGGATATTTGAACAACTTTTATATGAACGAGGGTCAAGCACAAACTTGTGTGAGAGTCCAAATACCACACGTATAATGAATATATTTTTCTTGGATGAGAATCCAACCTTATCGGCACAATACCACGTAGATAAACACGTAGTGAAAATGATATTGGAAACTGCTCAGTTATTATGTTCGGTTCATCACGTAACCGACCAAGACACCGACCAAGTACCGTACAAGTTGTCACATAAAAATCACCCTTGTGCGGTATGGGCTCGTCAGAGTTTATCAAACTATTTGTACTTGTGTGAGTTGGGATTGGAGTTAGGAAAAGAATATACTCACAGGTATGGTAAAAGACACAAATCAATAGATGTGATTAATTGGTGTATTATTAATAAACCAAACATCCCGGACATTGGTTTCACTACTCCGGCTATGGCGATGCCGGATGAGTTTAAGACTGATTCTGTTGTGGAATCTTACAGAAATTATTATATGGGTGCTAAAATTAGTTTGGCATCTTGGAAAAACAGAGAAAAACCTTTTTGGTTTGGAAAAAAAGAATTAGATTTGCAGTATGATTAAAATAGATAAAGATAGAAAAGTTTTTGTTACGTCCGATACACACTACGGACACAAAAACATATGTAGAGGAGTGACTGCTTGGAGAATGCCTGACGGGAGTATTCCAATAGACCAAACACGGGATTTTGATACGATTGAACAAATGAATGAGGTAATCATAAGTGGAATCAATAGTGTGGTTGGAGAAGACGATGTATTGATTCACTTGGGAGACTGGTCTTTTGGTGGGTTTGAAAACATCCAAAAGTTCAGAGATAGAATTGTGTGTAAAGAGATTCACCTTATATTGGGAAATCACGATACAAGCATAGAAAAAAATAGAGACAATGTGCAAGAATTATTTACAAGTGTTAGTCACTACACAAAATTAATGTATAAATTCAAAACATTTGTTTTATTTCACTATCCTGTAATGAGTTGGGATGGATTAAATAAAGGACATATCCAACTTCACGGGCACGTACATCTCCCGACAAATCTAAGATTTGGTAAGGGTAAAAAAATGGATGTTGGTATTGACGGTCACCCAACGTTTGGTGTATATGATATCGATGACATCATAAGAATGATGGATAAGCGTGAGATTATGTCAGATATGTTATTTGACCACCACACGGATGAGATTGAAACTGAAGACGGTAAAAAAAGAAAATAATATGTTAAACACAAGAGTAGAAGACAACCACTTTAATGAAGATGGTTCATTAATATCGTCACGGATTATAATTGAGGTTCCATTATCTCACGAAATGATGCAAGATTGTTATTCGTATGCAGCAATGGATGCGCCATCCGAAATTAAAAGAATGTTGATGGAATGTCTTGGTGATACAATTGATGAAATCATTTTAGGTAAAAGACCTGATAATGTTGATGAACAATGGTTAAGAAGAAAACTAATAGAAGTAAAAGTAATATGAGAGAAAAAATTTTAGAATTAATTCACAAAGAATTAGAGAATGTTGGTGGTGAGAATATCTTCCACGATTGTTATAATGGGATACACTATTTACATCCAAACCCTATTAGACCATCAAGATTTAGTGTTAAATTGAATTGTGATACCAATGAATATATAACACCCGATTTATTAGATTTTGCTTTAAAATTTGAGGATGGTGAGCCAAGTATTAGAATATATACAATGTGGGATTATAAATCAACAAACAAAATTTATAAGACAAAATATTTTGGTTTACAGAAATTTTGGGAAACTAATACAGAATACACGTTCACAACAAAAATAACTTGTGGTCATATCTCATTTGATTTATCTAATGAGGAAAATGACGAGTTGGTTAAATTAACTAAACAATCTTACGAAAAATATCTGTCATTAAAAGATAAGGTAAAAGATAAAGAGGTGTCTAAAAAAATTAAAAAACGACTAAAAAAATATGAAAATTAAACAAACACAAAAAGATTTATTCGTATGTTCCTGTCATAGTACGGAACATCAAATGGTTGTCCTATATGATGAGGACGAAATTGATGGTGTGAAATATCCAATGCTTTATATTCATACACATTTAAACAAACGTCCATTTTGGCAAAGAGTTAGTTATGGTTTGAAATATATTTTTGGATATCAATCAAGATACGGAGCGTTTGATGAGTTTATCATCAATCCGGATGATGTTGAAGGTATTGAAAAAATTGTTAAACATTTAAAAGAGTGTGATATATGAAAGAGTTATTTTTATTAAGAGGATTGCCGGGAAGTGGTAAATCTACGTTGGCAAAAATGTTAGTTGGTGATAAAGACTATTGTCACAAAGAGGCGGATATGTATTTTGTCGATGGGGATGGTAACTATAAGTTTGATGTTACATCATTGAGAGATGCACACGCTTGGTGTCAAGAAGAGGTTGAGTTCCTTATGAAATACGAGCATAAAGTTGTGGTATCAAATACATTCACCCAAGAGTGGGAAATGTTACCATATTATGAATTGGCTGAAAAACACGGATATAGAGTTCATTCACTTATTGTAGAGAATAGACACGGTGGGGTTAATGAACACGGGGTTCCGGAAGATAAATTAAAATTAATGAAAAATCGTTTTGAGATGAAACTTTAATTCCATATCTTTGTCCCCTAAAATTATTTAATTATGGAAAATATCTTTAAAGTTGCTAAGTACGAAAAAACGGAAACCGGATTCAATCGTAATGGATATGACGAATATGTTATTACTTATGGTAAGGCGAGAAAAGTTCATTTACTTAGATTGATTATCAACGGACAATACACTGACCATACAATAAATCTAATTGATGGGAATAGTGGTTATAAGAAAACTATTCTCACGGCGATTAGTGATTACAAAAATGGTAGATTAAAAGGTGACCCAACTCAGGTTGTAAAGAAAACAATAACCTTTAGTGAGATAGTTCAAATTTATAGCAAACCAATTGTAAGTAATGTTAAGAATTATTTATTGGGAATTAACAAAGAAGAAAGAAGAGATACATTAACAAAATTTGAATTGATATGAAAAAAGATGGGACGGTGAGTCATTAGTGGTGGGGCTTTCGATTACAACCAATATAAGATTGGTTATATCGCAGACCAAATAGAAGAGGTTATTGTGAAGAATGGTGTTGAAAAAACGCCTGAAGATTTAAAGGAAGAAGGTTGGAGAGACCCTGATTGGTATAAAAAATACCCTGAGGACTTATTCCATTACAAATATCCGGATGAGGTTATTGAGAAGATGAAAGAGGCTGTTAAAGCACTTAAAATTGCTCAGGAATATGCCCAACGAGTGGATTGGTTATTATCTGGTGATGACGGTGAGGAATCATTCTTAAGTAGATTAGAAGAGAATTTGAAAAAAATAGAATAAAATGTTAGAAAAACTAAACAAATATTACGAAGACGGATTACTTTACAAACAAGTGCATCCAACACTTCCATTAACCATATGGAATTATACTGAGAAAGTTCAGTACGAGAACCTATGGGATGAGGTGACTCTTAGTGCTAGAGGTTTAGTTACCGATGACACCGGAGACATCGTTGCAACACCATTCCAAAAATTCTTCAACATCGAAGAAGGAAAATTTGAACCAACTGAAAACTTTGAAGTATTTGAGAAAATGGATGGTTCATTAGGTATCGTATTTTGGTATCGAGGACAATGGGTGGTTGC
>Ga0209230_10000757_pt1 | contig 12586 bp, 19 predicted proteins | sample LakOntMetagenome_FD_187467 | JGI IMG/M metagenome (GOLD analysis project Ga0209230, IMG submission 187467) | Freshwater and sediment microbial communities from Lake Ontario - Sta 18 epilimnion Metagenome (SPAdes) (version 2) | ecosystem: Environmental > Aquatic > Freshwater > Lentic | place... | reverse complement strand
GGTAGATCAGAGAATGCAAGTGATGAATTTTCTAAAAGGGACCTTACTTGGACCCAGTAGTAAGCCCCATCAAGTCCGGGCAACAGTGAATTTGAAGTTAGTGAAAACTTATAGAAAATTGCGATTAAGACAACAAAGGCAGACGCTGCGAAAGGTAGCGATCTTGTAGACAGATTTCGGCTTGGCATAAAACTCCCGAGTTATCAGTGCGCATTTTGACCATAGTAGTTTAGGTTCGAAGCTCTTGATAAACCGTACAGATACCGCGTGGTGGTCTCGAAATAGAACTAAGTCAACAATTGGCGGGAGAAAACGCGTACAAAACACGTACATCATGCACAGATATCAAACGACACAAACCGACATGGAACTACATCAAAGCCTTGCTATAACTACATAAACCGACATCAAACGAAATAGAACTACACGCTTAGGCCGTCCTCATAATCCGTGGGTCGTCGGTTCGAGCCCGACCCGCCCCACCAAGATCAGGCAGTATCTAAATACTCTTCCAAGGCCTGCCGGATAACGGCTGAAGTAGTTTGGCCTTGACGTTTGGCTTCCTTCTGAAGGGCTCTCTTTAATTTTTCTGGGACTCTTGCCTTTATCTCAGGTGAAACTTTTGACGGTCCAGTTAAAGATGGACGACCAACAGCTTGTGCAAGCACTTCTTCTACTATTTTTTGGGCACGTTTGCTGGTGATCCGCTTACCAGTGCTATCGCGAATCACTTCCTTATCTAAATCGATGTCTTTGCCCAAGACATATTGAGATTCAGCCATTAGCTCCTCCTTCTAAAGTTTCTTGGCATCACGTGAATTACCAGGATGTTTTCCGCTAGTTTTACCGCGACTATCTCAAGTTCCAAACCACGATCGTCTTGTGCAATCCAGAGAAGTTTTTGATCCTCTCCGTAACTTGAAAGAAAGGTGACTGGTTCGTGATTCTCTAGAACAAAAAGGGCATGAGCTTTGCCGATTCGATGCTTGCGAGCCGACTTGGCGAAACGCACTTCCTTTTCCCACATATTATGCGCCACACAAATAATGGTCAAGTACTGAATGAAAGTTTCTTTTGATTCCTAATGGCATTCGAAAACACTACATTTTTCAAGCCAATGTGAACTTGAGTTATCCACACCATTCGTGGGTGACAGTCTTTAGCTGCACACCTAGACTTCCCATATGCGAAGGATCATTGCGGCAGGTGTAACTGTGTTGTTGCTTGTGGGTTGTGCACAGAAAGATCCATTTGAAGATCTAGCTGATGGTGCCTGCACAAGTGCCCTGGCTGGCGTAGTTAACAACCATATTTCAGGCCAGATAGACGCCTTAGCTGAGAATGATTGGGAATTAGCTCGCTCATTTGCTTCTGAGAATTTTCAATCAAACGTTTCTCTTGAAGATTTCACCTTCATCATTAACGAGCAGTATCCAATGTTGATTGAAAACACGGGATACGAGTTCAACGGATGCAATGTTGCTGACAGCACAATCACACAAGAAGTCGATGTTACAAGTGGTGAGCAAGTCTTTACCCTCACCTATTCACTCACACTAACTGACTCCACTCTTGGTGTTGAATCAGCCGTAATCACCAAAGTTGCGTCTCAGGTAGCAGTTTGATCAGTTCCGCCTGTGCACTCTCGTAATGCCGAGCCTGCACCGACCAACCAATAGAGTGAGCCCATGAGCGATCAAGCAACTTGTGAGTTATTGTCCGAAGATTCACGCACTAAGGTTTGGCGCTGGTCCTTTGAATCCGGCCAGGCTACTGGAATGCACATTCACGAGTTCGACTACATAGCAATTCCAATATCCGGTGGAGACTTCACAGCAACGTTGGATACCGGTGAAGTCATGGAAGTTATGCAGGCCGCTGGCACTCCCTATCAACGCTCAGCAGGCGTGCACCACAATGTCAGATTTGTTGGCAAAGACAAAGCATCTTTTGTCGAAGTGGAATTCTTGAAATAGCAATGAAGATTATGGGGTTACTTAAGGCATCTCACTTCGGTCCAACCCTGCTTGTCGTCACTATTACATGCATCTTGTCACTTACTCAGTTTTCGATCAGCGATTCTGCATTTATCGCTTTTGCAATACTCTTGGGACAATTTGTCGTTGGCTGGAGTAATGACTTAATTGATTTCCCAAAGGACAAAGCTGCTGGACGGATAAAGAAGCCTCTAGTAGCGGGCACCATAACCGAGGAAGCTTTGAGAATTTCACTTGGAATTGCATTGCCAAGTGCCTTGATAGTTTCCCTATTGAGTCCATTGGGAGTTAGCGGAACCGCAATTCACTTCATCGGCTTACTAAGTGCTACTGCTTACAACTTCAAACTGAAGTCGACTTTGTTATCAGTCGTGCCATACATTGTCTCGTTTGGAGCGCTTCCTTGGGCAATTTATGTTGCCGCCGGCAATACCCCTCCGACCTGGATTGTTTTAGGTTTCATTCTTTTTGCCTCAGCATTTCATTTTTTGAATGTCATTAAAGATTTGGAAGCAGACATTGATCAAAAAGTCATGGGTCTGCCCCAGGTCCTTGGACGAAAGAAGAGTATTGCTATCGCAGTACTTCTTGGAGTACTTGGAATCGTTGATGTTGCGCTAGCGAATGTGCGGATCTAACTTGATCTGTGTCTGCCGACTTTCTTACTTCTTGGAGTTTCCTCGCCGGCAGAAAAACTCTGCATAGCCAAACCAATAACAACCAAGATGAGACCAACGGTGCCGTTTAGCGTTACTGCTTCGCCCAAAACAACAACGCCTAGCACTGCCGCAGTAACAGGGTCAGCCAGCATCATGGTGGAAGCAACGCCTGGGCTAATTCCCCGCAGACCTAACATCTGAATGCCATTGGCAATTCCCATTGTTACTGCACCTAGGTAAACCGCAAGCAAAATCGTTTGCGTTGTCCACTCCATCTGCAGTAAGTCACTTCGCACAACAAAGAAAAGTCCAATGGATCCCAGCAAGAAAGCCATACCAGGGAGCTGAGATGAATGTCCCCCAGCACGGACTTCAATTTTTGCCGCATTTATGTATGCACCAATACCAGATCCTGCAATAACGGCAAAGATTAGCCCCGTTGCATCATTGGTTTGAAGTTCCCCAAGCGAGGCAACTACTAGCCCAGAAATTGCAACGGCAGTTGATATATACCAAATTTTGCTTGGGCGTTCACGCAAGAAAATCCAGCCGACTATTCCTGCCGATACTGGAATGCAGCCAACTGTAATCAACGCCGCAGTTGCTACTCCAGTTCGATCAACTGAAGCAAAGAAAAAGACTTGGTACGAAGCTGAGCTTGCGCCCATAATCCAAACACCTGGACGAGTAATCAGTCGAGGTAACTGACTGAGTTTGCCTCCCAAGAATGGAGCCAGGATAAGTAAGGTGATTGCGCCAATGAATAAGCGCACAAATCCGATTACTGGCGAAGGAGTGTTTATGGCATAAATTGCGGCAACTGTGCCTGCGGTTCCGGCCAGACCGTTTCCCAGGAGTGAAAGACCGACAGATCGACCAGCATGCTTGTTTGTTTTGGAGTCAGACATTTTGACACTTAACTGCGTCACTGCTGATCATTACCAAATTCTATTGCAGAGGTATTGAAACACAGTTGTAACACCACAGTTACAGGCAAATCGCTAGCATTGAGGCATGGATCTTGATACCGCCCGTGAAGTAGCAGCGAAATTCTTTAATAAGTCCGGTGACATTAAAGAGTTGGCAGGTGAGCGAAATCCAAACTTCTTGGTGACCACCACGCACGGAAAATTCGTACTCAAAATCCATAGCAGTGAAGAAGTTTCACAGATTCAGATCCAGCAATCTGCTCTTGCAGCTCTTGAGCAGGTTAATAAGTTCCACACACCAACTACGGTTCCAGCTAATTCCGGAGAACTTCTTGTGGACATTGGCGAGGGTAAATTTGCTCGAATGCTTACGTGGATTGATGGCGACCTATGGTCACAATCAAAAGACTTAGGCGAAAGTCATAAGTCTCAGCTGGGCAGATTGATCGCAACTGTTGATTCAAAATTGGCCACCGTAGATTGCACTAACTTCCGAACCACTTTGGATCAGCCATTTGGATGGAATGCGCTGCAGGCAAAAGAACTGATTGCTGATATTGCACTAATCCAAGATGCCGAACTTCGCGCCCAGGTTTCCACAATCTTTGATCGGATTGCAAACAGGACGCTTGCAAAAGTATTGGCCCTGCCGCATCAATTAATTCATAACGATGCCAACGACAACAACGTAGTTGTTTCAAATGGTGCAGTTTCTGGACTAATTGATTTCGGCGACTTGATTTATGCGCCGCGGGTATGTGGGCTGGCTGTTGGCTGCGCGTATCAACTTGATGCTAACGATCCAGTTGCCAGTATCTATGCAATTGTTCGTGGGTATCACGAAGTATCCGCGCTATCCGCTGCCGAACTTGAAGTTTTGTTTGATCTAATTTGTTTACGGGTAGCCACCAGTGTTGTTATGGCCCACAAGCAATTAGCTGCAGATCCCAATAATGAATACTTATCAATCTCGCAAGATTTCTTCCGTTCCCTTTTACCTGCTTTGACTTCAGTATCGGATCGCTTGTCACATTACCGGTTGCGGAATGCCTGTGGCTACGATGCCCATCCAGACAGTCGACATGTTCGCCAGTGGCTAGCAACAACTGATGCCAAGATTTCCGATGTTGTCATGCCACCGTTTGCAGATGCGAAAAAGATTTGGTTGGACTGGTCAGGTGAGAACAAAAACATTGCTCGCTCTTGGGAAGCCATCGAAGTTGAAATGAAATCAGCAGGCGCAGATGTGGCAATTGGCCATTACTGCGAAGATCGCAATGTTTATGAATCAGATTTCTTCGTGGATGAAGGTAAAGAATCTCGCACAGTTCACTTGGCTGTTGACTTATTCGCCCCGGCTGGCACTCCGGTTTATGCAGCCCTTGATGGCAAAGTTTTCCTATTCCATGACAACACTGCGCACTTGGACAATGGCCCAATGATTGTGTTGGAACACCAGACTGATCAAGGCGTTAAGTTCCATACGCTTTACGCTCACCTTTCACGCGCTTCATTAGATGGGCTATCCGTTGGTAAGGAAATCAAGTCAGGCCAGCAAATCGCCACTATGGGCACGGAAGAAGTTAACGTTGGCTGGCCTCCACATACCCATTTCCAAATCATCATGGACCTTTGCGACATGGCCCATGACATTTGGGGCGTAGCTGCAGTTAGTGAATTACCGGTTTGGCGCAGTATGTGCCCGAATCCGAACTTGATCCTGCGAATTCCTGAAGGCACAGATGTTCATGCTCACATGAAAACTGAAACTTTGGCGCAAGAGCGGGAAGTCGTTTTGTCCCGTGCGCTTAGCCTGAATTTCCAAAAACATTTAGAGATTGTTAGCGGTAAAGGTGCATATCTATATGACCGCGCTGGCGGCAAGTATTTGGACTTGGTCAATAACGTTGCTCACTTGGGGCATAGCCATCCCCGCGTAGTTGCTGCAGCTCACAAACAAATGCTTACTTTAAATACCAATACCCGCTATTACAATCAAAACGCTATTGAATACGCCCGCGCTTTAGCTGGAACTTTGCCAGATCCATTAAGCGTTGTGTTCTTTGTTAACAGCGGTAGCGAGGCAAATGACTTAGCGTTGCGATTAGCCAGAACTCATACCAAGGCCAACGGCATGATGGTTTTGGAACATGCTTATCACGGCCACATCACCAGCATCATCGATATCAGCCCATACAAGTTCAATGGACCTGGCGGCGAAGGCTGTCCAGATCATGTTCGAGTCGCACCTATTCCAGATGCATATAAAGGTCTCTACCGTGGTGAAGGTTCTGGCGACAAATATGCTGCTGACTTTGCAAAGACTCTCCAGACTTTAGATCAACCGCTTTGTGCCTTTATCTCAGAATCAATCGTTAGCTCAGGTGGGCAAGTTCCACTTGCGCCAGGATTCTTAAAGCAGGCATTTGCAACAACTCGAGCAGCCGGTGGTCTTTGCATTTCTGATGAAGTGCAAATTGGTATGGGCCGAATGGGCAGCACTTTCTGGGGCTTTGAATTACATGATGTAGTTCCTGACATCGTGACAATTGGTAAGCCACTTGGCAGCGGCCACCCATTAGCTGCAGTTGTCACTACCCCAGAAATCGCTAACTCCTTTATTACCGGCATGGAGTATTTCAATACCTTTGGTGGCAATCCAGTTTCAGCGGCAATCGGTCAAACTGTGCTCGATGTCATTGTTGATGAATCACTGCAACGCAATGCGCTAACCGTAGGTAACTACCTGATGGATGGTGTGCGCGAGCTTGGTAAATCCATCGAAACCATTGGCGATGTTCGCGGTAGTGGATTGTTTATCGGCGTGGAATTTGTTACAGATCGAGCTTCGCAATCCCCTGGCACCCAAATCACGAAAGACTTAATTGAGTTCGCTCGGGAAAACGGAGTGTTCTTGTCCAGCGATGGCCCAGCCGAAAACGTTTTGAAGATCAAGCCACCAATGATTATTGGTAAGGCAGAAGTCGATCAGTTCTTAGATGTTTTGCAGCGCGGATTAAGTCGCTAACTAAGTTACTTTTTTGACGTATATGTAAATGCGGCTAAGGCAAGTACAACTGCCCCGGCGCCAACTCCGTAATACATAACTTCATTTGGTGATTTGGCGTCAACTAGAACACCGACGAAGATAACCGCGATGATCGCAACAACGACACCGATGAGCTTGGCCTTCAGGTCATCTAGGGTGTTGATTTCTAACCAGTCAGGGACTTCCAAATTGGTATCGATAAACAGTTCATATAGGCCATAGCCAATAACCAATAAAACGGTTCCCAAAAGAATGGCATCCACTGAAGTAAGGATCGCAACTACGGTCTCTTTGAGAGGAACTTGCTTCAAAACCACATCCAGGGCTGAGCGCACAATTTCAATAGATCCCAGGATCATTAGGACAATGGCTCCAATAATCGATGCCGCCGAAGGGATGATTACGGCATAACGGGAAATCTCAAAGAGTCGGCGCATTTGCCCAGTCTACAATCGCCCAAATAGAACTGTCCTGTCAGTGAAAACCCTGTAACTAATGGGATTTAGCCCCTGCGACTAAGTGCCTGCCGTGGTACGTTTATAGGCAACAAGCCATTGTTTTCGGGAGGAATCACATGTCTGAAGAGACTACTCAAGCCGCAGAAGCCATTCGCTCTATTTGGCAAGGTAACCCTGCAACCATGGCTGAACTAGATGACGAGTGCAACCCAAATAAGGTTTGTCGCAATATGAAGGACGTAACTTACGAAGGTTTTGGCGATGAGGGCACTGACGTAGCAACTTCATGGAAAGCTAAATTGGCTCGTGAAGGCAAACTTGCTACCGGCGCCTCAATAGCTGACTTAGTTTTCGGCACAAAGAACTAATCCAACGGAATTCTCGGATACCTAATGACTACCGCTCGCCCATTTGCTGATTTAACAGTTGAAAAACTTACCGATGACCTGCGTGAACTCGGATATATTGCCGATCGCGGTCTAGCTACTTCGATTTTGATTTCCTTAAAGCTTGGTAAGCCACTTCTACTTGAAGGCGAAGTCGGCGTTGGTAAGACTGAACTAGCCAAGACTCTTGCCGTAATGTTCCAGCGTGAGCTTATTCGCCTTCAGTGCTACGAAGGCATTGACACCAACCACGCACTTTATGAATGGGACTATGCCCGCCAGATGCTTCACATCCGGTCACTAACAAGCGCTGAACTTAGCAACAATGCTGATGAGCAACTGTTTAGTCCAAAGTTCTTACTTGAGCGCCCACTACTTAAAGCCGTTCGTGCTGGCGATGCTTGTGTATTGCTAATTGACGAAGTAGACCGCGCCGATGACGAGTTCGAAGCGTTTTTACTTGAATTGCTTTCTGACTTCCAGGTCACTATCCCTGAAGTCGGAACCATCGCAGCTGTGTCTCGCCCAATCGTGATCCTGACTTCTAACCGAACCCGCGAACTGCATGACGCCCTTAAGCGTCGTTGCCTTTACACCTGGATTGGTTTCCCAGACGCAGAACGCGAAATTGAAATTGTCCGAGCCCGCGTACCTGGAATTAGCGAACGCCTTGCCACTCAGGTGGTTGGCGCAGTGAATCAACTTCGTCAGATGGAACTTGAAAAAGTGCCAGGTGTAGCTGAAACCATTGACTGGGTTGAATCCTTGGACGCCGTTGGTGCCAGCGACTTAAATGAAAAGAGTGCTGCTGACACTCTTGGTGCTGTAATCAAGGATCGGGATGATCTGGACTACACCATGAAGAACCTAAATGACATCGTCCCAAGCTCCTGAGTTAACTGGCTTTGACGAACTCTTTATAGAGTTTGCCCAAGACCTTCGCTTTCATGGCCTGGTCATTGGATCAGATGATGTAATCACTTATCTATCAGCCATTTCAGTGCTAAATGCCAGTGACATCATGGATGTTTACTGGAGTGGGCGAATTGCACTAGTTCGCAAGAAAGACAACATCCCGCTTTATAACAAGAGATTCCAGGCCTTCTTCTTAGACATCGGTGAAAACGAACCTGATGCCCGAAAGGTCAAACTAAAGTCTTCCGCTAATGCTGGCGCGACCCTTGAAGTTCCAAACGTAGAGCAAGGTCTGCCTGGCGAAGTGATTGAAGATGAAACCCGCTTGGGTTACATGGCATCAGCTGCTGACATTTCTCGTCACAAGGCTTTTGCAGATTGTTCAGACGAAGAAATCAACCGTTTCCGCAAATTGATTTCAATGCTTAAGGTTTCTCCCCCAAAGCGTCGCACTTACCGAACCCAAACCACACCTAAGGGCAAGGTTCTAGACATGCGCCGGATGGCACGGGAAACTATGCGTTCGCTTGGCGAACCAAAAGATTTGATGTACATCAAGCGCAAGGAAAAACTTCGTTCGATTGTTTTCATCCTGGATGTTTCAGGATCGATGGCAGATTACTCACGCAACCTGTTGCAACTGGCTTACTCTGCTCGCCGAGCCAATACCAAAGTTGAAGTATTTTGCTTCGGTACTCGATTGACCAGAATCACCAAGTCAATCGATAAGCGCACGCCAGATGAGGCAATGCGGCTAGCTGGCGAGTCAGTACTGGACTGGGACGGTGGCACCCGGATTGGTGATGCCATTGCAGCTTTTGTTAAGGAATCTCGTCGCTCGCGGCTAGGTCGTGGCGCGATTGTTGTGATCTGCTCGGATGGCCTGGATCAAGGTGAGCCACAAGCCCTAGATAAGGCGATGCAGACCCTGTCTCGACTTGCGCACAAGGTCATTTGGGTGAACCCTCATAAGGGTGACAACGAAGATTACAAGCCAAACACTATTGGCATGATGATCGCAGATCCATACATCGACCGGATCTTCTCGGGACACAATTTCAAAAGTATTGAAGAATTTGCTAGAGAACTATCAAGGATGGGATAACGGGTATGAAGTTCAGTGTTTCATTAGTAGCTCACGGTGATCGCGAGATGACCCTGGAAGAAATCGTAGAGCTTGCTGACGCAGTTGCTCCGTTAAGTGGCATTGCGTCTGGCATGGGAACTACTTCCTATGGCGCACAGATTATGGTCGAATCTGATAACTCAGCAGATGCTGTGCTTGAAGGTCGCAAACTATTCGAAGCCGCAGTAGCCAAGACTTCATTACCTAAATGGGAAGTCACCGATGCTGACACCATGAGTGAAGATGAAGACTTTGCAGATTTGGATCTAATCCCCGAATGATTAGATTAGGCAGCTTGGCCGGATACCCGTTTGAAGGACCACGTGTGCTTTCTGGCTGGACGCCGCCTGCTGTTCCTGCGGTTTACGTGATTTTGTCTCGTAATGACATTGAAGGTAAGCCACAAGATTACTCCGTGATTTTTGTTGGTCACTCAGATGATCTGTCCACCGTTGGCTTTCCGTTCAAGCACCGCCGCTCCCCTAACTGGATTGAGCGCGCAGGATCCAAATACAACTTGCACGTTGCCTACTTTGATATTCCAGGTGGACTTGCTTCACACCGCCAGCAGATTTGTGAAGAGTTAATGGCTATCTACGATCCAAGCTGCAATGAAGAAAAGTTTGAAAAGACTTGGAAAGACGAATGGATTGGCGAATACTCCACCCCAGTTACTGAACCTCTAACAACTGATCGAGATCCAAACACGTCACATTAGCTTTGACAACAAAAAGAGCCGCAGTTTCCTGCGGCTCTTTTTTTAGGTTTCTTGATTTAGATGTCTACGCCTACGCCATGCATCTGACGGGAGCGACGAACACCCATAGCAGGCTTGTTGACTGAGTCAACGTGAGCTTCTGGAACATAAGTAGCTCCAGTAACGATGCCTTCAGCCATTCCGTAAAGAAGTGGCAAAGCACCGGCAACGATTCCACCAGTCTGGTTGATCTGGGTTAGTCCGCTGTGAATTACTTCAGCATCCTTCTTGATTTCCCAAACTAGGTCGGCTGCCTCTTCAAGAGCGCCAGCAACTTTTGTAAGTTGACGACCCACGATGAATAGGTAAACCGCAAGACCTGCGATTAAAGCAGTTACATCAATAACTGACCAAAGGGCTAGTGTGCTCATGAACGTACCTTTTCTAGTACCCGGCCTAGGAACAAGTGATGTTCTAGACCTTCATTTAATACGGCATCTACACCAGCGGCAGTTTCGCCGATTAGTGCAGTGTGTGCTGTGTTGGCCTTGGCTGCTGCCAAAGTTGCCTTGATGGCTGCAACTCGCTTATCGATAGTGCGAACTAGCAATACCAAGATTGTTAGTAGCGCTGCTACTGCAACCACCACAACAATTCCAAGGATGTTTGCAACAGTCCACAATGTCTCTACTGTGCTATCCATTTTCAGCCTCCTAGCTTTGTGCGGCCACGATTTAGACCAGCAACGATGTTTGTTGCTGACTCAATTGTGATGCGGAGTTTTCTTAGGCCAGCAGTGTTTTTCTCTGCAGCCTGTAGACCGGTGTTAATGCGCTTTGCTTGTCCGCCAATGCGGCCAGCCAAAAGCAAAATCGGTACAACGAGTGCGACAACGACTAGTACTACGACTAGACCGATGACATAACCAAGTAGCCAACCTGTGTGACCACCGAAGAAATCTGTCATGACTACCCCTAAATCGATTCTGCGAAGTTACGCACTGGAGCCAAGTTCGCGTTGACTGAGTCAACGGTGCTTGTAACGGTTGATGTCTGTGCCACGATCACTGCTACGCCACCGTCTAGTGCGTCAAGAGTCTTGACTACTGAACGAAGGTGAAGAATCACTCGGATTAATCCAAGTGCAGCTGCAGCGATAATCACTGTGAAAATGATTAGCGATACTACAAATACGGTTTCCATTTAGATTCCCCTATCCCAGTAACTTCGCAACGGATCCGGCGTAACGTACTGCGCCGTTTGCTACTTCTTTAATGGTCTCGTCAGTTGTTTCCAACAAACTAGGAGTAGTTCCAAGTTCACCGATAAGTGCCACGCCACCGGAAAGTGCATCATCTGCAGCTCCGCGGATACGTTCCAATGCACTTAGCACTACGTTAAGCAACCAAACCAAAACCGGAATGATTACAACAACTAAGACGATGTTGAAAATTGCCCAAATACTCATCTCTGTTCCCCTTTACCGACGTGCCACTGGCTTGTAAGGAAGGAAGAAGCGGGCTAGTACGCGACCGGTAGCACGCTTGAATGCGTTGATACCAATCGATAGACCGCTGGCTGCCTTAGCGCCACCAACTGAGTTTGGATCCAAGCCCTTAGAGATTGCATCCATACGAGCTTCCATGTTTACAGTCGCGGTGTTAACCAGAACTGCAGTTACGTCAGCAACTAGGCCACGGCCATAGTTAGCAGCCGCACCCGAAATGGTTAGGTCCATCGAAAGGTCAACCTTGGTTCCACCTGGAATCTGATTCAAAGCTGCAGTTAAAAGAACCGAGGCAGCGCCACGACCCTTCTTGTCTGAACCCGAAGCATCCAGAACCAAGATGCGCTTTGCGTTATCGCGGCTCTTGACTTCAGCAACACCATCGAACTCCAACTTAACTGGACCAGCAGAAACTACTACTCCACCTTCGTATTTGTCCTTGGAAACTTCCTTGGACAGGTTTGCACCTGGAATAGATGCTGCCACCTGTGGAATGTCATCAAAGAACTTCCACACTGCGTCAATTGGTTGCTTCACCTCAAATGATTGTGAGATCAGCATGATGCCTCCTTTAGGCCCGAGTTTGCATTAACTGTTTTCACGATTAGTCGCCCATCTTTACAGGTGGCATACCGCTGATGTCTTTACCGGTTGTTAGTGCTTCGTAAACGCGGTTTGGCATCATTGGCATGTCGATGTTACGAACGCCTAGGTGACCAAGTGCATCTACAACTGCGTTAACAAACGCTGCAGGTCCAGCTACTGTGGCACATTCGCCAACACCCTTGGCACCAATTGGGTGGTGCGGACACGGAGTGACAACTTCGTGAAGCTCAAAGCATGGAGTCTCCCAAGCTGTTGGCA
>Ga0209230_10000752_pt1 | contig 12602 bp, 2 predicted proteins | sample LakOntMetagenome_FD_187467 | JGI IMG/M metagenome (GOLD analysis project Ga0209230, IMG submission 187467) | Freshwater and sediment microbial communities from Lake Ontario - Sta 18 epilimnion Metagenome (SPAdes) (version 2) | ecosystem: Environmental > Aquatic > Freshwater > Lentic | place... | reverse complement strand
GACTTGACCCTCGCTAACATCACGTTCGACACGCTCCTTGCCTCCTGCTTGCCAGCAGCCCATAGCTCTACTACGCACCTCCTCTGCACTGCTCCGAACCTTGCCAATTTTTCGGGATCGATTCCGGTGACGGTTGCGTCTCAAAGGGGTAGATTGGTCGTGCAATGGCAAGTTCTTGTTAGCACCATGCTCTCTGATCTGCAGATCAACAGTAAAAACGAGCCGGAATTCACCAAGTTGCCTCGACAGGCTGTCATGTATGTCGGACAAAACGTTGCAGCGCGCTTCAGCGTTCGCACGGACAAAGTTGCCGATGGATCGCGGGTCACGGCTGCCCTGCGCGATTCTGTCGGTTTTTCTGTCACTTTGAAGCTGAGTGTAGCATTTGTGACAGGGCTCGAGATCGGCGTAGACTTGATGCTGGGGGCTGTGTCTGAGTACTCAGCGGGCGATTGGGATGGGACGCTCCACAATAATTTGATTCCTGACGTGTATGACTTGGAAGTGAACGTTGGTGGTGCTCTTTACAAACGCAAGAGTGTCTTGAGAGTGCTTCCAAGCGGCGTGTGCGAGACCAGCGTTTCTCCGTCGGCTGGTCCCAAACACAGCGCTTTCTCAGTAACAGTCACCGCTGCATTTCCGTCTTCTCCGTTGCCTGTCCCTTTCCCGACGAAGCAGCTGGAGGCATTTATGGGCGCAACTAGCGTCGCCATCACCTCCAGGCAGTCGAACCCAACCTCCACAACTTTCGTGATGCGCGTGCCTTCTGGACACGCGGGTAACGTTGCTCATGTCAGGGGCCTCGGCGCCTATGGGGTTGAAATGTGCGCCTTCATGATTGAAGAGGCGCCAAAAGACGCCTTTTGCCCAAGTGCAGTCCAGTGGGCCAGCTCAACGACTGCGCCAGCATCAGGTAGTACGCAGATGGAGGTACATCTGTCGCGTTTCCCGTACGTGGACAACGTTACACATGTAAAAATTGCTCTGGACTACGGTGGAACCCCAATTGCATCAAATTTCGAGCCTCGCTCGATGACGTGGAGTGCAGACAGCACTGTGCTCGCCTTCGATCTTCCGGCCGTCCGCATAGGGTTCGCCAATGTGACGATTTCGATTGGCTTTGGAATTTGCGCGAGTCTGGTCGTGGAATTTCAGGACAATGCTCCTGCGTCAATGTCCATACTGTCGCCCCTTATCGGCGTGTATGTGTCATCTTCTGTCGATGTTTCGCTCCGCGTCTCAGGCATGCCTGAAGTGTCATCGATGGAAGATCTCCATGTTACCATAGACAGACAACCAATGACAATTGTGAAATTCACCAGCGGGCAGCTGGGCGCAGAACAGCGAGCCTCGGGTCGCAGTGTCGCAGGGCCAATCTCAATTGTGGCGAGAACGACAATGACCAGAGCTAATGCATCCAAGGCACTCATTGTTGTCACGTCTCTCAAAGGACAAACCCTGTCAGCTTTTGGTCTCCTGAACATCCTGAATCGGCCGACCAATCCTGTCGTTCGCGCCATATCCCCTGCATCAATCCCGATGACGGGCGCTGCGGTGCATCTTGAGTTCAGCAACTTTGTGCATGTTGCAAATACCAGTAAGTTGACGGTCTGGCTCATGCGTCCCAACGGACTTGAGCAGCTTATTCAAATCGTGAATGGCTCTGTTCGTTCTTCCCTCGTCGATCTTGCCTTGCAGGTTGCGGTTCCCAATCTTTCCGGCACTAGTGGCTCGGGGGTTGTGAACATTTCTGTGAGATATCAAGTTAGCGGAACACAGCATGTGCGAGCAGATGCTAAAATCACACTGCAGGATCAGAGACGTGCGGAGATTGTACGAGCATGGCCCTCTAAGGGTCCCATACGGGGAGGCACGCGAGTGGTCATGGAGCTGCGTCATTTCGGTGACGTTTCAGTGCCAGACGACGTGAACGTCTGTTCGCCGCAAGGCTGCACTCGCACTCTGCATCTGGAGAGATCCGATAAGAAAGTTTTCATCGAGTTTGAAACCCTTCCGCTCCACGGGTCGCAGCCTGAGAGAACAACGATGCAAATCATACCGTTTGGCATGCTCGATGAATTCGCTGTCCCGCGGTTCGACTTCCAGTACTTGCTGTCAGCTCCTTCCTTGACACTTATCACGCCCGTGCAAGTGCGTCTGTCTGGCGGGGTTTCCGTGATCATGTCAGTCTCCTTGATGCCCAGAGACCTCGTCTCAGCAGATCTTGCCGTGCATGTTGGCGGCAAAGCAGCCAAGGTGGTAGGTATTCACTATCCTACTGTGGACCTGCAAGGACCCAGCACAAGCGCTCACGAACAAGCCCCCGATGTGTCTACTGCTACCATTCAGTTTATCGCGCCTGCGCAGATCACTGCCGGACCGTATGTGGTGCGACTACTGGCATCATCGGTTGACATTACGGGCACATTGCAGTACAAAAGTTTGCCGCCTCCGGCTGAGATCCGAGAAATACAACCCACGCGCGGAACTGTCGATGGTGGATGGAACCTCTCGCTCAAAATATTCTATGAACAAATGCTGGATGCGGATCATCTGAAGGTGAATGTAGATGGTGTGGCGTGCCGCGTTATCGAAATCTCAAGGCGCGACGCCGGCGAGATGACGGTACGCATTATGGCGCCTCCCCACGACGCCGGTGTGGCTGCCTTGATCGTCTACATGAGCCCGCAGCATCCGGATCCTGCATCTTCATCTCGACTGTTAGCTGTTGGCAGGGTGGAATACCAGGATTCTGATTCGTTGAGTGTCAGTCTCATACATCCGCCCATCACAATGCCGGACACCACCGAGATCGTCATTCTTTCTTTGAGCAACATGCCGAGCAAGTCTCTGCTGTCTGGCGTGTCCGTCGTCCTCGACGGTCGCGCCTGCAAACCGCTGCGACTTGTAGCGCAGGACTCGACAAATGCCGTTCTCACAGTCGAGGTTCCACCTATGTCTGCACGCGGAATGCTGCAAGGAAGCGTCAGAGTCTCTCGGTCCGGCGCATCCACAACGTCTTCTGGCTTTGCGGTTTACCTCAAACCCCCGAGGACGACGCAACGTCCTGCATCTGCCACGGTCCGGCGCGTGTCGATCTCTCGCGGTGCCCCATCAGGAGGGTCAGTACTAAGAGTAGCTATCGAAAATTTTGCAAAGTCATCACATATGACTGTAGCATCGATGGGTCCTGATGTGCAAGTGCGGTTCGGGCTTCAGGCTGCTCTTTCCAAAAGTGTGGTGCGCGTGACAACAGACGAAACAGAACTGGATATTGTAACCCCTCCAAGCACGTGCACCGACTTGTGCACTGTGAGTGTAACAGTGTCCTTGCTCTCTGATCCTGAAGCTTCAGTGACGTTTCCCTTCACCTATGAGCCTCACGCAACTCTTGTGCACACCGTAGAACCATCGCGCGTGGTTCAAGGCAGTGGCGAAAAGATTTTCATCGTTCTCGAGAACGCCCCATTCATTGACGCCGCAATTGCTCTTCAGATCTTTGTCGACGGGCACGCGGTTGATCGAGCAACTGTTCAGCTCTTGTCAATGGTGGCCTCACGTGTATCGGTCAGCTTTGCACTACCCCCGACCAGTAGCCATGGCAAGCTCACCTGCCATCTGGTCCATTTGCTAAGCCAACACGGCAGTGCGGAGTTTGAGCTAGAGGTAATGCCCTCGTCACTGCCTTACTTGATGTCCATTTGGCCAAGTGTCATAGTGGCAAAGCGTGCCAGCAGGGTGGATCTGATGGTTGCTCACTATCCGCTGTACCCTCTCGGAAGTTTCGACAGCAACTATCAAGACATTTCCGGCCCGCAGCCCGCTTCCTTGATGGTGGATGGAGAGACCATGGGCGCCTCCAACCTTCTTTTTGCTAAGTTAGCTCGAGGAGGATACTCAATCAATGCAACAAGCCAGCTCAGTTTTGACATACTGGCCCTTTCCCCCGGACGAAAGAACGTGACGCTGTTAGCGCAAAATAGGCCAGTCCTTCACTTCGAGCTGGACGTAGCTCCCATCGCCAAAACGTCCTTGATCTTGCTCGACCCGCAAGAGGGCCCCGTGAAAGGCGCTATCGCAACGATTCACTTGGCAGGCTTTGATTATGCATCAGCAACAGCGTCTCACATTGTCGTCATGGTGCGCGGACAACCAGCAGAGGTTCTCAATGTGGCCAGGTCTTTGGACGTAACTAGCATCACCGTTGCAATGCCTGAGGTCTCACACGCAGGCCCTGCGCCTGTGTCAGTGTCGTCAGACCCCGCTATGACTCCTGTGGTGCGCTTCGACTTTATTTACTTGAAGCCGTGCGACACATCCAGTGTGTGTGGAGCTCTAGACCTTACTCCACGACCGCTTTTGCCAGGGCAGACGTCGCTGTCCCGAGACCCAATGATGCAGACGTGCGATGCATCAGCATGCACTAGCCTTGCCCATGTGCACACGCCCAGAGTGAAAATGCTGAGCGTGAGCCAGGGTGCTGACACCGGCGGCGATCCCGTCAGAATCGTTGTATCAGGACTGAGTATAACTCCAGAAAGCGTGCTCGTCATGTTTGGGGATTCTGCAGCTCGAGTTGTGCATGCTTCCTCATCGCTTTCGGCGAGCCAGATGCTAGCCGACATCCTCGTCATCAGTCCCCCGCACTTGACAAGCGGCGTGGTAAATGGTGCAGTGAGCGTTGCTGGCAGCATGCTGCCTGCTGCTACGTTCCGCTTCCAATATTACCCGACCATGCACCCAACGCTTTTGCGGGTTTCGCCCAGCAGCTGCAACCCAGGGACCTTGACGCATGTCGTGGTCGCCGTGAAAGGTTGGAGACCTGTCGAGGCTGGAGAACCGCTGGACATCGACACAAACTACACAAGTCCCGTCCGTGAATTTGTGACAGCTTCGCTGGTCACCTCGGATTGGTCTGTTACCAAGGTGCGCTTCACCTGGCAATGCCCGACAAAAGAGGCGGATAAAACTACTCTTGCTCTTGTGCGACCGCAGGCGTTTGAAGGGCTTGCATCCTTGAAGATAATCACATTTGCCATGACCGTTGTGAAGCCCCAGCTTGAAGTGCATTCCTTATTTCCGAGCCTTGGGCCAAAAGAGGGCGGCACACTGGTTTTCATGAGGGTTGGCAACATTATTGGACTCAACTCCCACTTCCAGAATCTCAATCAGGCAGCGGATGGCAGTACCGTCCAGCAACTGACCCGCCAAATCTCAAAGATCATCAATGTAAGTTTCGCTCTGAATGGGTCGTACGTGCAGGTTGATCTCGAAACGGTGCATCAAGACGCCAGCGCTGTAGTGGAGATAACATTCCGAAGCCCGACATATAATGTTGCTGCTGATGTGTCCTTCAAGATCGGAGGAGGTGGCTTGGGGTCACATGTTCATCAGGGATGGAGGTACGTGGACAAACTGATTGCCGGGGTCGAGTCTGTCACCGCACGCACCTCTTCGCGCGAGGGCGGCACTTTGATGATGCTTTCGTTGTACGGATTCCCTGTGCTGCGACCCCGGGCGGAGGTCGAGGCTGAAAACCTCCGATACGAGGACGAGATTGTCGTGGCATTCGGGTCGCAACCAGCAGAGATTGTGCGCGTGCGAGCAAGCGAGCCCTATCCCGGACGTACAGTTGTCGATTATCGCGTTCCATCATCAACTGTAGCTGGTGAAACTAAAGTGCTCATCTACCGATCGTCTGACCCAATCAGCTCTGCTGCTATTTATACCCACACTTACGTTGACATGCCGACATCGCTAGACGTTACCCGAGGCAGCACGCGGGGTGGTATTGTACTTTCCATCTCATCATACGCCTTTACCGTTGAAAAGGAGAGCTCACTCCAGGTCGTCTTCGAGCAGACTCCTGCTACGATTATTCCTGGTTCTCTCACCTGGGTCGACGGCAGGACCACCTTTTCGCTCCTCGTACCTGCAAAGCCGTCGGCAACAAGCGTGGTTGTTAGAATTCAGAGCCGCATTTCCAGCCAAGCATCCGAGGTGACGTTTGAATACTTTGCAGCGCCTGAAATTCACTCTGTTCAACCCACTCATGGACAATCCTCGGGCGGAACGGACATTGAAGTTTCCATTTCACGCTTCCCCATCGTGTCCTCGGCGAGCCAGCTGGCGATTGAAATTGGAGTAGGCGCCGACACCGTGTCTGCCTCAGCAACGCTTGTGTCTTCTGATTACGAGCGGACCAACATTGTGATTACTACTCCCATTGGCAGTTTCCCCCCCTACACGCGCTCGTTGCCGATATCCGTGGTCCCACGCGAGTTTGCTACAAAGCAAGAACGTGATGACAACAAGGTCGTGTTTGACTTCGTCCTCGTCGCGCCAAAGGCGCAGGTGGTGTTGGTGTTGCCTGCATCAGTACCGGCGTTTACCGAGAGCTCGATTGTGCTACAAATAGAAGGGCTTCCCTCGGGAATAATTTCCCACGGCATGTCGGTACTGTTTGGTGATGTCCGCACAACCATTGTTCGGGTCTTCTCAACAGATGAAGAGCTGACCGTACTCGAGGTGTACACACCTCGTCTGCCAGCAAGAGCTGGTGGCTACTGGTGCGCAGTCGACTTTGGCAACTCAGGAGTGTCAGCAGGCTTTGTTCTGCACGTCAAGGACTCGACGTTGCTGGTCGTCAGCGTTCACGGCGCCTCCGGCCCTTCAACTGGCGGGACCAAAATGACGGTGGAATTGGCCGGAAACGTTCGGCCCCATGCTGTCGATGATGTCGTCATTCGATTTGGCGAAGGCGCCTCGTCTGTTTTCGTCAAAGCTCAGGAGATTCATGACGATGGCGTTGTGACAAAGCTCACCATTATTACCCCGCCGTACTCTGGTGTATCCAAGAGCGGGAGTGCGCAGATCAGCGTGACCATTTCAGTTCTCCAGGAGCGCGTAACAGCAGTAAATCTCATGTATAGCTACTGGACGCCTCTGCGAGTGGAGAGCGCTATCTTGTCAGCGGATGCATCTTCGCTGGATATTCGCCTCGACCAGCCTACCAATCTTCGACCTCGTGCCGATCTGGTGCTCAGAAAAGCTGCTGGCAATGGCCCAGGCCCGGACACCGACTGTGTCGACATCTTCAATCAGCACACGCTCGATCTGATGGGCACAGGCCCGAAGTGCTATGTGGTCTCGTCGAGCCACGTACACGTGCAGGTTGGACATTTGGCATCTGTTCTACCGTCTTTCATCGGATCTCTTCACCCAGGCATCCAGGCTAGGGAGTCTCAATTGGCGCAGGAGTCGGGAGCTCATCAACCGCCAATGAACCAACGTAAGGCAGCCCCTGTCACGTTTGTTGTGATGGGCATGCTTGGAGATGAGGCCCCGCTGTGGGGTGGCATCGTCGGGCCCTCGCAAATCGGGCCATGCGACACAGCTCACTTCGAGTTGACTACGATGGCTCTTCAAGAGCCAAAGTCAGTAGAGTGGAGCATCGCCTCGGACTCCATCGCCGTGCAAGAAAGCAAAGGGTTTCAGATGCTGACAGAGCTGGTGTCGGCAGAGACTGGTATGTCCCTTACACTCAGACCTGGCGATCTCCCCGCGAACGACCTCGACTTCACGCTGCGGATCCGCATCCTCACAGCTATGGGCAAGACGTCGACCTGGACACACACTGTGATGGGGACCAAGTGGCCGATTCCCAGTGCAAAACTTCTTTCCTCGCTCGTTTTCTCGACGGTACAGCCCATGCAAGCAACTGCAGAGGCTCGGGCCTCGCAGTGCCTGCATCTGACCTCGATGGGAGCTTTGGACACTGAACTCCGCTACGCGTGGTCACTGACGAATGCAAGCGGATCACAGACCTTGCTAGAGTACAGAGGGTCAGACATTAAGCATCTGTACAGCGTGCCGCAACGTGGCACTGCTCCCCAGAAGGTAGCTGTTGAAATCTTTGCACACAGCGACCCCGTCAGCATTTCAACAGCCAGTATTTATCTCACTTTCCAGCCTGCTCCCCTCGTGGCGATGATCTCTGGTGGAGACCGCGCGGTGTCTGTCGCAGAGGCTGTCTCTCTGTTTGCACAGGCCGATGATCGAGACTTTCTGAATCTCGTGCTGCATTATCGATGGTCATGCAGGGGCGAGACTGCCTCAGCCTGCCGTCGAGCGGACGGGTCGCTGCTCGGCCTCGCTATGACTCAGACTCTTGACATCGACGATGAGACTCTGCTCGCTGGAAAAACCTACTACTTCACTGTGCTGGTGACGAGCGAGGATGGACGCATTGCATCGGCGACATCGCGCATCTCCGTCTGGCAGGGCAGCACAGAATTTGTTGGGGTGGCCCTGTCTCAAAAGGGCAATGTGCTGACCTGCGGTGTAGACTCAGTGAATATCGGAGGCGTTGCGAGCTTGACGGCTGTAAGCACCGCACCGCAAGTGGTCTGGGCCCTGCAGTGGGCTCAAGAGGAGCAAGACGAGGAAGACGTGCAGGACCTGTATTCTCAAGCGCTCAGCATCCAAGAAGTGGATGGTGAGATCGACTCGGAAATTTCGATCCATGCGACAGGTCTTGGCATTCCCACGACTTACGTTTTTGTTGCTGCCACTAGCAAGGGCCGGTCCTGGTGTCCAGTGACCATAAACATGCCGCCGTCGGGAGGTGCATGCTCAGCCAAAGCTGTCGGTCCCAAAGCTGTCGGTCCCACGCTGCTCATCATGCCCGTAAATGTGCAATGCTCTGGATTTGTCGACCTGCACACACCATTCACCTATGCTGTAGGAATTCGAGCAGATGGCAATAAGGTGCTTGGCAAGCCATCGTATCACACGAGGCAGACCATCTCGGTCCTTTACGATACGGCTGATGTCGTGGTGCGGATTACCGATAGCATAGGGGCCTTTATCGACGTTATCATGCCCGTACAGACTGTCCCAGGCAGTTTGGGTCCGGCACCGCTGCTACATGCCGCGGCTGCAAGCGCTGTGCTCAACGAGTCTGTCACAGACGATATCGTGGAGCGCAACATACTGAATGTTGCGCTCCATGCGCGTACTGCGCAGACAGCCCTTCACGAGACGCTGCTCACGTCGCTGATAAATCGGCTGCTCCCCATGGTGCAAGCCGCGCCACCCTCGGCACAGCTGACTCTTCGGGTGGTTCAGACCCTTCTTGTCTTCTCGCAGATCAAGTCGCCCTTGACAGGCGTGCGGAGCAAAGTGACGGAAATGCTACTTGCAGTCTCGCATCCGTCCTTGCCCGCGCAAGGGATTGCGGAAGACGAACTGCGACAGTGTGTCGCGCTCATCAGTAACATGTATGTGCAAGAAGGGGAGACACGGCACACGGCTTTTGAAAATTTCCGCTTTGCTCTCACTATGGAGAAGTTTGCATCTACCATAGGCAAGGCAGCGTTGCGCAATCTCCTCCCCTACAGCCCTGCAGTCAACGTCGAGGCGCATCGCGTCACTATAGGTCTCCGCAAGGTGGATCTGCGAGGTCTCCGAGGCGCTGAGTTCCACTTCCCAATCCTTGCCGATGGCACCGTCGCATCGCTCAAGCTCCCTTCTGAGCTGCCAGCTGACTTGGACCATACAGGCCCTGCTGACGTGCAAATGGCACAGCATCGGTCACTATGGGTGGCGGGGGGCTCCATACTGCTGTCCTATCCTTTCTCCTTCTCAGTCTCGAATGCCAGCACACTAGTGCCGCCAAAGGTCGACTTTGGGGATCAAGAGGTGTATGTAACACTACCCTTCAATGCCACCTCCCTGAGTTCCGAGGACATGAGTCGCGTGTACCGCGGCGAGGGTGTGTCATGCGTGACCTGGCAAGGCGATGAAAAAGGCATGAATGAGGGCCAACCCTGGACTGCGAAAGGCTGTCGCATTGAGACCGTTCGCACAGCTTTGGACGCAGCGGGAGCTGATGCACCTGGCTTGGGCTCCGTCGTATGTGCTTGCTCGCACCTTTCGACATTTGCGCTCAGTTTCCGTCAGGAGCCCGTGCGTTTTGAGGATCCGACCCCGCACGCCGGAGACCTCCTCGTAATCACCGCTGGGCACCTGCTCCACCTGCCGGTGCGTGCCGCGTCTACTGACGCAGACAAAGCCGTATTTCTATCGCAGCTCTCAGTGTCACCTAGTCCGCGATCATTCGTGGATCCTGCGTTGTCCCCTGTGGTGGCATCTTCAGATCTTCAGCCCCAGTTTGCTGCTGGGATCTCGCTGGTGGATGCAAATATCTCCTGGACTCCGATGCTTTCTGGGTCCTACACATTGTCCCTTGGCCTCTTCGCAGGTAACACCGGCAGAGAATTCTATGCTTGCGTGAACGCGTGTGCACCATCGATCACTTTTTGTTTATCGGAAGAAAACTTAATGTTCTGGCCAAGCCAAAATAAATACGATCGAGAATGCTGTGTTTTGCGGTATGGGCATGCGTTATGGGCATATGATGCCGCTGTCCATCTATCTATGAATGCTGACTTTTGATTTGGCTGCAGATGGAGAACTAATCGAGACAAGACGTTTCCGAGTGTTGGTACTTTTCTGCGAACACTACGTGCGCCAAGGCGACAGCTTGCAGTCTATAGCAAATACTCACGGTAACATTTTTCCTGGTGCATGCATTGAGCTTCGTCGCAAGTGGGAAAGCTGTAGTGCGGTAGCCCACGTGGCTCCCTAGGGCCTGCAGCGCAGTGGTAATAGCTGTAATTTAGTGTTGTGACAATGGCCTGCTCGACTTGCAGGCACATCATGGCAAGCGCTCTTCAGCATCAATCGCGAGGTGCATCGTGTAGCAGATATTTCAATCCAGCACAAGGTGCAATACGGACGCCTGTGGACATGCGACCCTCCTTTGCACGTTGTCGATGGGCACGTGCATTATCAGAGTGAGGTACAAAATTTCACTTTTCTTTTTGTTCATCTCCAGTTTTCAGGCTACTGACGCATTTTTGTTTGACCTGTGTGACAACCTGTAGGCTGAGGAAGTGACTGAGCTCTTTCAGCATCGCTGTGTGATTCAAGAGCCTGAGCGCCAGCCTCTGGGAGAGACGACTGTCAGGATCGGACAAGTCGTTGGGCCTATAGATAGTAATCAGACTGTTCCCGCGCTCGTGCGGGAGGTCAAGGGATCTCTCCGGCAGACACTGGCGATGAATCCATCCCGTATCGACGTCATATCGAAACACCCGCTGGTGGCTGATATGTTACATCCTCATGGGGATGGACGCCTTTGTCTCGTCTCGTCGCTCTCCGAGGAATGCTCAGCATTACCTTATTGAATTGAAGTATTTGGGTAAGGTACTGGGCGCACAAAATATCATATTTATTTAAGTAAGTGCATTCTCGCGTCGCGAAATTTTACCTTGTACATCTTTTTCATTAAATCACCAAAGAACTCTGAGTCTAAAGGGTTCGAATCTCCTTATTACGTTGAATCCTTTTCGGGATTGCATTTTTTGGTGGTCTTCCATGCATCATCAACTCGGTGGCGCCACCAGCCCGCATGTACTGCCGAGAACGCACCACAGATGGCGGTCGGCTGATTGATTAAGAAGTGAAGGCTGACGAGCCAGTAGGTAGTGGCGTATAAGGCGAGCCAGCGAAACTCTCTCCAAGGACTGTCATAATCACATATGGACAGCACGATTAGAGAAATACATCTAGAAGCCGTATTACGATGGCGATCATGACTTCTTTTGGAAGGCCGGAGTCGGCATCTGCACACATTTTTTTACGCCAAAAAAAAACAATCTCTGCTGATGCATCCGAGCAAAGCACGATCATTCGCACTAATTAGCATCGACGCATCGGTATGCGGCAACAACTACAGATCACGCCATACCTCCTTCAGGGCCAGCTGTGAGGAAATTAAGCACTGATTTGTTGCCGACCAGAGGACCTTGCACTCTTTTCATGACCGTGGAATGTGTCCGCTTGATCATGCCTGCAGGTGGAGGCGCAGCCCGCGGGACAGCCCTCCGAGCCTATCTCATGGCGCGCAGTCAGAGAGAGAAGGAAGCAGAACACTTTTCGAATTGCCACAAAATGAAGGACAACGTTTCCAAGGACACAAAATGCAAACTTACGCCAGCAGTGGCCATAGGGGAGACAGAGCGATCCTCCTCCTTTTCCACGTCGCCTACAGCCGCGGCTTCGCTTTTGAGCATTTTGAAAATGCGCCGGAGGCACTTCTGATACCGGTCATAATCAAGTTCTTGCGGTATGGGCAATTTGCGTCCATTGATAGTCTGTTGCGCGTCAGCATTGATGCTCTTGAACGCAGCAACCGCCTGTGTCTTTGATACTTTGTGCTTATCCTCGGCGTGCATGTGGAGAATTTTCAAGTTCTTTAGGACCTCAACCCACTCGTGTATATCCATGGTGAGTGCACGATCACCCAAGTGTCCGCCATCACCTTCTTCTGTTTCAAGGGCACAGAATGTAGTGAAAGCAGAATGATTGTTCACGGCGTTTTCGATACGTAAGAGCGATTGTCGCAGTGTAATCGGCATGCTTCTCAGCTGGTGCACCTTGCGCCGCGAAAAATGCATTCTGAAGTTGCACTGGATGAACGTAGCTGGCGCAATCCCCCACAAGTTATCAAGCTTTGGCTTCCTGTTCATACAAAA
>Ga0209230_10000751_pt1 | contig 12612 bp, 12 predicted proteins | sample LakOntMetagenome_FD_187467 | JGI IMG/M metagenome (GOLD analysis project Ga0209230, IMG submission 187467) | Freshwater and sediment microbial communities from Lake Ontario - Sta 18 epilimnion Metagenome (SPAdes) (version 2) | ecosystem: Environmental > Aquatic > Freshwater > Lentic | place... | reverse complement strand
ATACTTTCCAGTCGTGTACTTATACGAGACATTTTCAAATTTTATTTTATGGAAAGGTATATTCTTTTCTACAAACCTGTCTTGTTGCAACACTTTTTCAAAATGAATATTGACATGTTCGAAATACTTCAAGGAAATCGCCATTCTCCCGACATATCCCACGAAATTGGGCAGTTGGTCTATAAGTGCTCCTAATTTTTCGTGAAACAAAATCAAGATCGTCATTGAACTCATAAACATGACATGAGAGAGTTCGCCATTGCGTTGCATATATATCAAGTAACCTAATGACAACAAAAACACAAATAATAATACGAAAGTCATGACGGACGAAATTCTATTAGACGTTCTATAATAATCCATCGACAACGTCGCGTTTTTATCGGCAACTTTCTCAAACATTACGGATTCGTCTTCCACTTTTCCTCGGTATACGATTTTGTCCATATTACTCAATAAATCAATCAACAAACCGTCCGTTTCTTGTTGTTCGTCCTCAAACTCTTTATTTTTTTGCAAAATATAATCAAACGTATAAAAATAGAAAGATAATATGATCATATTGCCGATTAAGAAAATGAGAGACAGCGCAGGACTTAACATCAAGAAATGTATTCCAATAACGACTACAAAAAGAAAATTAGGAAGCATATAAGCGAGTATATCGGAGATGATGGATGCGGACAAATCTGCGATTCTATGTATCGGGGAATTCAGTTTTGTGAAATTTGAGTCGCTAAATATATCATTGTTAACTCTCATGACCAATTCAAGAAGTTTGAATCTCGCCCATTGTCTCATCTTTGTAACCAATACCGTATTTAATTCAATAAAAAAATACTGCAATACATGAAATGCAATATATAATCCGCATAACATTTGAAACACAGTCCACACACTTTTGTTTTTCTCTTGCAGAGATGCAATCAAAGTAGCCGTCAGTTTACTTATTCCACTCGTTTGCAAAATACCGACGGCTAAACTAATTACGATCAAGAACAGAATATATACTTTATTTTCTTTCAGGAATTCGGCCAGTAAATAGTAAAATATATTCGGTGGATCGTCATCGTTATTCATTCTATATGTTACTGATATAAATATTTATTTTATAATATAATAACATGGATCTCCTTATAACTCACCAAACTCAGTTCGTTCAAATATATGCTCTGATACATAGACGCGCAGATACGACTTTTTTAATGAAATCTCTTCAGAACTTAATTGTCTCGTTACGTAAAACCATCATGACCGAGAAGAGTCCTTCTATCCAACAGTCGCATTTCACCATTTTGAAACTCCTGTTTAAACTTATTGTTTATACGCGAGACATAGGCGGAGGATTGGGCGAGAGAAATATTGCCTATTGCATGCTTTTTATTTGGAAATATCATTTCCTTTTGCCAACCGCATATTGTCTTCATCAAATTGTCTCAGAGGGGTATGGTTCTTGGAGAGATATAAAAGGGTTTTGTGATTTTATTCGTAAACATTCTGAGAAGGGAGAGCAAGACCCATTCATTGAGACAAGTATAGGTTTAATGAATCATCAATTGGATATAGATTGTAAGACTCATCGCCTAAATCAACCGATTTCTCTCGTTTGCAGATGGATTCCGAGAGAAACCTCTGCGCACAAATGGCTTTTTGAGCGATGCTCGTTGCAATGGATTCGTGCTTTCCGTCCGCAATACTTGAAATCGGCGGCGGATAATAACTCGTCACTTGACAAAGCAATCAAAAAAGGGAAAAAAGAATACAGGCTTATTTGTTCCTCGTTGTCTAAATATTCCGACACCCTTCAAATCAAACAATGTGCGAATCAATGGGATACGATAAACCCCAACAGTATCCCGATGAATGCTATGACCACACAACAAAATGCGTTGTTAAATATTGGATTGAATGGAACAATACGCACAAAAACGTCGTTGTCAACAGACAGAAACTCATGTGCTTTGAAAATTCAATCTTGGTGGATGGTTCATAAATCAAAGCGACCTATATATATTGAAATGGGAATGGTCATCAAACAAGCACTGACGATGAAGTCTATGAGAACGGAGTCTTTATGGTCTTCTATCCTGAGTAAAATACCAAACACATCTCATATGCTTCCTTTATTAGACATGTCGTTATTTCATACTGACCCGGAATCTTTTTATCATGCATTAGGTATGGCTCTGGCCATTGCGTGTAGATCTACTGAGAGAACGCTACTTGTATTTGACAAAACCGTCCATTTGGTAACTCTCTCTGGGAATTTATCGCAAATGCTTGATCTATTGAAACCTATTTACCACGAACATCATATTGGTAGCGATTTGAAAAGTGCGATTGATCAAGTTCCATCTACTATCACAGCTCTTCTTCTGGTTGTGTTCAGCAATTCGCGGCATCATGATAAGTTGACGAATGTTTTATATTGGGGGGCTTCGCCCACCAAACACGAAACCAAAAACGTTTTCGTTGGATGTACGAATAATACTATCGCTCGTATTGCAGAATTGAAACCCGATACGTGGAAGCTTATCACTCCCTATATCTTTGTCCAATATCTACTAAACAATAAAAGATATGATCAGATAGATGCTTATTTTGATACCATACTCAAATAGAATTAGATTAGAATACAAGTTTTTTATATGGTTCGCCAGGTAATGATGATGATGATGATAATGATGGGTAAAGTGTCCTGACGAAAATACAATTCACACTACACAAATCCCACGTGTGCCAATTTCTCAATAGCCCGTCTACTACCGCTTTGCCTTCTTTTTTCGCGAATTTCTGGATATACGTCTTCCACAATTGGGCATCACCCGGCTCTAAATATTCCGTTAGTACGGCTTCCAAATTGGATATGTTGATTTTCTTCGTTTTCCACTCTGGATCTTCAATGATTGCAGATATACATATCGCTTCAGCGCAACGATTGGGCGGATGAGGTTTGGAAAACACACTTTTCATTGTCTCGTCTTTGAGCAAATCTTCCAATATAAACGCCTCTCCGAAACCCGTTAATACCGGATATAATTCATAGATTATACAACTGGGTTGAATATTGAAATGTACAATATGTGCGTCTTTTAATTTCAACAAACCTGCCACAATATGTTCATAATAATCTTCCACTTTTTCTCGTGTACTACTCGGAAGCTTTTCAGAGTAGTCCTTCACTCGTTCTTCTAATGTTTGGCTTCCGATATCTCTACTCGTTACCCGGACATATTCTATAGTGGAAGGACTTGTTTTTAATTCATGTTTGCTAAGACTTTTCAAAGAAACCGACTGAACTTTCTCGGCCGGCGCGAAATACCGACGATGGTCTTTCAAGATCTCGTGAATACGCGGTTCTTGATCAGTTCGCGATTTCTTGACTTGGACTTTTGTTGTATTGGGGGACATATTTATATTATACCGAGGCATTATATAAATTGTATAGATCCAATCTCCGATTCCATTTTTAGTACCAATACGTCAATTAATCCACCCACCGATCCCCTCTTCTTAGTACCGATACCGATAGGGGGTCAAAGGGGGATGATCCCCCTTCCGGATATATTCCTCTACCTCCCTATATTCGTCTGTGTTTTTATAGAACTTGAGGCTTTCCTCCACTTTTAATTCAATCGTCTCTGGGCTGAGACAATTTCTGTATATAGGAATTTGAACAACGCTATAAAAGTTCTGGAATTGAATAGGGAGTTCTTTCAATACGGCAAACTCACATCTTTCTAAATATTTACCATACACATCACAAAAAGCATCTAATACAATACAATTGTGTCGGCTAAGACTTTCCACCTCCTTCCGTGTCTTTATATTGCTCTCCTCTTTGATCACTTGGTAAATTACATCCGGGACTTTGTTCTCCCATAGCGACAACTGCGTTCTGCTGATAATGACGGAGAACATCTCACTTACCTATATATATAGGGGGCCAGAAGCCCCCTATGACCCCCGGAACTAACCCTTGAGAAGCCCCCCTATGATTTTGATTAATATAAATAGATTGATCAAAAACTAATTTATTAAGCCCACCCTTTGCGTGGGTCATATACTTCACCCCCATAATACCAAGAACTAAAACCCACCCTTGGTGGGGGTTAAAGGGGGGCTTCGCCCCCCTTGGGGGTCATAGGGGGGCCTTTAGCCCCCCTAAATCCTTGACTATTTCCGAGATAACGGCTTTATCATCCCTTCTTATGCTCTTATATTTATTTATTATGTTTGAATCGGCATGGACATTATAATAAGGACGCAACTGTTCAGGTATTGTTGTTTTGTTCATAAACTTAACCGATTGTTGCCTACTTTGTTGTATCTTGTCGTGTTCGTATATTCGTATGTCATGGCCGTGCAAGAATAAATACATGATGACGATTTGATGGAAAAAGTGACATAGGTATTTGCAGATATCAGTGTTTGCATTGACAACCGGGTAATAATGTCTCGTCGGATATGTGAAAGGTGAACTCGCTATAGAATGTATCATTTCTGCTGGGTCACTTCTATATTTCATCCGAATCTTGTCTTTTTGTGTGTTGGGTATTTCATGACTGTCATAAAACTCGCCGATTTTTTCTATCATGTTATTCCAATGGTTCTTACCATACGGCGCAATACCGCCTAAATCCGCCAAATAAATTTTTACTTTATGGTCTTTCCTTAAAGTGAATAGCGTGTTTGCCGCTTTCAGATCTCCATATAAATAACTCATGCTTGCCAACGATATCAGGCCATTCAATATATCGTTAAAGATGGCATCCTTGTTTTTTTCTAAAATCGCCGGAGTCTTTTTCAAACTCAGTAAAGTATCTTCTTTGAAATGCATGATATTGAAATAGCAGTCTTCCAGAATAACTGGGTAAGCGGAGATTAAGTACTTCGGGTATTTCTTCTCCATTTTCAACAATTGAAGTATGATGATTTCCTCAAAATACGGATCTACATTTGGACTTTCTACGAAAGACTTGACTGCATACGTCTCCGTCTTACTTGCGTTTGAATACTTCACTATACTCCCAAAAGTACCCGCCATACCTTGTTGTTGTTGCTCCTTAGTATATTCCTCCCCGAATATTCTCAACGTCTCTATCTCTCCCGTTTTTTTGCATGTCATGCATGATGATATGTTGGGTTCATTGCACTTTTTCATGAAACTCAAGTTTTCTTTGAAACTCACGGATCGTTTATAGGGAGACGTCTTTTTTAGTGTCGTTGTTCGTCTGAATAGTGGAGACGTTCGCCGAACCGCAGGGGTTCCACCTTTGTGTTTCCTTGTTGTGCCCGCCATCGTGTATATAAATATGTATATAATTATCCGGTAGACCCGAATCCTCCTGATCCGCGGGATGTTATACCCAGTTCCGCCTCATTGTCCAAAATGTTGACAAGAAACGGCTTAAGTGTAGGATGACATACCTGGATCAACCTTGTATATTCGGCCACTTCATAATCCCTATCGGAGAGATTGCGAAACATTGCGATTATATTGCCTCTGTATCCGGAATCTATTATACCTACATGATTGGCTAAGGCAAGAGGTGTTTTACAGATGGATGAGCGAGGATATATATAGAATCCGGTGGTTGATCCGTCGTCCGTCATCTTGCATTTCACCCCCGTATCTACTTTACTTGCGTCGCTTCCGGTGGGTATCACCTGGTATTTGGTCAACGCCAAGTCAAACCCCGCATTTGGAAACTCGTCGTTCAGAACATTGTGGTTATGTTCTTTTACACGTTGAGTATACCAATCCAACATATCTTTGTTGTCTACGAAAATATTTAATACTGGCGGCGACATCGTCTGTGCGTGTATTCGTGTATAAAACAAAACAGTTTATATAGTTTTTAGGGGAAATATTTATCAGGGGGAGATTCCCCCTGTGACCCCCTTTCAGATGGAGGTTCCGAGTGTTATTAAAGGATGAGACCCCCTGCGATTAAAGGATCTTTCAGGGGGAGATTCCCCCCGTGACCCCCTTTCAGATGGAGTTTCCGAGTGTTACTGAAGGATGAGACCCCCTGCGATTAAAGGATCTTTCAGGGGGAGATTCCCCCTGTGACCCCCTGTGAGAGTTTCCCCCTGTGATGAAAGGATCTTGCTTAAGATGGCTCACTTCGTTCGCCGAAATGTCCGTTCTGGCGAACGGACGCATCAAATCCCACTTCCATGGCGAGCGAAGCGAGCTATAGAGAATACCAGTATGTTTTACCCCCCTGGGCTTATAATCCCTGACTGGTGAACTGGGGATCAAAGCCCCACCAATGCCCACTACAATTACCGCGGAAACATGGGGTAATTGCGGGGTTGAATTCGGCCAAAAACGATAAATTTCGGCCGGTACCTTCTTTCACTTCGTGTATCGCAGTCGGGAAATGGCTCTTTTATCGGCTATTGGGTAGGATACCGGGATTCGTATGGAGGGAAAATTGAAATATTCTTTTATATATTTTGATGTTTTATTAAGAAAAATGACAGACTTTACAGATATTCACATCACCAAACAAGAAGCATTAGACAACATCTATGATTGCTTTTCCAGGTGGTTGAGCTTTTCACAAGATGAATTCGAGGAAGGAGAGATACAAGAAGAAAAAACATTCGTTACATACTGGGGCAATGAATTCATATTCAGAGACTCGTGTTCTGATAAAGAGAAGATCTTCCGTTTGGTGAATGAAGACAGCGTGGTGTTCGCAAATGGTATTGACGAATTCCGAGACAATACACACGTCGTTTTCAAGGAGACATCCTTCGGGGTGATGTGGAAGATCTTGCCCTTGTCTGTAGTAAACACGTTCCCATTGGAACAATACGATGGATGTTTCACGGAGAACTACGATGGTATCATAGATAGAATGAACATGGTGAACCAAGCTGAGCTGTTCGGCACTTTCTTAGACATAACAAAGGAGAATCGGAAGTATATTGTATGGACTGCCTTGTGTGCGTAGCTTTTTAAACGTGATTAAGTACTTCTTTTTTCATTCCTTTAGCCCATACGAGCAACTTAGACCCTCCATAGGGGGGCTACGCCCCCTTCGCCATACGACCAACTTAAAAAAACTTTTTCATTTGATTGGTTCTCTGTCGCTGGAATGGAACAAGTCGTGCAGATCCCGAGGAAAAGAGGCAGGCCTTCAAAAGTAGCTGTGGCAGAGACTACAAAATGACGACCTGTATAATGGAAATAGAGCTGAAGAAACTCAAGGATCGTGTGAAGAATATCGAAACAACTATCGGTCGTAAGGTACGGTTATCATCATTCTCTTCAAAACAATATAATGATTTCTTCTGTTCTTGTGGAAATAATGCGTGAACATAATTACAAGAAACTGGTGCGGGAATGTGACCTAGATAAACCACCTGTGACTGGGTCACTTGATACCAAGCAAGGACGGGGTGCTGTAATAAAGAATATAATGCAGTATGTGATTGACGACGCCGAACAGCTGAAGCTTGAAGTGACCAAGGGGGACGAGGGTTTCATATACAACGCCTTGGTGTTTCGTGTCATGACAGGCATTCAGAATGTTCTGGACGCTGTGGCCAGATACTGCGAAGACCAATATCCGTCTGCCGCACCTAAAGTAGATGATCGCGTCTATTTTGACCGTTACTCATTTGAGCGAGAAGAGGTTCGCACGATTCACTATTTACAGCAGAAAATTGCAGTATTAACATTCGGAGGTAAAACGTTTTATCATATGGCCAACTATTTGAAACACGAAATGCCTTGGGTGGGACGGGTTACAATAAGTGACTCTGCGCAGAAAGTGGATATTTTAGATAATAACGATATCGGTCTCGTATATGACATGATTGTGCCCGCAGTGAATTATACAATGTCATGCATATCCATTGTGTACAAAGATGCCGCCAAAAACTTTGCATAACGCTTTTAATCTTTATGTCATTAAAACAAATAGTTCTTTCTTATAATCTCATGTCAATAATCGCATGGTTTCGCACAGTTGCAGCAGAAGAAGGACTTGAATCACAATTACCGCAGCAATACGGGGTAATATCAACCAATCAAATCCGCAAATACCGAATAATCCAGCCCGGCTCCTATACCTATCCAGTCGGGATTTGAGTCACATATCGGGTATGGAGTAGGATATCGGGGAATGTATTCATGACCGCGCGCGAGTGCATCCCACGTGCTGCAGGCGCAAGGCTCGGTGTGGTCGGCTTGTTGATTGCGTGTATAGTACACCAGTCCCAAAACTTAACGGCGGCTTGACGACTCTTTTCAATCTCGGGCTTTGTCAAATAGTAGATCATTTAACGCTTTCTTATAATCTCATAACGTTGAAAAACGATCTCGCCATGTACAACATCATTTCTTAGTCTACGCAACTTAGAGGCAGTTACGAGATCTAAAGGCAATAAGGCAGTACGTTCATTTGGTTGCAAATGAGGGTCCATTGTGTCCATGATCAGTCGCATGGTTTCGGCGCAGCATGTCATGACTGTTTCGTCGTTTGTCGTTCTCAATATAACCACCATATGATGAAATGTGCGCTGGTAGAGAGCCATTGTCGTCGAGTCCACTACACCAAAAAGATAAACTGGAAGTTGCACGTGCCCATTAAGAATGTATACAAGTGCAGTCCATGCATCCCGCTTTTCTACATCGATTAAATGCTCCCCGAATAAAAAACGATAGTACCACGGTTGGGCACTACCAAGAATCAGACGGCATAAAACCAACAATGGAACGGATGGGGTAATCGTTTGCAATGATTCGAGCAAATGCTTGTGCTGGAAGGGAAAGAGTGTGGAAATTGGACATTCTTCCGCAATAGTACGTTCCAGCAAATGTCGTTCGTCTTGCAAATTCTTCAAGGCAAAACGACGCAAAACGTTATATGAGCGCATACCAGTCGCACATAACCCGACAAAAACCGCGCTTCCCAACGTAAGACTTAATCTCGATGGCATCCAACTGTGCATACACTCAAGTAGTGGCTTTAAATCAATTCCATAAATCAAAACCTATCTCCGGTTTTGACATCTTCCATAAGCTGGCATCGATGGCCGCATCCACAAAAAATATTTCTGAAACGGCAATGCAGGGGGTCGGCAGTTTCTCTTTAGTACCCTCATAATATGGGGCTTCGCCCCCTCTCTTTAACCCTCATAATATGGGGCTTCGTCCCCTCTCTTTAACCCTCATAATATGGGGCTTCGTCCCCTCTCTTTAACCCTCATAATATGGGGCTTCGCCCCCTCTCTTTAACCCTCATAATATGGGGGTCATAGGGGGGCTTCGCCCCCCTAATTTAAGGGATTCCTTATTGGGGGTATTGTCTAGGGCCATTATTGTCCACACAATTATTTTCCGGGCTCAACTCGCGACGAAAAAAATGGAGGCTGCAGATTCGCTCGCAAATGCAAATGCCGACGTTGGCCATAAACACGATGCTGTACATGCTTTGTTAGTTCTTGAGGCGACCACACGGGCGTACCAGGACGCTCTCTCTATACAAAAGGACACGAAAGTGAACTGTGATGCGAGCCAAAATGCTGCAGACTCGGCGAAAAAAAGACATGAGTCGGCACGTATTGCGAGTTCCATCGCGTGGGCTAACCTCGCGGATGCGATCAATAAGGTCAATAACCACGCAAGAGAGCGAGATCTTGCAACATCAACCCAAGAAGGTAAGTTTTTTGTTAAAATTAAAAGTAAATGATGCTTCCGTATTACAACATACTCACATACATGTAGAAGCCACCATAAGGACAGTAGAAGCCGCAGATGCCCTTACGGTAAAAAAAACATCAAATTCAGCACCACAAGTTGAAATAATGAATCAACATTCAGGGAACACCCGATTCTCGCAAGCGCTCGTCCGAAAACGCCGCCCATGGTAAGTTGCCATCAAATATACACCCAAGCATCCAACTTTTATCGCATTCCGTCGTACGTAGCTGGAGTAGATGTCGCGGAGAAGGTTCGTCAAGATTGTCGTGTCTTCATCATACCATTGTTATCATCTCTTTTCATTTTTTCACCAGGAGGATCTTTCCAAGCGCTCGCGCGTCGGCATTGACGCGGCCGCGTTAATGTTTAATACGCCCAGAAGAGCCGCCGGTGGCACTACATCATTGGTTCGTTCATCTCTCGCGGTTTCACTTCATTTCCTTATAAGCTATAATCTTCTCCAGGGCGACGAGTCTGCTCATCTTCTCCAGGTCGAGGAGTCTGCTCATCTTCTGCCGGTCGACGAGTCTGCTCATCTTCTGCCGGTCGACGAGTCTGCTCATCTTCTGCCGGTCGACGAGTCTGCTCCTCTTCTGCCGGTCGACGAGTCTGCTCCTCTTCTGCCGGTCGACGAGTCTGCTCCTCTTCTGCCGATGTACAGTCCTCACTCGGTCTCGGGGTTATCTCTTGATTTTGGCGAGATGTTATTGACACATGACATACTTGCAGCATCGCCGCTCCCCGGTGCGTCCCTGGAGGTTGCGATAAGAAGCGACATCTTTAACAACAACTACGATGCTCACTCCGAGTCAGCAGTCTCCGTGGCCGCCGCCGCCGACGACGAGGCAGTTTCCATGGTGGCCGACGATGACGAGGCAGGCTCCGACGACGAGGCAGGCTCTGCGGCAGTTTCCGTGGCAGGCTCTGCGGCAGTTTCCGTGGCAGGCTCTGTGGCAGTTTCCGTGGCAGGCTCTATGGCAGTTTCCGTGGCAGGCTCTGTGGCAGTTTCCGTGGCAGGCTCTATGGCAGTTTCCGTGGCAGGCTCTGTGGTGGCAGCAGGCTCTGTTAATAACGGGGTGGCCGACGACGAGGCAGGCCCCGAAGTAGCCCATGACGAGGGAGCTTACGAGGAAGCTCACGACGACTATGACGACGACGATCTCCCGCCGACGTTCGACGACACGTTGGCTCAGAATGGTATCTTCAACGCTATCATTCAAACACCGAATGGCACAACCATATATAACTTCGGTGTTCTGACGTATGACCAACTCAACGATTTGTTCACCGGATGGGAACGGTTGGAGCAACAAGTACTCGCCATGATTGCGCTTTCTCTGCTCGCGTACCAAGTGCAACTGGCCCACGGGTCGGCTGGATTTGTCTCGCCTATATACCTTCTTGAGCAGTTATACAATATCATCGTAGCAAACGAGAGATCCGGACGGATCGCGGCGTCCGTAGACCGAGATGGCTTTTACAAATTGCTTCGTTTCTGCGCTATCGCCGTATTTGTTAAACTGACTACGCATGTACGGGTGGCTTTGATCAACCTCGCTGCGGGTGAACCGTACACAATCGAACCGAGTCTTACGAACGACGAGAGTGGATTATGTCTGCGTATTCTGCGGATTCTCATCGCGAGACACGGCGCCCACCCGGCCGACGAGGTCCGCCTCAGGCTCTGCTTCCGTGGTATCATCACATTCAGGGTATGTTATTGTTATTGTTATTGTTTATTGCCTATAAATAAAACAGACTTTATTTACAGGCGGTCGGGGGAGTATTGGACGTGACGACCGCATGCTCCATTCTTGAAGGCCAGGGACTGATGTCGAACCACCTGAACTGGATCGTGAACACGTTCCCCACTTTCCAGAGAATTCTATACGTCGCCGTCGCGAACGTTGGTGCCCGCGAGCGGTACGAGCACAACGGGTGGGTTGTCATCCCTTTCAATGAGGTCCCAGAAGAGTTCCTGTTCTTTCGCCCCCCTGCTGACGTTCATGATTATTTGTGCTTGACAAGATAGATTAGATTAGATTAGATTAGAAACCGCCAGTTTCTTGTTAAATGTCGTTATCAAATTACGGGACGAGCTCTTCTACGGATGATGCCGGACAAGCCAAGAGGATCGGCGAGATCCGAAGTGGTACATAATTTGAACAGTCTTGGTTGGGCGCTGCGCGCGCATACGTGGGGCCTTCATGGTCGGCCGGCTTTTTTGGTCTCGGCCTGAAATTCTTGTTGGACCCATAGAATAGTCTTTCGTTTGCGCATGATGGATCCATAGGTATTGCCTGCTATCAAAACTATTTTCTATTGCATTAAGGTGTTTCCGAAGTGGTACATAATTTGAACAGTCTTGGTTGGGCGCTGCGCGCGCATACGGAGGGCCTTCATGGTCGGCCGGCTTTTTTGGTCTCGGCCTGAAATTCTTGTTGGACCCATAGAATAGTCTTTCGTTTGCGCATGATGGATCCATAGGTATTGCCTGCTATCAAAACTATATCCTATTGCATTAAGGTGTAATCGAGGTGGTACATAATTTGAACAGTCTTGGTTGCGCGCGGAGCGCGCATACGAAGGGCATACGTGGTCGGCCGGCTTTTTTGGTCTCGGCCGGGAATTCTCGTTGGACCCATAGAACAGTCTTTCGTTTGCGCTAGACGGATCCATAGGTATTGCCTATAGACTAAAGTATTTTCTATTGCATTAAGGTGTTTCCGAAGTGGTACATAATTTGAACAGTCGTGGTTGGGCGCGGAGCGCGCATACGAAGGGCATACGTGGTCGGCCGGCTTTTTTGGTCTCGGCCGGGAATTCTCGTTGGACCCATAGAACAGTCTTTCGTTTGCGCTAGACGGATCCATAGGTATTGCCTATAG
>Ga0209230_10000748_pt1 | contig 12625 bp, 10 predicted proteins | sample LakOntMetagenome_FD_187467 | JGI IMG/M metagenome (GOLD analysis project Ga0209230, IMG submission 187467) | Freshwater and sediment microbial communities from Lake Ontario - Sta 18 epilimnion Metagenome (SPAdes) (version 2) | ecosystem: Environmental > Aquatic > Freshwater > Lentic | place... | reverse complement strand
ATTCGTCACAATTGTGAGCAACGCTCTCGATGCATCTGGGGTGTCGCCTGAACAACTATGGCTAGAAGTGACAGAGAGCGTCATGATCACAGAACCCACGCAGGCCTTAAGTTCGCTTCGTCGACTCAACGCTCTGGGTGTTCGCATAGCGATCGATGATTTCGGAACTGGCTATTCATCGCTCTCGCTATTGCAAAAGTTCCCCATTCAATGCATCAAGATTGACAGAGCGTTTGTCAACGACATCTCCACGGATAGCGCCACACAAAACATCGTTCGCACCATCATTGCAATGGCCGAGGCAATGGGAGCCGACATTGTTGCTGAAGGTGTAGAAAGTAAAGAACAACTACAGACCCTGAAGTCGGTGAAATGCCATCGCGCGCAGGGCTACCTCATCAGCCCACCAGTTGATGTACAAGATGTACCGCGAATTGTCCGCGAGATTCAAGACCCAGAAGCCTGGGCATCAAACACCAACTAAGACGGCTTCCCCACCCGCTCTAGTTGCCCATCAGGGAGACGCACATACAACTCCACCGTGTGTGCACCTTCCGTCAATAATCCGTAATCCAAGATCGCCGTATACGACACAACATCACGTGCGCCAGATAGTTCACCAATCACGCCTGCAGCTATGCCATCAATTGCAACGACACCTTCTGTTCCAACATCCAGTGGTTTCGCCAACTGGATGTTGCCTGTGATGAGCGAAGGAACTCTGGCGCCCTCTTTCGTCGACACGTTCGTAAACATCTTCTTCTGGGTCACCGACCACCCGGTCACGGTTGTTGAATTTGCAACAGTTGGCAAAGCCTGGCCAACCAGTGATGCAGAGAGTCCAACGCCAGCAACTCGGCGCAAAGATCCTTCTCTGGCTACTACAGAGTCGTAATAATCAGAACGTTCTTTTACAACTTCAAAGCCGTCCGACAAAACAGCCGTTTCGCCCGTTGCAGAGACCACCGTGCGCGTGCGACCCGCTGGGCAATCTTTTGCAACTGATTGTCCAGCAAACTCCCAAGCAGTTTCTATTTCTGTGACGTCGATAATCGTGGGCAAGAGATCAAGGTTAGATATTGCACAATCGCTGATCTTTCCTGCGGATTGTTTTGGAAACTTTATAAACGTGGGAATTCGATAGACATCATTTGATTGACCCATGTCAGAGAAATCTGTATGACGTTGAGGCATTGTTGGGAGGAACGAAATGCCATGATCTGCTGTCACAACGAGGAGCGTGTTGTCCCACCGTCCATTTTTTTTCAGAGTTTCTATCAACTCCGAGATTGCATTGTCGGCAGCACCCACTTGCACGAGGAACGTTTGATAGGTATCTCGAACCACATCTTCATTGTCTGGATTCTGAGTAGTAATAGAAGCAGACAATGGAGCCACGCGATGGTCTGGCGTCAACCTCCATGGAGCATGTGGAACTAGTGCGTGCACCACCTCCACGCGTTGCGATGAGTCATTTACAAACGCATCGACACCATTACTAATGGCATCTACCTGAGAAAATGCACCAGTATCAAACTGCTCCTTGAACTTGTTGGCCACAGCACCAAAGCCGCCCCATGTTCCTTCAATGGACGGAATCCTTGTGCGCGCAAGTGGGGGCAACACTCGATGGCCATATACATAGCCTGCGTCGCGAACGAATTTCACATAACGACCCACATCAAATCCGAAAGAGGAAGCAACCTCCGACTGACAGACAGAGTGGGGACAAAGACTCGTGACGGGTTCAATTCCATCTACTGCCGTCTTGCCACCAAACAAAGTAAAAATGTTCTTCGGATACTGCTGAAGAAATGGTCCACCATCTTGGGTCGGCACCTGTGACGACAGAATCGCCGGCACCGCCTGATGTGTGAAGTTTGATTCCGCTACAGAGTTTCTGAACCATGTTGACTCTTGTGCAAGTTGTGCAAAACCAGGAAATCGTTCAGCATTAATTTGGCCGTTTGAATCAAGCAAGGCATACAACGGAAATTCGTCAAACACAATTTGCAATACAGAGACATCCGTGCGACCAATCACAGCGTCAGATTTAGGACCAGAGGTTCCCAAGATCACTGGCTGCAGCTGAATCAACGCTGTTGCTAGAACTGCGACACCTAGAGCAGACAGCCAACGTGACCATTCGCGCACAGATTTAAATCGATCAAAACAAATAGGAACTACGACCGCGAGAACGAGACCCACTGCAATGGGAACAGTGTTCCCCTCCCACTGTGCGATTCGAGCGATGGCTAAACCAACAAGAAAGGAAAAAGCCGCTATTTGCCAGAGGCGAACCGCCTCATTAACGCGTGGCCCAAAGACTTTGCTTATGGCATCAATCGCTGTTGCCACCAACGCAGGGACCACGAGAACCATCAATACGAAGATTGATACTTCCAGTGATGTCATTTTTGCTGCTGAAAACACGGTCGTGTTCTTTCCATACAAATCCAGCATCGGCTGAGCAATCGCAATAGTCGAAAGTGCAAAATATGTGAGGAAGTGCTTACGAATCACCTCACAACCTTGCCACAATAGGACGGTGTCCAACCTGCTCTCCCGTACCAAAATCTGCCAGGTTCTGGTGGGAGCACTTTGTGTTTCAGCCTTCGTCGCCCCGGAGTTATCTGTGGCTGCACCACCTCCAGTGTCTATTTCTCCGAACGGTCAAGGACGTCTGCTCATCATCGGAGACAGTCTCAGCGTGGGAACCGACTACTTTGGCAAACTGCAAACACGCATTGAGCGACTGGGGATATGGCCCTCGGTTTACATTGACGATAAGGAGGGTCGAAAAGCATCTCTTGCTGCGCCCATCCTCAAGAAGCACCTCACTGCAAGCACCACTGCCATTGTGATTGCCCTCGGGACAAACGACATGATCTCTCGCACCGAATCGTGGTATCCGCAATACGTCATTGACTTGGTAATGGCAAAAACTAGGAACCTTCCGGTGCTTTGGGTCAACACAGAATTCTCAGCACTTGGAAGACGTGATTGGGTCAGTCGATCCGTGCGGTTCAATAAAGCATTAGTAAAGGCACAAGCACGCTGGCCACAACTGCGCATCGCAGATTGGAATAAGTCATTTATCCCGAAAGCCTCGAGTCGCTTTATTGCAGACGGAGTGCATCTCACTGTCAGTGGCTACAAGACGCGAGCAAGTTTTACTGTGAACGCTTTACGCACGTATGGCAGGCAAGTCGTGGATGCGTCAACAACTACGACGACTACAACCACCACCACAACATCTACGACCACAACTTCAACAAGTACATCAACAGTTCCACCAACCACCACTCCGTAATCGGTCTACTGCACAAAACGGTTACAGTTCAGCCATGCGCGCAGTTGTGTCCCACCAAGGTTCAGTCTCATTAGTCGAAAGAGATATTCCTTCCGGCGAAGGCGAACTCATTCGCGTGACGTCCTCTGGAATCTGCGGAAGTGATTTGCACCTCATCAGCCTTGGGCTCTCTGGAATTGTTTTAGGTCACGAATTCGGTGGCGTTACAGAGTCCGGTCAACTTGTTGCTGTTCGCCCTACTGGCGAGTGTGGGCATTGCGAAGAATGCAAACGAGCACTACCTCATACGTGCAAGATGGCGGCTGCGTCACTTCATGGCACATCTATTGATGGTGGACTTGCAGAATTCGTTCGTGTTGAAAAATCACGATTGGTTGCAGTACCTGCAAACGTGAACGCAGATGTTGTCGCACTTGTAGAACCATTAGCCGTTGTCGTACACGGAATTAATCGCATACCTATCTCACGTGGCATGACAGCCATAGTTGTTGGTGCCGGCTCTATCGGACTTCTCACAGCTGCTGTTCTTGTTGATCGCGGCATCGAAGTAGACATCGTGACCCGCCACCCGCATCAGACCCAGGCAGCCGAGGCTCTAGGAGCACGGCCCATCTCCACCCCAGGCAACAACTACGACTTCTCATTCGATGCTGTCTGCACCCAGCAATCTTTTGATGCCTGCGTCAGCGCCACCAGGCCCCGTGGCTCCATTGTGGAGTTCGGCATGGTGTGGTCGCCCGTGGCACTTTCGAACACCTTGATGTTGAAAGAAATCTCTGTGATTCCTTCCATCTTCTATAGCCATGACCACGAACACCATGATTTTGAGGAGGCTGTAGATGTTTTGTCACGCAATCCACACATTCCTGCAGCCCTTATTACTCATCGGTATTCCCTTGATGACGCAGAGAATGCCTTCGCGACCGCTAACGACCGTGCCAGTGGTGCGATCAAAGTGCACTTTTTCACTAACTGAGGCCAACACCGACATGCCGTTTTGGTGACAATCACTCATCAAAATAACCCATCAGATAATTGTCGAACACAATCTATTTCTGGTGCGTGTGGTTGGCGTCACAGCGATTCTTACTGCTATCGTGCCCTTAGTCACATCACAGTGGTGTGCCAATTTTGGGGGTAACTCAATGACACAACGTCATACGACACGGTCCCGAGTGTTACGTAAAGTTGGAGCAGTTCTTGCTGCTTCGCTTGCCGTTTCTGCTCTGGCCACAACCGGTGCTAGCGCGAAAAGCGTTGCAACCGGTCCGACAGCTGGCGGCGGCGGAGATGCAAAAGTTGCAATCTTCGACACCTTCGGCGGCTGGTGCGGACCTGACAACTTGGCCAACTCGGCTTTGATGGCAGCTCGTACCATTTACGAAACATTGTTTGAAAAGTCAATCGGTGGAGACATGATTCCCGTGCTCGCCGAATCTGGACAAGCAGGAAAGAATGCCGACGGCACTCTCGACCTTAAGACATGGACCATCAAGATTCGTTCTGGCATCAAAATGCACGACGGCACAGATCTCGATGCTTCCCTCGTGAAGTTCAACTACGACGCAGGTCGTGGTGCTGGCGTTCTCGCTGGCCAACAAGGTTCTTCATACCTTGGAACTGGTGTTCCATTCCTTGCAAACATTTTGAGCGTCACTGCTGACAACACAGCAGGAACAGTCGTGTTCAAGTTGTTCCGTTCACAGAACGACTTCTTGGGTACTTTGTACGCATCAGGCCGTACCTTCATTCGTGCGAAAGCACAAATTCAGGCTGCAGGCGGATCAGTTGCAACAGGTGGCGCAGGAACCGGATCATGTGGTGCAAAGCCAGTGGGCTCCGGACCATTCATGGTTGAGTCAAGCTACGTGCGTGACGCTGACAAGTTGAAGGTTGTTCGCAACCCGAACTACTGGCGCAAAGATGCCAAGGGTGTGCAGTTGCCATACTTGAAGTCGATCACATTCGACAACATCAAGGACTCACAACAGCGCAAGAATGCGATCATGAAGGGCACCTACGACGCCGCGATGTTTACATCTGGTGAAGGAAAGTACGTCAAGAGCATTCGCACCAACAAGAACCTCACGGAATTCAAGTCAAAGAACGAGTACTACCCATCTTTCTGGTTCAACCAGAAGATCCAGACTCAGTTCGCAAACAAGAACTGCCGTGCAGCTGTCTCTTACGGAATCGACCGTGCAACATGGACTCGTATTCGTACAGCGGGTGAAGCAACTGCTGCTCCTTCAATCGTTGGTCCAACCAGCGTGATGTACAGCAAGAAGAACTTTGCAACTTTCAATACCACGAAGGCCAAAGCTGCTTTGGCTCTCTGCTTGTCAGAGACTGGTAAGAGCGAACTGAAGTTCACCATTCCTGCAGACATGAGTGCCGTTTCGTTGGCCAACGTTAAGTTGATCGCGCAACAGCTCAAGAAGGTTGGAATCACGATGGATATCGTGCAGAAAGAGTCCTACACCATCATCGGTGAAGCATTCAACGCTGCTGCGGGCAACCAATACGATGCAATCCTCATCCTTCTTATGGAAGGCACTGACGTGAGCTTCAACTTGCCATTCCTCGTAACAAACTCATTTGCTCCAGGCTTCACTGGCTCAACTGCTTACTTCAAGGCTCTTTTGGGTTCAATCTTGAGCCTTACCCGCCACACCGACACCAAGGTTGACGAGTTGCTGTACGCAGCACAAGCGTTGCCAAACGGTGCAACCGGTAATGGTGGATCTGCAGCCGAGAAGAAGGCTGTAAAGGCCGCTTATGCAGCAGCAACTGAGTACATTCAGGGCGAACACCTCATCACCTCCGTTGCACACGGTTATTACAACTTGTTTGCGAAGAAGAGCGTGAAGAACGTGGGCAAGCTGAAGGGTCCTTCGGGCAAGACTCAGCGTGTTGTTACTAACTGGGGTATCGACTGGACAGGCGTTTACCTCCAGAAGTGATGTAAGTGATTTGTCTTCACCTAGGTGAGACGCTTTACAAAAAAACATACGGAAGGGCCACTCCTAATTGGGAGTGGCCCTTTTCGTTTGTGTAACATTGGATGAACTTAGGGGGGGCCTTGGAAACTTTCAAATACATTTTTCAACGAGTGTTCATTGCACTAGTAGTCGTCAGCGGCGCAACGTTTTTGTTGTCATTACTCATTCAACTACTTCCCGGCGATCCAGCTGTGATGGCCGTTCCGAACGCGATGCCTGACCGCGTCGCACTCATGCGTAAAGACATGGGACTCGATCGCGGCGTTTTGGGCTTCTTCTGGAAGTGGTACACAGACATGTGGCAAGGAAACTTCGGAAACCAATACAGCAACAACGACACCATTAGCGTCACCGTTCTTCTCAAGCGTGCGCTGCCAACAACACTTCTCATCATTTTGTATGTACAGATTGTTGCGTTAGTTGTCTCGGTACCACTCGGTCTCATTTCCGCATACCGCGAAGGTTCACGATTTGATCGTTACCTCCAGACCACATTGTTCTCTCTTTCTTCGATTCCATCGTTTGCCCTCGCGCTCATCTTGGTCTTGATTTGCGCTGTGCGATTCGACTGGTTCCCTGTTCTCGGATACGTCAGCCCTACTGAGAACTTTGGTGAACACCTCAAGGGCATGGTGCTACCGGTGCTGTCTCTAGCGGTGGGAATCACAGCCTCATACACGCGACTTTTGCGAACCGATGTGATTGCCACTCTGAAAGACGACTACATCATGATGGCCAACTCCAAGGGCATCTCGAAGTCTCGAGTTCTGTGGCGTCACGTTCTGAGAGCATCAAGCACCACCTTGCTTACTTCTGCTGCTCTCAACATGGGCGGCCTTGTGGGCGGCACCATCATTACCGAAATCTTGTTCAACCTGCCTGGCTTGGGATACCAGATTGCGTTCGCAATCGCTTCTCGCCAGGTCATTTCACTCATGTCCTTTATTGCAGTTACCGCGGCCTTCTACGTGTTCTTCAACACGATGGTCGATGTGATTGCCAATATTGTTGACCCACGCACAAGGGAGCGCCGTGTTTAAGAACTTTCTCAAGAAGCCAATCGGTTTCAAACTGTCGGCACTATGGCTGTTTGCCGTGCTGTTTATAACAGTCACTTACGATCTGTTCCCGTTCGCACAGTGGGATGCAATTTCTGACTTCTCACAAGGCGATGGGCCTTTCAAGGTGCCTGGACACATCCTGGGTACTTCATATGACGGCATGGACATGTTCACTGCCACTATGCACGGGGCACGAATGTCAACCTTCGTTGCGGTTGTCTCTGTGATAATCGGCGGAGGCATCGGATCCGGCTTAGGAATCGCAGCCGCGTACTACCGAGGCACGTTTGACAAGGTCATGAGCTCGATATTCAACATGATTCTTGCAATTCCGAACTTGGTGATGTCACTTGCGCTTATTTCGGTTCTTGCAAACGGAAACAGCAACGAACCAGCTTCTGACTTCCGTCGAGTCCTAGTGCTCACCATCTCGTTGACAATCGTCATCATTCCAATTCTCGGCCGCATCGCTCGCAGCTCAACGCTTCAGTGGTCGAGCCGTGAGTTCGTGTTGGCTTCGAAATCAATCGGCACAAAGAACCTTGAGATCATTCGCCGCCACATCATTCCAAACGTTGCACCAGCAATCTTGGCCATCGGCTTCTTTGCTGTCGGTGTTGTAATGATTGCCGAAGGTTCACTTTCCATTCTTGGTATCGGTGTTCCTGGTGGAGCTAGTTGGGGCTCATTGCTCGCCATTGGTCGAGCAAACCTCGAGTACTCCCCTCACGAGGTGTACATCCCCGTTGCGTGTATTGGTTTCACCGTTATCTCCACTAACTACTTTGGCGACTACATCAGAGCCAACCTCGACAAGAGAGAGTCAAAGATATGAGCAAAGTTCTAGAGGTCACTGACCTTTCCATTACGTTCGATACTCCACGAGGAAACCTTCGTGCAGTCAATGACGCAACCATCACCTTGGACCAAGGCGAAAGCATTGGTGTTGTAGGCGAATCAGGTTCTGGCAAGACAGTGTTGTCTCGCGCCATCATGGGTCTGCTTCCTGGCACAGCCACACGTACTGGCTCCATCAAGTACATGGGCAAGGAAATCTCAAACCTTCCCGAGAAAGAATTGCGCGAACTTTGGGGAACCGGCATGGCCATGATCTTCCAAGATCCGATGACCACACTGAACCCCGTGCGCCGCATCGGAGCTCAACTCACCGAGAGCCTCACAGTACGTCTGAAACTTTCAAAGAAGGAAGCACACGAGCAAGCGATTGAACTTCTTCGACGCGTTCGTATTGCAGACCCAGAAGGCATGATGCGCAAATTCCCCTATCAGCTTTCTGGTGGTATGCGCCAGCGCATCATGATTGCAATCGCTGTTTCATGCAAACCTGAACTTCTGTTTGCCGATGAGCCCACCACTGCACTCGACGTGACAGTGCAAGCTCAGGTATTGGAACTGTTGAGTGAACTCCGTAAAGAGTTCAACATGGCAATGATCCTTGTTACCCACGACCTTGGCGTTGTGGCAGGCCACACCGACAAGATTGCCGTTATGTACGCAGGTGACGTCGTAGAGATGGCCCCGACCCGGGAACTCTTCAAGAACATGAAGATGCCGTACACAGAGGCTCTGTTGAAGTCCATCCCTCGTCTCGAGACTCCAACAGGAACTCGCCTTCCCGTGATTGAAGGACGTCTGCCAGACCCAACAAAGAACGAGCCCGGTTGCCCGTTCGCAAATCGCTGTCCGTACGTTGCCGACAAGTGCCGTGCGGAAAAGCCACCATTGAAAGACACCGGAACTGGCCATCTGTATCGATGCTGGTTCCCTATCGGAGGAGAAAAGTAATGGCTGGTAGCGGCAAAGCACACATGCGGCCCGATGGCGACCGCATTCTTGAAATCAATGACCTCACAGTCGAGTTCAACCTTGGACGCGGCAAAGTTGTGAAGGCAGTCTCTGGCATCAGCCTCGACCTCATCCGTGGTGAGACACTCGCCATCGTGGGCGAGTCTGGTTGCGGTAAGTCCACACTTGGTAAGGCAATTCTTCAGTTGCCAAAGCCCACCAGTGGTTCCGTGAATTTCCTATCTAAGGAACTCACCACCATGAATAAGCACGACCTGCGAGAAATGCGTCCAGCGATGCAGATGATCTTCCAAGACCCCATCTCCTCTCTCGACCCACGTCTTCCCGTTAGCGAAGTATTAGCCGAGCCATTGCGCGTCTGGAACCGTGGCAACGAAGTGGAAATCAATGAAAAGATTGATGAACTTCTTCGTGCTGCCAACCTTGACCCAGCAGTAGTTCGCGATCGTCGTTCGTACGAGTTCTCAGGCGGACAGTGCCAGCGCATCAGCATCGCGCGTGCGCTCGCTCTTGATCCAACCATGATCATTTGTGACGAACCAGTATCTGCTCTCGACGTGAGCGTCCAGGCTCAGATTCTGAACCTGCTGCAAGACATGAAGGACCGGTACGGCCTTACCCTCATCTTCATTTCCCACGACCTTGCTGTGGTGAAGGCAGTGAGCACACGAGTCATGGTGATGTACCTCGGCAAAGTGTGTGAAGTGGCTCCACCAGATGATGTGTACCTCCGTACGCGTCACCACTACACAAAGGCTCTCGTAGGTTCTGTACCGATTCCCGACCCAGATCGCAAGATCAGCGCCGGACTCATGCAGGGCGAACCTCCATCGACCATCGATCCGCCGTCAGGATGTCGTTTCCGTACACGTTGCCCAGCTGCAACGGAGCAGTGCGCAAACGAAGAGCCACAGCTTCGTGAAGTAGCAGTGGGTCACTTTGTGGCGTGCCACCACCCTCTCGAGGCGTAATTAATGCCCTGGCCAGCCAGGAGTATCAGCATCTAACTCCACACCCATGGTGTTGAGGAAACCAGACACAAGGCGGTAGACGCCTGCAACCATGACTAGTTCCACTAGTTCTGCTTCGTTCCATCTTTTTGTAAGCGCTTGCCATGTTGCGTCGCTCACGCAATTATCGGCGCACAGTTCGTCTGCCATTGCGATGAGATGCGAATCGTCATCCGACCACTTCCCCACCTCAACGTCACGCGTAAGGGCTGCTACCTCGTCGAGAGATAGACCGACACGCTCACCGATAATCGTGTGTTGTCCGAATTCGTATACCGACTGACAATTCCAACCAACTCGCAAGATCACAATCTCGCGTTCACGCGCAGGCAGGAGTCCTTTGTTGAGGAACAGCCCAGCAAAATTCATAAACCGCTTCAATAAACGCGGATGATGCGCAATCGTTCCGAAGATGTTGAGTGGAGTTCCATCGGGCGCATTGATGCCCATGCCCAAGATGGTGGCAAGTTCATCATCTATGTGTTGCACCGGCGCAATGCGAGGCGACGTAGGGCGAAGTGAACCAAGTGGAGACGGCTGTGAAGTCATGCCCTATCTTGCCTCAAACTGAACCAGCCCAATTACTTCTAGTACCGTTGAAACGTGTCGACACAGGACCCCTTCGAACATCAGATACCTGGAATGTAGAGATGCCGAACCAACAATCCATTCCCTTTGGTGGTGAGTTACTGCCCACAGATGGATCAGCTGTTCTTATTCCTGGATTCCTCTCTGGAACAGAAGCGGATGACTTCTTCGCAGGCCTGTACAGCAAGACCCCATGGGAAGAGCACAGCATCAAGCTTTTTGGAAAACAGATTCCTGAACCTCGCCTGTCCACGTGGCATGCCGACGCAGATTTGCCCTACACATATTCAGGCGTGCCTCGCACACCCCACCCATGGATAGAGCCTCTTACATCTCTGAGAGCAGCGTGTGAGACACATACTGGTCACTCATTCAATGGCGCACTCCTCAATCTGTACAGAACAGGCAAAGATGCCATGGGCTGGCATTCAGATGATGAAGCAATCAACGGCCCTACCCCCGTCATTGCCTCAGTCAGTTTGGGAGCAGAACGCAGATTCGACTTCCGCCATAAGCAAACTCGCGAAATGATTTCTGTGGCGTTACCCCACGGATCTTTACTTGTCATGTCAGGTACGTGCCAGACCTACTGGCTTCACCGAATAGCGAAAACCACGCGAGTACTTCAGCCACGCATCAACGTGACCTTTCGGCATTTAATAACTAATGACTAACTGACACGCTCGTCAGTGGCAGTCATCAGTTGACCTGCTTCTCGCGGCCTTCCCAATATGGTGCGCGCAACTTGAACTTTTGGAGTTTGCCAGTAGTGGTGCGAGCAAGTTCGTTTCTGAACTCGATTCGCTTCGGGCACTTGTAACCGGCCAACTTTGTTTTCACATACGCAATCAGATCGTCCTCTGTGAGTGCAGAACCGGGTGTCTTCACCACAAGCGCCATCACAAGTTCGCCCCACTTCTCATCTGGTATTCCAATCACCGCTACTTCAGCAACATCTGCATGAGAGAAGACAGCATCTTCCACTTCGATAGATGACACATTCTCGCCACCCGAAATGATCACGTCTTTCTTACGGTCAGCAATCGTGATGAAATGATTCTCGCCCTCGGAACCGCCGTCGCCTGTGTGAAACCAACCGTCAACGATTGCTTTTGATGTCTCTTCTGGCTGTTGCCAGTAACCAGACATCACCACATTGCCTCGAGCAAGCACTTCACCCTCAGCATCCACCTTCATTTCAACACCAAGAGACGGCGCGCCTGCAGCACTGAGTTTTGCGGCGCGATCTGCGGGCGACAGATGATCCCATTCAGCACGGGTGCGATTCATCGTAAGAAGTGGAGAGGTTTCTGTTAGTCCGTAAATCTGCACGAACTCCCACCCAAGATCAGTTTCGATTCTCTCAATAGTTTTTGTTGGTGGTGGTGCTCCAGCAACAACCATTCTTACTTGATTACGCGATGTGGGTAATCCGGAGTAGGCAGCGGCGTCGAGGACCATATTTGCCACAGCAGGTGCTCCACAGAGCAGTGTCACGCCGTGCGCATCAATACGTCGCAGAATCTCTGCGCCATCTACCTTGCGCAATACGATATGCATGCCACCCATCGCCGTTACTGAGAACACCATGCCCCATCCATTTGCATGAAACTGTGGGAGCGTGTGCAGATAAACATCGCGGTCGTTGACGTTCATCTGCCAACCAAAGATTGCAGCATTGATCCACAAGTTGCGATGCGTTAGTTGCACACCCTTCGGACGCGCTGTTGTTCCACTGGTGTAGTTGATAGTTGCAGTGGCATCTTCATCTGGCACCCATGCTGCAGGCTCGGTGTCGTACTTGTACAAGATTGCGTCAGACTC
>Ga0209230_10000745_pt1 | contig 12660 bp, 12 predicted proteins | sample LakOntMetagenome_FD_187467 | JGI IMG/M metagenome (GOLD analysis project Ga0209230, IMG submission 187467) | Freshwater and sediment microbial communities from Lake Ontario - Sta 18 epilimnion Metagenome (SPAdes) (version 2) | ecosystem: Environmental > Aquatic > Freshwater > Lentic | place... | reverse complement strand
CCTGGGGATCCACCCATCTCGGCTGTACGGACCTTCAGAGCCTCTAAATGCTTGATTGCATTATCTGAGTCTGTAACGTCTAGGTCACGTACATTATTTGTGTATTTATTTAAAGCAGCAAGCTGGGATTGAAGCTCACCAACTACTCTAGATGCGACATCTTCTTTTAGCATAGATCCGCCACGAATAAGAATACTCTTTAGTCGATTAGACAAGAATTCATTCTTTAGGTTATCCAAGTAATATGCTGTCTCTGCTGTTGCATTTAAGTCTGGCTCAAAATCTTTAAACTTTTCTTGTAGGATTCCTACTTCTGGAATAGCTTTAAACTTATTATAATATGACTTTAGTCCATCCCAGACATCTCCATGTGAAGTAAATAGCTCATCTACGTTTTCTGCCATCACTGTACTAATATCTTTATTCTTACAGATAGCTGAAATTAATGTTGCTTCGGTATTCATAGTCCGCCTTCCTCCACCATCTTCTTAGTATTCTGCATTAATAAACGACGAGCTTCAGCATCTTTGCGAAGCTCTGATCTAGCCTGTTCCATCTTGTCAAAGTTATAATAAAAAAATTGCAGTGGGTGTCCAAACTTTTCCAAAGAAAAGTAATAGTTCATAAGATCAACTGCCTTATCCATACCAACGCTATCTATAACATCTTGCATAGCCCACTTTTCTCTAAACTTATTTATAGTGGCAGGCTTCTTATATTTCTCTGTATAAAGGTTTTGGTAAAGACTCATTAAGACATATGGCTCTCTGCTATTTGCCATTCTTAAGCTCTTCTTCTACCTCTGCTGTCTTTTGGATTAGCTTTCCCTCAACAAATGCATATACCCTCTCGGTAGCATCATCAACAGTTTCGCCTTGGCGAACATCGTCTTCTACTCCAACATTAATCTTAATGCTTTCATAGTTTCCCAAGTTTCTAGTAAATGATAAATCTACTTTAACTCTTGTCGTCATTTGCTATGCTCCTTAATATGTCTATTTAATGTAAAATGTGCAAAACTAGATCTTACTTCTATATCCTTTTTGCAAATAGGACAAAGAACTGTTTTATTCATTGCCATCAATCCGCCTTCCATACTGGGACAAAACCGCTATCGGTCTTAGTATACAATATAAAGTTGTGCTTGAGAAGGGCTAGAAGCTCAGCTTTTGAAGGAACATTTTTTGAGTGTCCTGATTCTAATATAAAAGAATGTAAATCTAATATATCTTTTTCGCTAAACATATACTTATACCATCCATCAGATGATCCAGTTCCAATTGGATATATCTTTTGTGGTGTAAGTATTTTGCCCTCTAAGATATAATCTTGTATCGTTACACGATGCTTGTTTAGCATATCGCCTACTTGCTTTATGCTATACGCACTTTCCATGCTTTTGGTAGCATCAGAATAAGGATACAGGACTCTTTTAGAATCTTCGTATCTCCAAGCAACAAGTGTGTCTTTAGCTCTGGAAGAACTTAGGACCTTGTGTATCTTCCCGTTTAGGAAGAAGTACCGTATCTCTTTGCCTGCTCTTCTTCTATTTTCTCTAGCCATGCACCCAACTTATTTGTATTTTTATTCATCATCCAGCGTTTGCCGCACATGATGCAAAACAATTCCATATGTAGCTTTTGTGAAAATACTCTATCAACAAAAACTCTACCACCGCACTTATTACACTTGATCATACCTGAAAGAACTTTCCATCCACAACACAAGAATACTCTGGAGAAACATGGATCATTTGAATATGGGGATAGTCATTTACAATGTGTGCCACCGCAAAACCCTTTTGCCAATCGTGGTGCTGGGTGTATTTCATGCCCTGGCTTTTTTCATCACACATATGACCAATTTCATATCCACGAAGTGTTTCGCCTTCTCCGTTATTTCTAAGTTCATATGTTACCATATGCGAAGCAATTCTATGTGAGTGTCCACGAATTAAAGATATCTGCATATCTTCCATGTCTTTTCGTGCTGATCCAGTTGCTGCAATTGAGAGTCCGTGGTGAACGTGAATATCTCCAAAGCGTCGCTTGGGTAATTCGTCATAATAAATATATTCATAGCCTAAAGAATCTAAAGACCACAGAGCTTCTGGAGTAACTTCATTAATATAGTCTGGAAGCTTAGCATCAACATAATTAAAAATTCTAATGTCGTGATTTCCTAAAGCAGAAAATAGCTGTGCATTAGGTAGCATCTCTCTAGTCTTAGCATAAAAATCTCTTGCGCCTTTAGCTTCATGTCGCATCATTGGTACGATAAGGTCACGGCTATCATTCTTGTGGAGTTGCATGAACTCTGCTGATCGGCCTTCCGTGTACTTGCTGTAACAGGCTTGGTCATCTGTATCTCCAAGATAATCAACTACGTCTGGCTTAAACCACTTCATAACCTTAAACCAAAGTTCGATCATCTTATCGTCTTGGTATGGGAACTGCTGGTCTGAAGACAGCATCCACTTTAAATCATTTGACATTAATTCGCCTCAATGTTAAAAGGCCATAAAAATTATGGCCTAGATAATAAACTAAATTATAGCATATGACAATAGATTGTCAATACTTTATTTTATGTAGTAGATGCCGTCCAAGTAACTGTTAGCGTTCCTTCTGAAGCAGCACCTAGTGATACCATGGTAAATTCAAACTCTGTGGCTGTTACTGATGTTATCACTGGAAGATATTTTAAGCCAGTAAGATTTTTACCAGTGTTCATAAGAGTTAAAGATATGTTTGGAGCCTTTGCAAATGACTTCTTAAAATATATTGGTCCTGCTGCGCCTGTACTATCTTTTTTGCAATCCACCTTTACTCTGTTAGACTCGACAACAAAGGCAGAAACCGTTTCTGTTTCAGATGAGCCACCTGATGTTGTTGTGCCAGTAGTTAAACTATTAACAGTATTTATATTAGTTATAATATTCTGCATTAATTCAGCTGTTACTGGATCTCCAGAGTTTACTGACATTGGTTCTAGCTTTTGTCCTGCCATTTTTTACTTCTCCTCTTGCTCCGCATTATTTTGTATTCCTTGAAGCTGTGTTATTTCTGCACGTAGTATGGCAATATGTGTCTCATAGCTTGAAACAAGCTGGCCAATTCGTTCTTGTAGTGCTTGAATTACTAATTCTGCTTTATTGTCCATTATATACCTTTCAAAGTATCTATTTCTTCTTGTAATGATTCTACCATATTTGCTAGTTCTTGTATAGCCTTTGTCATAGGGCCAATAAACTGATGGTGAACAAGGGACTGTGGTGACTCTGGATCAGACACATCATCAAGTTGCCATCCACCAAAATCTTCAACCCCAGCATTGTCAATTGCCTCCTTCACCTCTTGAGCAATAAATCCCCAATGAGTTCTTACTCCTGGCCTATCTACCCTCTCAGGCTCTACAATTACTCCATCTACTATTTCTTTTTCTGCCCCATCCTTGTAAACTTTTCCACCACTAATAAATTTATAGCTAACTGGTCTTAAAGACTTTATAAAATCTAGGCCTAGGTCTGAATCCTTAATATCTTTTTTGGCCCTAGAGTCAGATGTTGTTGAAACTCCTCCTGCTGATCTAACAATTTGCCACCTAGCATCAGTGAAGCCTAGGCTGTAGCTGTTGTCAGCATTTGGAGCAAATGAATCATTTATTCTTACTGGGATTGACGAAGACAGCTGAGGGTTGGTTCCGCTTAATGTAATAAGACCAGTTCCAAATACGCTATAGCCAAATGCTGAGTTTGCACCAGGGTTAACAATTATTCCTCTATTTGAGTAATAGGATACGTAATTACTATTGCCAATAAGTCCAATCGTTACGTTATTTGCTTTTGGGAATATTGTGGTGGCAGTAAGAGAGCCAGCTGTGCCATTTGTAAGATTTCCAGTTGAGTCAAACGTCCAGCCATTAGCAGAGCTTCCAATATATCCAGAATTAGCATTAATTTCTCCAATAAACTTTCCGCTAGAAGCCTGGACTTCTCCTGTAAACTTTCCAGCAGAAGCATAAACTGTTCCCCTAAATACTGCTGATCCAGTTGATGAATCCAAGAATAGGGTGTCCTCTATTCCGTTATTCATTTTTAAACCAGTATTATCAATTACTACTGGTTTAGTACCACCAGATTTTAGGGTTAATCCAGTTCCAGCAGTTATGCTTTCAATAGTCCTTGTTGTGGCGTTAACAACAACTCCAGTGCTTGGCTGAATTGCTGTTGCGCCTTTTGCCGCATTACCAGTTACGGTTGCTACTGCAACTCCATTAACACTTCCACTGACATTTCCAGTAAGTGTTCCGCTTGGCTGTAATGCACTTGATCCGCTTGCTGCACCAGTTTTAATAGTTGAAAGAGCTGTCCCATCATAAGTTGCATCAATAGCTAGACTGCTTGCGACTACAGTTCCACTAACCACTGCATTAGTTGCATACAAGGTTCCATCGGCAGCTACTCTAAATTTAGCGCTTGCATCTGGTGTGTTATTCCCAGCCCACATAACAAAATCTTTTACTGGTGCAGTTCCTGAAGCTTTTTTTAAATAAACACTAGTAGCGGCAGCCGAACCAATTTGAATTGATCCACCACTATCTATAACTATATTGTTTTTTGAAAGACTAGTTCCGCTAAGAGTCCATCCTGCAATTGATCCAGCATTTGCAGTAATTTGTCCATTTGTTGCATCTAATGTAATAGAGTTAGATCCCTTAGTAACCTTTAATCCAGACGAGTTTAATGCAAATCCATCACCAGTTAAATTTCCAGAAGAGTTAACTGTTCCACTGTAGATTGACGCAGCATTAGTAGTCATTAATATGTTTCCACTAAATGATCCTCCCCTAGCTGTTATGTCTCCGTCTATAGCTAGCTTTGTTCCATTCCACTCTAAATAATTAGATGCGCTGCCGCCAACCTTTAGTCTTGCGCTATTTGTGGCATTAACAAGCCAGTAGTTACTTGCATCAAAATAAAGGCCTTTATTTGTTGATACGCTACCAACTCCAACTCCAAACTGGAATGGTCCAGCAGTTATATAATTTGTAATGGCTGGAACACCAGATATAGTTACATCTGATCCAGATACGTATGAAGAAGATGTATTATTATATTCATCATATGTGGCAACTGCAATCTTATATGTTGCACCTACTGCAAGACCACCCAGCTTATAGGTTGTTCCAGTTCCTGGAGAGTCTACATACGAGTATGTTGCATTGTTATCATTGCTAAATCTAATTCTATAGCCTCTTATGCCGTTGCCAGTTACAGATGGCCACGAGATTGTTGCGTATCCATTGAAGCCCATGTACCCACTTGTATCTATGCCGCCAGTTGTTGTTACGCTAGCAACTGGTTCTGGACCAGTAGTATCAACTACAATAGGATCTGTTGCCTTAAATGGCCCTCTCACTACACTCTTTTTATGATAGTCTTGATCTCTTGTATCGACTCTTATCCATCTATTAGCTAGGTCACTAACAAGTATGGTTGCTGTATTTCCAGTTCCATTCCATACTAAATATTCTTCTCCCGTAAATGCTCCTGTTTTGCTTTCATAAATCTGTGCATCAATAAACCATTTATTTGCTGCAAGACTCTTATCTATTGGGTCCCATTTTGCAATATAAGAAAGTGTTCCTGGTGTTACAGTTAAATTTTGAACGGGAAGGGTATAGTCTGGTGCTTCTAAAGTAAATCTAAAGTTGGCAGATGGTAGACTCAATAAAGTATTAGAAGGATTTTCTGGGTCAGAATAAGTGTAGGCAAATGCGAATGCATATACTCCGTTAGCAACAACATTGAGCCCAGATCTTTCTATTACAAAAGTGTCTGATGTTTTTTGTGCTGCTGCAGCTGCCGCTTTTACAGCTGTATTTTGCTGATCAGGCGGAAGTGGTGCTGAGTAAACATTGTCTAATGCATCTGCCATTATAGAAATCCTAGATTAATTTTGTATTCAATGTCCATCTCTACGCCAAGCTTTTTTACTATTGGGTCTGTTAAAACAGATCTACTTATTAATCCATACTGAGAATTGTAGGTATTATTATCGTCAATTTTTAGTCCATCCAAAAGAACCGTGCAGGCGGAGGTCTTAGCCTTTGCACCTACTTCAATTTTAATAATTGATGAAAAGTCTACTGGATCTACTGAGGAGTATATTGAATTAAATACGCTGTCCATAGATGCCTTTAGTATTCTATTGCCAATAAAAGAATTTCCTGCAAACCTTATCTCTTTATATGCAGTAGTTGAGCTATAAAACTTGACATACACGTAATCTAAATTTGCATCTCTTTGATTAAATGCAATACTTATTTTATCATTTATCCCATACCCAGACATATCAAATGCTGTAGCCAAGCTGTAGTATTTAGTTTGTCCAGCTGAAGCAGTTATTTGAAAATACGATGATCCAATTTTTGGTGTAGGGACAGTTACTTTAGTTGGCTGATTTCCAGAAGAATCTGCCCACAGAGTTACATCTTCAAATGAAGAAATATACCTAGACGAGTAGTCTGTATTAGAAAGGTTGGTAGTGGGGAATAAACCAATCTCTGTTATAACGCCTTCCACATCTGTAGGAAGAGTGGTTTTATACACAACAGAGTAGGTAGTTTGTCCAGTAGATGTACTTGTTTGAATATCTGTGCTTCCTAAAAAGACACCTGATCTATAAAATTCAAATTCCATGTCAGAGTCATTTGCTGTAACAGCAGTAGAGCCAATTCCTATTGCTAGATCTTTTTTATTAAAATTAAGTCCATTAGCAAGATAGGATGTTATAAGACGCTTTCCAAATTTTGTTATCATACTATTATTACCCCCGTGACTATATCTCCAACACTGTTTTTAACTTCAAACTTTACTTTTAGAAATCTATTATCATTTGCATCGTAATAAATATCTGGGTCAGTTATTGTTTGCCCAGAAGAATATCTTTTGCCAGTCTTACCTATCAATGTTATGTCTTCTAAATTTGGAGCAGCAGTTCTTGTTTCGCCTGGATCAGGTTCGCCTGGATCAGGTTCGCCTGGATCAGGTTCGCCTGGATCAGGAAGGCTTGGTACAAAGCTTTTCTCTACTTGGTTAGTAAACAAATCTACAATATCGTATTGATCTGTCTTCAAAACTCCAATTAGGGGCGAGTCTTTTGGAAGCTGGACTTTTACCCCCCCAGCAACTTGTGCCTTACCTATTTTAGGATTCTTTTTAACCATATTAAGATTCTACCATTTCCTTAAACATAAATCGACCTGCAAAGTATCTGTGTTGCTGGAGATTGGCTAAATGACTGACTTACATCCAACACTATGTATTTCCCAGCCGTCTTACCAGCATCTTCAGATGAATACAATAGGTTGCTTGGGTACGATATCTCAACAATATCTCCAATTTCAATTAATGGATTTGGGAATACGTCTATGTCTACTACAGTTTGTTGTTTAGACCATTGAGTTCTCATCCACTCAGAAAGCTTTTTTGCTTCATCTTCTTTTTGAATCCAGGTAGACTCAAATGCGACCTGCTCTTCATTCTTTGTAGAAATTAAATCTGGTTCTATATATTCGAACGGATCTAGCGGAGCAATTGTTTCTCCTACTACTATAAAGCTTTTTTCTCCGCCGTCAGTAAATTGTATAAATGTTCCAGTGTTATTTAATATATATGCCTCTACTCCAAAGGAGTCCGCTGTGTATCCAAGTATAGATGCATTTGGATTTAATATAATTTGTGGGTACTTTACAAATCCTGGTCGGGTAGCATACTTAGTAGATATCTTTTTAATCTCTCTAGCAACTGGACCAAACTCTTTAATCCATGGCGACTTTACAGTACTTGATTCAGATCCATTTGCAAGGAACTCTCCAAATACATTTTGTATTGCACTAGAGTTTCCAATGTATGAACCATAATTGTCATAAGATGAAGATCTATCAAAATCTTCTTTGTTTATAACTGAAGTGTATATGTAATCAAATAACACTGTTCCTTCTAAAGATATAAGGGCTACATCGTTGGATATTTCTATAGGAGATTCGTCAGTTGCAGTTATAATAGTATTATTAAACTTAATTTTAAATAATCTTTTGCCTTCCTCAACCTGTGATACTTTTACGTCTACTCTATAAAGTTCCCCGCCAGAAATTCCAGTAATTGAATTGTCTTCTGCTGTTTGAGTATCGGAAACAGGGGTTTCTACTCCGTTGACTATTTTAAATAGCTGAACATCTCTATGCTTTAATCCTTTATTTTGAACATTTTGAGATGTTGCTACCTTAAGAATATATCCATTTAAATATGTACTATTGCCTGGTGGGGCTGTTGTTGTTGACCAACCTATTCCTATTCCAGCAGAAACAAACTGGTTCCCAGTGGTTCCTCCAGACTCATTGCTTATTTGAGCAAAGAACATGGACGTACCAACAGAAAAATATTTTTCTGTTGAAAACGGATCAGATTGAATTTTTGCTGCATGGTAAATTTTTGATCCAGTAGGTGCGCTTAAAGTCATCAGCGATGAAGACAATTCTTTACCAGAAGAGTTTGTAGACTGCAGAGAAAAAACAGAATTGTCTAATGTATATTTTCTTCCAGGAATATCTACCTTAATTCCCTGCCATCCACTTCTAAGACTTTGAATATCGACAGAGTGAAGGTCTCCTACTCCAACACCCTTACCAGTAGCATCAAATGCGTTTCTTTGTTTAATTCTATATCTAAGAGTTGGTTTAATAGTTCCAATCTTGCTTTCTCCTGCATATTTTGCGACATCAGAGTCAGAAGTTATCCATTTTTTTACTATTGTGTCTGGCTGCGCCAAAGACTCATATTGAAATTCCATTGCATCGTATTCAATAATCTCGCCATCAATTAAAAAGTATCCAGATTTATTATAAAATGTTGTGTCTGCTGAATCACCATATACGCTAACTGGGGAAAGAGCAATTACTCCTAAAGGACAATCTGTTTCAGCAGTTCCAGTTGCAAGAAGTGTAGATTGAAGTGCTGCTGCACCTAGTGCTGAGGGTGGCGCAACATAAAGATTATCTGATGATGCCTGATAATTAGTGCTTATGATTGGAGTATAAATAACCTTAACTGCTTTTACGGATGGTACAGTTTCTTTGTTTAAGCCTATTATGTTTGGAAGATTAGAAGACTTCTTTTCGCTTCTAAATTTAAAAACAGGAGTTTTTGTTTTATCAAACAAGTAGTCCCTTGGGTAAAATTGAAGCACGTCATTATTATCAAATGTTGCAATCATTTGAGTATCTTGGCATAGAGACTGTATATGTTGCCATACAGTTTGAGTATCACTCGTGTACCAGTAAAGAGGCACAATGGTTGCAGAGTCAACTACGTCTGATTCATTTTTACCGTATGTATTAAAATTATAATTAGTAAATCCAATTGAGTCTAGAAGCCTTCTTATGATTGCTTGAGAAGGAACATTTTGCATGACTATATCTGGGGCTATTATTTCTTGCAAGAACTTTGCCCCATCCAAACATTGGATATCCATATCGCCAAACTCTGAGATTCCAAATGAATCTATGTAGAAAGTTCCCTGTGGAATTACATCTGAGTCTATTTTGTTAAATGGCAACAGCTTTACATTTTTATACAAATTAATTTTAGATTTATCAAAAGGAGTTGTTTTATCATACTCTACTCCAGAACGATCATATCCCTCAAGAGAAATAGAGAAAGCATTTGCAGTCACCTGTCCTACTGGAACTATTCCATTAGATGCATCAGATGAGCTTTTAGTAACTTGAAAAGATTGTATTCTACTTGATACGTCCTGAATATATCTTGCTCCGACTTCAATTACTCCAATAGAAGATGTAGGTACGCTTATAGTGTTGATAGTAACAATAATCTTTTTAATATTTACTGGAGCAGATGGAGTAGTAAATTTTGTTGTAGACCAGGCTGACCCGCTCCAATATAAATTAAAGACACCGCTATCTGGGACAGTAGCGTTTGTTGATATTGTAGATTGTGTCCCAGCATAATCTTCAATTTTTATATTCCAATTTACTGGCTTAGAATAAGATGTTTCAAATTTTACAACTATGTTATTTGTTACAGCAGTTTTTTCAACTGGGTAACTAACAGTAAAGTTACAATTAGATAAAGAAGAAAACTCTGCTCTTGGAGATAGCCAAAACTTATATTGCATTTTTGAGCTAGAAAAATAAGTGCGTACTGGAAGATCTCCAGATACATTGTATTTTGGAATATTATTTGTGACTGTTGGATTTAATATAAAATAATTTATACCAGCAACAGACGGTCTTCTTGGATCAATTATACTAGTTAATGGAAATAGTTTTTTAAAAGGCTTATATTGTTTACCAGTAATATTATCAGTTTTTGTTATTTGAAGGTCGCCTTCTGGATTTGCGTCTGTTCCATTTGGCCCTCTTACTTTAGCTCCATCAATTAAATCGTTCATATTATATTCAATCCAGCATCCGCCAGACATGGAATATGATTCAGATTGATTTATCTTATTTAAAGTTGATTGGCTTACTGATAGCATTATACTTCTTCCAGTGAAATAGATACATCCCAGAATAACTGTGCTGTGTCAGCAGCATTGGCTTTTACATTTCTTTTAATTATATTAAATGAGCATGAGCTGAAGCTAGCTACAAAGTCTTCTGTTCTAGATGAGTTATAGGCTATTCTGACATTAAATATTCCTTGGCCTTTGGCACCTAAATAGAATGCCTTCAGATCTTCCGCTCCCCAGCCTCCATCAACGGTCATAGTCGAATATGACGGCAGCATGCTCCAGGAGGTAGACAGGTTCTTCTTATCGGCTATAAACAGCTTTCTAAGGCTTCCATTGGCCATCCTAGAAGTCTGCTCAAAGCGCTGGGTATCTAGGGATATTGGAGATCTATTATGTTCAGTTAGTTTTTGCCAGGTTCCATTGCCGTCCTGTATAAACAGGGCGGATCCGACTGGTAATGTTAAAGCTGCCATTAGATACTCTTTCCTTGTCCAACCATTTTAACATTAACTTTGGCCTTTTGTCCAATAACCATCTCAGCTTTTTTAACAATCATATTAGATAGCGCTTCTACATCCATTCCTTCAGATGCGTAAATATTTTGATTTACAACATATGAGTTGCCCGCTGAGCCAGCATCCCTCATTTGGTATTGAGCTCTATTAAAATTATATCTTGGAGATGCTGCTGCCAATGTATTCATAACATCATTCGGCATGATATTTGAACGATTCTTTAGGTGAACAAGTTCTGGACCCTTTTCTCCAACTAGGAACATTCCGCTTCCGCCAATTACACCAGTTGCCGCCTTTTTAGCTGGACCAATATATACGATATCTCCATTTATCTTGCTCTTGCCATATGTCTTGCCTTGGTAATCAAATGTTTCGCCAAGCCTTAATTCTTCTCTTTTAGCAATAGCATCTCTTGCATCTCCAGAAAGAACAGTAACCTTTTTGCCATCATAAGTTTTTTGCTCCATGCTGTTAGAGTAATTGCCAGTAATTTTAATATTTTTTCTTAGAGGAGCCTGTCCCTCAATTCCCTTAACGGCATTTACAACATCCGCAAGGGTCTTGCCGCCCTTGATGCTTGCCGCTAATGCTTCATTAACTCCAGTGGCTGTTCCAGAGGAATTAAGAATAGACATTGCATTTTTACCTACAGAAACTGGTACGCTTCTTGTAGTTTTAACAGGGCCATTTGCTGTAAGCTCTGTTGTAACTTTATCTTCATATCTAGGCATTTTTTTGCCAGTTGCAGCTTCTTTTGCTTCAACTAATCCTGCAGCCTCAAGCTGTCCCTTTGCTGTTTTAACATAGTCTTCAACAGTAAGTCTTGCTGCAGCTGCATTACCATATAGCTTAGTCATAGCATTGTTTACTTTATCAATTGCTGCAACTTGATCGCCCTGCTTTTTGCGAAGTGCATCTAAGCTTTCTCCAGCCAAAGCTGAGCTATCCGCAAGCTTTTGCTGATTATCTCCCATTGCCTTTAAGGCAGCCTCTAGTGGTGCATTTGCTTTTTCTGTAGCCTTATCGATAGCACGAATTTGTGACTCTGTTTGCTGTTGAGATGTTAGTGACTCTAAATCAACTCTTAGCTCCTGCTGCTTTTGTGTGTCTCCAACTGCGCCTGCATTTTGCATTTCAATTTTGATCTTTTGAATCTGTCTTCCAAGATCGTCATCAGATTGCTTTTCAGTTAAAGCTTTCTTTCTGGCTTCAGCTAGCTTATTGTTTGCAGCTATCTGCTTATTAATTGCTGCCATTCTTTGTCTATCAGATATTTGCTGAGCAACACTTTGTCCCTTTAGCGCCTTTGTGTATTCTTTAATTTTAGCGTTAAGCTTGTCTAAATTATCGTACTGCTCTTTAAGCATTCCAGTTCTATTTGTAGATTGAACGCTAGCATTTATTGCGGAAAATGCTTGTGACAGTACGCCAGCTTGTGCAGCATTTAGCTTAGATAGATCTCCATTGTATCCTTGTGCCTCAAGCCTAATCTTTTGCCATACGCTTACAACTGTATCCTGTGCGTTGATCATTTTTTTGACCTGCGGATTAGCTTTTGCCATTTCATCAATTGTGCCTTGAGTAATTGCTGTGCCTGCTTCTTTTGA
>Ga0209230_10000744_pt1 | contig 12662 bp, 9 predicted proteins | sample LakOntMetagenome_FD_187467 | JGI IMG/M metagenome (GOLD analysis project Ga0209230, IMG submission 187467) | Freshwater and sediment microbial communities from Lake Ontario - Sta 18 epilimnion Metagenome (SPAdes) (version 2) | ecosystem: Environmental > Aquatic > Freshwater > Lentic | place... | reverse complement strand
GGCCGACCTTACGAATAACGCCTCTGGGGCCTTCAAAGGCGGTATAATTCGTGCCTTGGGCGACTGAATATGGCAAATCCACGCTACGATACAGCTGATAGTTATCCTGGAGGCCGGAGCCTGTGCCGCCCGAGCTGAAATAAGGAATATAGTTTTTCTCTAAATCGGGTTTGGATAATTCCGACGTTTGGACGTGCATGTCAAACCCAAGCGATTCCGCTATGGTGGAACGGTTCATGTCAAAGAGGAATGGGTAAGGGCAATCAAATTTAATCCGATTCTTAATATCCGGCGGATTTGTCAAAGTGCTGACATGGATAGACACATTACTGTTCTGCAGGTTTGAATTTAACGGCATCGTGAGTTGCCGATTTAAGGTATCTACCAAGGTCTGCACCGTATAATCCCCTGGGTCAATGATGGCCTTTGCGAAATGGTCAGCCGTTACCCCGCTAAGGTCGTAGTTAGACGCATGAATAAAGTAATGAAATGTATTGTTATACTGATCCACGTTATACATGGTGCGGGGAATAGAGGCATCAATTACGTTTAGCCCGATGACATTTTGAAAGGGTTGAGAGAAATCAATCACATATTCCGAGGGGGTCGGATAGGCGGCCTTATTACGGTCTTTGCTATTGATTAGAAAGATATAGCTCTGCTTTTCACTATTTTGCTTTAAGTAATCTACATCTTCAATGGGCATCTTAGTTAATAGGAACAAAACAAATAATGTTTATATAAGTGTAAGTGGAATGAGCCCGACAACGTTGGCTTATGTAGTGCTATTGCTATTATTAGGCATACACTATCAGAATGTGTATGTCTTATCATCGGCCTTTCTATATTTTATTGTTATGCTGATTCTGGAGCCTTATGTAAAGGAGGGCGCCCTAGAACTCATTAGTATTCTTACGATTACATTGCTATGGATGATTCTCATTCGCATAGATGTGAAAGGCATGGAACACTTTATAGAGACGGTGCAGACTCGTCCTTGTCAGATTTATTTTACAGATGAGACGATGGAGTGTGACCGGGGTGATTTTTTATTGTCCGATTTAGAATTTGATGAAAAATATCCTGTCAGCCAGATACCCCAATCTCAAGGTCTATTAGTGCATTATAAGTTTGAGAATACACTTACAAATGAGGTAAATGCAAATGCAAATAGGCTCACATCGGTGGGAAACATGAGCTATGTGGATGGTAGAAATGGTGGGAAAGCCTTATATTTAATGAATGAGGCAAATGTGACTGCAGGCAGTGCGGCGGCCAATTATGTCGTTAATCCGACATTTATCTTTCCAAACATTTTTACCATTTCTATGCATCTAAAATTTACCCGGTTTTCAACTATTCAGCAATATGTGCCATTTGTGACAAACTCTGGGCCGAATATTCTAACACGTTCATTGGTCATATACGTGTATCAAAATGTGCTCTATTGCACTTTTGAGAATATCCCTGGCGCGGCTGTAGGTTCTTACCCGATTGTGGTGGGTGTCTGGTATGATATAATGATTACCTACAACAATAATACGATGGTATTATACGTAAATGGTGTGAATACGGGGAGCAAAACTTACACACAAGGTTTTACACAAAACGGCTTTATGCTAGGAAATGATTCCACTACTGCACGTTTTCCATTTGCAGGAATGATTGATGATTTCCGTATCTATGACCGTATCCTTCCGATAAGTGTTATCCCAACGAATATAGCGATTAGAGGTGAAAGGTTACGCTTACAGGCCGTTTGTAAGCAAGAATTTCCAGGTTGGATTGAAGCAGCGAATCAGCCTATCAAACAGCCAAAGGATCTGGTGTCGCGAGGAAATTTACGTGATTGGGCATTCTGTTACAAACCCTTATTTGATCCGAACTCCACTGCCTTATACGATAAATCCGTAGTAGAGGCAAAGTTTAATGCGATCAAGACTCAATTTAATAGTAAGCATGCATCGTATGGTCTAGTAGATTTAGATAAAGACTATGTTCCTATCCCAGCAAATATAAATTTACGTTATAATCAAGCCATCCCCGAGTATATTCGTATGTATTTTAAGTCACCTATAGCAATGGAAACCTTTGTCGGTGGTGCGGCACCCATTGCAATTAGGCCACCTCCTGTGTATGCATCCAGTGATGTATCTGCGACATGCGATAACGATGCGGTTTCTTATACGACTCGTTTTGCAAATTTACCCCCGCAATATGGACTAGAAGTTCGGTTTATCCAGAATACATTAACGAGTGCTTATAGTATTGCGGGTATCAAATGCATTCGCACAGCCTCTATTACAAATGCCAATCAATTCATGTATGAACCAGATGTCACAAAGGTTTTATCCTCAGTGTTTGATATTAAGACGAATATCGCAGACAATACGGTTTATTTACAAGGCAAGGCAAGTATCAATGTTACTCTTTATAAATTCGTCAAAGATATATGTGGGCGGCTCAGCTATAGTGACATGAAAAAAGATAGCTCCTTTAACCTATCCTCTTATCTATCTAGCGCGATACAAACCTATCTATACAATGGTGCCTTCTATAGATTTAATCTGTTGGAACCCATCACAAACAGCACGATCGCTGCATACGATGAGACCCGAATAGCGACGCAAACCACGGCTCTTCAAAATATTCCGAATGATACATCTCCCGTGAGCTCTCGTAATGGGTTCATCCATAAAGTATTTATGTTATCCCATGACTTTGACAATTATAAAGTGCTTAATGTTACGAATATGAATACGATTCGCAATGTTGTATCGGGTATAAGTATTGAAGATCAATTAAAATATAAATTATTGGAACATAGAATTTATAAAGCAACCACGGATATTAAACAGGGCTTGATCACTTCGGAGTTACCAATCCATTATAAAAAGTATTTTCCCTACTCCATTTATCAAAGTTTTGAAGGTTACTTAGATATGTCCCCTGTTATACAAAATCAACCCTATCAGTTTAGACTCTTTATAGACAGTTATGATCGGGATAAATTAAAAGCGCTCTATAATACCACAGAGGATAAGAGACCTTTGCGATACTATATGGATCTTACTATTAATGGGACGGTCGTAACACAATTCTATTATTGTCCGGGTGTAGATAATTGCATCAATACCTACAATACCACATTCTGTCTAGCTCGCCAAAAGGAAGACTGTAAAATACCAGAATGGACAGATTACTTCGTAGGGGCGGGTAGAACAATCAATGATGCGCACCACCCTATAGGTTCTGCAATTCTCAACGCTGCAAATAATACAATACAAGTGCGCATATTTACGAATGCGAATCTAACAGATCCAACGCCATTCTGTCGTATTGCATATAAGGCACCTAATCAAAATACCTTTAGAATCATTGAAAATTCCAGAATTTATTATTCCAAGAGAGATTATGCCAATTATATAGTTGCAATGAATACACGTTTGGTGCAAACTGTATCTGAAAATAAACGTCAAGTCACTGAAAAAATGATGGAGTATATCGCGAGAAATTATAATGCGACCGCAATGCCGATTGATAAAAATTATATTTCTACCAATAATCGTGCCTATATCTTCTTTCAGCCTCCTACAGCCGTCGCCGCAACGGATATCCTACCTCCTATGACAGAAACGGTAAATGTGCGTGCCTTTATTGATACCGCATTCAGCCCTAATTAATTGAAAATTATGCTCTATATCGCCCTAATTAATTAATTGAAAATTAGGCGATACCTGTCCTGGGTGGTGACGGTATGCGCCATGTCTTTGGCAATGGTTTCTTTTTCTAATACGGTAAGCTTGTTAAAATCCAGGCTGTTGATATATGAATGGCGGATGAGTGAAATGGTCAGCGCTTTTTGAAAGAGCTTCTTTAGAGTGCGATTCACCCACCGATTGTAGGAATTCTCCTTATAGGGTTTATTATTCCGATCCATGAACAACCACTCTCTCGGTTCTTTTTTCAAACTATCTTGAATTTCGTGATAGAGATCCGCAGGGATTTCTTTTTCAAAGGAATCGTTCTTACGCACCGTTTTATATTCGTTTAACACCAAACTCGGGGTATGAAATAGCTTTACATAATTAGAATGTGTATACTTGTCCCCCTCAGGGGCTTTGCTATAGATAAATACCTCATTAAAATCGCTCCGTAATGGCGGCAAATAGGTATAGAGCGATAGCAATAAGCGCTCTTTCCCTCCCTTTGGGAGTTGATTGCGTTTCTTAATAATATCTTCAAAACTTACAAAGGCGTCTTTCTGTTTCTCTGTGGGCTCATTGAGTTTATAACGATGGTCTATCTGCTGATGCACACCTTTGAATCCCTGATACCATTCATAGTAATCCGTTTGGTGCGTTTTCTTCATATCGGGTGTATGTTTAAAGACGGCTAAGATGGCCGAAATGTAGCTTTTCTGGGTTTGTAGCGATGGCGAGTGTTCATGAATCCATACCAAGTATTTCTTGGGGTTGGTTAGGATTTCACCGAGGTCTGTTTCGGTCTCTTGAATGATATATCTCAGACGTTCTAAGTAAGTTCTTTTGGTAACTATAGATAAGTCTGCATTCTTAATACAATCAAATGATTTACAAATATCCATACTAACACGCCACATTATAAATGTCCCAAACGAGTCATACGGAAGGAAGAGGTTTTATAGACGGGACTCTGGGCGATGGCTTCTATGAGACGCGGGTCTTTTAAACGTTGAATTAAGAAATCTGCCAGCACCTTACTTTTATAGGGGACATGCAGAGCCAACGTCTCTGACATGAAGTATAGGAAGCCAGTTTTTAGATAGATGTAGCTATAGGAATTGGTGGATTCTGTCCAGGCTTCTTTAAAGTATTTCGCCCGATACTGAAGCAGGCGTTTGGTTTGGAAGAGACTCCATGCTAATTCTTTCTCATAGAGAGACTGGAAAGAGAGGGCGGGATTCTCATATGAAATAAAGAGTAACTGGTAGTAGAGTGCCCAGAACTCCACAATGGCCTCGGTGGGTTGCATGTCCGACGAGCGATCAACGGCAAGGGCGGTATAGAGGCGATTTAATTGGGTTGGGCTCCATGCCGTATGCACACGGGTATTATGCATTATTTCGTGTAACATTACTTTTGGGTATTCCTCATAACGATAGATATATATGGTGTGATTGGCAATATACGTATAGCCACCATTGATATGAATGGCATCCACGGTTTCACCAGCTTTCGGAAAGAGACGCTTTAGAGAGATGGGGATAAACCATATACGTATGGGTTCTTTTAACTGATAGATGGCGCGCAGAGTTATCAGGCGCTTGAACACTTTGAGGATATGTTTGTAAGAGAGGATAGGGGAGGGCAAGATATTCAGAGTAAGGCTCTGATAGGTCAGTTGTTTGTAGCTATCTTTTTTCAACAGTTGTGTTAATTCTTCTAAAATAAATTTTTTATCCTGTAATTCATTATATATTTCATTGTAGAGCGCAGGCGTCAGGGAATGTGTGCTATATTTAATAGATACATCACTCCCCGGGTAATGAGCCGTAATTAAATCCATACGTCTGTTTATGATTTAAACGATTTTATTTTTATTTTATATCAATTGCATGAAGAACCCATGTAGCTTGAGTCAATAGGTGAAAGACCATATGCCAATGATTATGATAGGGATGTTGGGAATCACACGATTTATAATAAAATACATAGAGGCTACTGGCGGCGCCTGAAAAAATTAGATAATCGTAGCCGCGGCGGTTTTGCATACATTTCATAATACTAAGCACACTATATATCCCACCAATGGTATGTGCATAACACATATCTATATATTTAAAAAGGGGGCGTTGTGTGCCATGATACAGTAGGCTGGTCAGAGTTAATACCCCACAGGAGTGTGCCATACGTCGTTTATGATTAAAGAACGCTACAATAGATGGCACAATAAATCCGGCACTGGTAATTACCAATCCCCAGAAAGGCATCTCTATATTATCAAAGAAGATACCTTTATTTCTTTAATGTGTGTAGGATATATGGAACCCCAAAACCCAAAAAAATCAAAATTTCTGGGTGAAGGTAGTTATGGCTGTGTGGTTGCACCAAAGCTACCGTGCAGTAAAGATGTTGAGATTTATCAATCAACTAAGGCGAATGCAAAGGGGGTCATCAGCAAGCTATTTAAATATGATGGAGACGATTTTAAATTAGAGACGGCGCTGGCGAGAAAAATGAGTGTATGGGATAAACATGGAGATTATTTTATATTGCCTTATAAAAGCTGTTATATAAAACATACCACACTTAAGAATAATCCAGCGGTAAAGGAATGTGGTGACTTTAACCCGACGATGAAATATATACCTCAATTGGTGTTACCCTATGGCGGAGAGGACTTAATAAATTATTTAAATAAATTTCAAAGAAAATTCCCTGTCATACAATGGATTGGGCTTCTTACAAATTTATTGAAGGGAATTAAGGTATTGATTGAACACAAAGTCATACATCAAGATTTATATACTGGAAATGTCTTGTATAATCCGACCGATGATAAATTACGTTTTATTGATTTTGGTTTATCGGTTGATTTTGACGCTATTTATAATGCAATACTAAACCCACGTATCACTTATACGTATCATGCCTATCCACCGGAATATATGTTCTGTAAATTATATCTCACGCATATGGATCTATCCTTTGAAGAAATTATGAAGAAATGGAAAAATGAGGTCATTTGTGAGAATCCTTACGGCGTAGAATGTTATAAATACTATGATTTATATATCGCAGCACAAGACCTACAAGATAATTTAAAGAGTGTGTATGATTGGTATCGGATTAATCCAGTGAAATGGTTTAACGATGTTCAGAATTATAAAGACCGCATTGATTTATATTCGGTAGGAATGATTTGCGTGGATATACATGGCCACTTAGATATGTCCATGTTGTCAGCAAAGCAATACGATGCTTATATTAAGCTGATTCGCGGTTTAATTCTACCCGATGTGCGTATTCGTCTGGATATTAATACTGCCTTAGAGAAATGTGAGAAATTGGCGCGTATAATTTCTAGGCGCTAGGGCTCGGGCTCTTCGCCGGCGTCTTCTTAACGAGCTTCTGAGTGTATAGCTTAATACCATTGTATGATTTTAAGACAATGAAGAAGGCCAGTAGGGTGAATGTGATAAGAAATTTCACCCAGCCCCACACGACACATGGATAGAGACCTACCACGCATTCCTGGTCAATAAGAATGAGGAAATATACAACAAAACTAATGGCATATATGAGGACAGAGAGAGGTTGAAAGGATTGTAGCAGACTGTCAAATATAACACTTGCTAGGACAGAGATAAGAACGAGCAGGATGAGGATTTTTGTTGTAATATGCATGATACACTCTATTAAGAAAAGAATAATGTCTTAGATTTTCTTTGCCTTGGGGTGGGAGATTCCACATCGTCATACATTGTTTCACTCACGGCAATTTCAGTAGGTTCTATATCTGAGCTACCATGGTCTTGTTTAGTGATGGTGATCTGCGCAGTATCAAAGCTGGGATGCACGAAGCGCATATTCTTTAGAATTTTAGGAGCCAAATCCCATACTTTATCGTATTGAGAATAGCATTCGCGTAAGAAAGTAATACCTCTTGAAATCCTGTCTTCTACAGGTAGCGCTAATTCCACATCAATGCATTCTTTTAGTTTTTGGAAACCAATACAGGCTTGAATGGCTCCCGACATGATTTCGCCGATTTTCATATACGATTCAATGGCATTGAGTAGCGCAATAAATAAAGAAGAGATACCAACCCCAATAGAAACGAAATTGCTATACTGTGGTGGAAAATTGGAAGCGCCGAAAGAGATAATACCTGTCACGGAAGAGATAATAATGGAAGGAATCTTAAATTTGGCTTGTCTCTCTTTATAAATATCATGGTATCTCTTAAACTTACAACTTAGCTCTTGACATAGTTTCGATAAATCCCTTAAATATACCTCCTCTTCTGGAAGCCAGCGAATGTCCATGTATCCCAACTAATATAATAAAATATATTTAAGCATATAAATACATACATTATAACACATAAATGATCGGTATTCATATTGAAGCCGGGTTCTGTAATAGAGTGTTTAAAATGGTGTTTGGCTATGTATTTTCTAAAAAATATAGTATTCCCTTTAGGTTTGAGGGTTGGGATCGTCATAGTCATCATACCACTCAGATATATGAATGGCTCGTGTCACGGTTCATAGAGAATGAGCTCTATCATAAAGAGCCTGTTACTTATACAGCGGTATGGAATGAACCATCCAATAGATTTATAGATTATATAGATTTTGAAAAGGAAGGGACGCTTGTGACAAATGGAGGAACATCCCCTGAAAAGGGGCTGTTGCATGTAGCTACAACTGAACCGGTTCTTATGCTTGGTTTCTTTCAGAATGAGAGATATATAAAAGAATATAGAAAAGATATATTAGTTCTACTAAGAGAACCAGAGTATATAACAGAGCGTATCGCGGTTGAGAAGGAGAAATATGAGGCGCTACAGAGTAGCTATTTCCTACATATTCGTCTAGGGGATTATTTGTCAATGGAAAAACACTTTGTGGATCTATCGGCCTATTACGAAACGTGTATTCGTGACATCGCTGCACGTGACCCTGGTGCAACCATTGTCCTATTTTCTAATCAGCCTCAGTTGATACATAAGGTATATCCCAATGTATATCAATTATTAAAAGACCAGGGGCTATCTTATAGGGTCGTGGATGAGACAGACGAGATTGTAGGGTTTTATCTCATGGTGCGTTGTGTGAAAGGTGGTATCTGTAGCAATTCCACCTATGGATGGTGGGCGAGTTGGTTAAACACCAATGAAGCAAAAAAAGTCTATATGCCGTCGCAATGGATAAATATAGATGTGATTGGCAATCCTTACCCTGATTATGCCACGGTTGTTAAAGTATAAAAATTGAGTCTATATTATTCTGGTCAGCATATAGAGTAGTGTAGCGTCATGAATTATTACCCCAAGCCGATGAGGAAAGGAGGGTCGGTGGCATCGCAGAGCCAACCCCATTACTCGGTCATATCGCGTGCCCATCATTTTCTTTCGTCACCCATTCGCTCTATTGAATTGGATATCTATAATAAAACCCTACCGAAGTCCCTTTATTATCCTCCGACCATGCTCTATACCTTTGATAAACGCTATGTGGCAGAAGACTTTTATCTAGATGTCTATAGAATGGGAACCGCGCGCTTTCCAAGGTTAGAAACGTCGTCTGTAAAAATTACGACAGGACATGCCTGGTTAAATGTCTGCCAAGACCTCCGACGAAATGTCATAGAAGAAGAATGTCAAATCATAGATGGCACGTTTGAAGATACGATTGAGCTAGCGAAAAGATTAAAAAGTAATGTCTTCATTATTCATAAATATCATTGTGAATATGCAAAAATTAAGCTACTGGGTTCTTTTTTACCGATTATACAATCCTATAATTTAATCCACCCACCTGGGATCGAACCAGGGACACACAGATGACTTCTTCTAACGATTACAGTCTGTTGCTCTTCCAACTGAGCTATGGGTGGGCGCCAAGCAGGAGTTCGTCCCAGGAAGGATTTGAACCTCCGATCTATCGGTTAACAGCCGATCGCCTTAACCACTTGGCCACTGGGACTCCTAACAATAGATAAGTAGCTTATCTTTAAATGAATATGTGTATGTTTATTTTTATTTTTATTTCTCTTTTCCAATGTATTTAATCATCCCTCGTGTCCATTCACTCATTTCTGCAGCAGTTCTATGTTCAAAATCGATGGCGTGATTCTTTAGATACGCGATGAGTTTCTTCTTTTGAAAGGGAGTCAAGCGTTTCTCACATTCCATGGTATACATATAGGCACATGCAAATGCTTCATTATAGTTCTTCTTAATAGAGCATTTTTTATCTACATATTCCATACACTTTGCTATATCCATCGTAACGCCTTTGCCGCTGCCACTGCCACCGGCAAGACCAAAACCTTGTGTTTCATAAATTGCATACGTAATTTTTCGCATGAGTTCCTCCTCCCAGTGGGTATCCACCCAACGGCCATTTACTTTACGCTGATTATAGGTGGGTAGATCCAAATATTTAAAGCAGGTATGACTGATAGGAAGCGTATTGTTTAACGCTTGCTTCTCTGCATCACTTGTAGCGGTAGAAGGGTCATTGTTAATAAAATGTATTTCATGCACCACGTTCGGATTTATACTGCGACTACCTGTCCAAAAGTAGATTAACCGCGGCAGAAAGCTATTGTAATAAACGTCTTTACGCTGAGCATCGTCTTTTGGAATCTTATCTGGGGTTAAAAATATCTCATAGGGTATTTCTGTTCCTAACTCTTCGGGTTTTCGTAATAGTTTTGAAAACCATTTGGCGATTTTGGCCTGATTTTTTAATGCTCTCGTAAGCGCTATTTTCTCTGGATCCGTCATTTGATCATCCATTTCAAAATGCACTAAATGCATCTTCTGATTCTTAAAGAGTTCATCTACGTGCGCCTTTTGAACACCGCCTCTATTTAGAGCCGAATCCATAATGTTGATTGCAATTTGCTCGTCACTGAACACACCACGGAAATTAATGAGAAAACCCTTCTTGAAATGGTATAAGAGGCGCCGATATATTTCACGATAACTTTTATATTGTGCTCTTTTCTCAGGTGTAAAGTCATGTATATTATTCATATTAATTGTATTTAACACATATAGGCCTGTGCGGTTAATAAATTCTACCACGTTCTCTTTGGTGACTGCCTTGTTTTTCTTATCCTCCAAAAGCGGGTATTGGTCATTAAATTCTAGATAGGTATATTCTAGCGAATCCGGGTCTTCTTTTAATAAATTGATTAATGGACCCGCTCTGGAAGGCATATCCATTAAGAAATAGAATCCAAACGACTTCTGATCCATATTTAATTCATCTTGAGCACCATTGTATAAGTAGGACATCGTATAATAACTGAGTTTTATTGGTAGTTCAATACCCATCAAGAAGCAGCGGGAGAATAGTCCGCCAATAAATTCAACGAAGCGATACTTATCCTCTAGACGAAATTGACCCCCTTTGACCTCTATAAATCCGTTCAGCGCTTGGATAAATTCGGACGAACACTTATAAGAGTGATTTAATTGGTATCTGGAACCACCTTCCTCCGTGGGAATGAATACGTTTGTATAAGTGGGATTGACCAATTGATCCAAACATGTCTGTAGTAAATCGGTTTGAACGCCTACAAAATGACCTTGTTCTCCATTAAAAGTTACATCAAAATAGCTCATCCAAAACTCTGCGGCGGGCTTCTTCTCTATTACACACCATACATACCAGATTCTAAAAAAATCCGCCAAGGAGTTTTTACGTTCAATGACGCATTTAATATAATGCTCATTCTTATCCTCCCATGCAAACCCGGGTGTGTAATAAGGATACTCTTCTTTAATGGTCGCACCCAATTCAATCCGTAGGCTATTTATCAATGGACAAGTGTTTCTTTTTAGGAGCGAACATTTATCCACCAGATAGGTTGAAAAGGTAGAATAGTTGGAATGCATGCCCACGGTAATCATTTCACATTGGGTTTCTCTCTCTTTCTCATTTACTTTAATAGTATCCATATAAAAGGCAATTTTTGTGGTAATAAAGAGCCAAATATATTGATATAGCTCTCGTGAGGATTTTTCTTTTGGTGTTACATATGCATTTAATAGGCGTAGCATTTCTTTTTGCTGATTGGGGAAATTAAATTGCTTTTCCAAACCAAACGACGCCATTAGTTTTCGTTTAATTTCTATAATGAGTGCATTCATTTCACTGGGTGTGTATGGCTGCACATTCTGTTGTCTTTCACCGATATATACGGCATTACGCAGACGATATAACATATAGATTTGTAACGCATCAAGATATACACTCATGTAATCGTTTGTTGAACGAAAACGATATCCTAATTGTTGGGGGTATGTAGAACGCCATGTTTGGATGCCTGTATAAATAGACTGAATATAGCGCGCATTTAACTTGGAGGGGTCTAACTCTATAGAGATAATCTTTTGAATAAGTTGCATCAGCACTTGCATCACAAGGGTAAGATTTACTTTGAGCGTTTCTTCCAAGGGTATTTTTTCCCATTCCTTAGTGATGGCATTGTTGGCGAGAAATATATCATGACGTAGGTCATAACTAATAAGTTGGCTTTTCTTTAGTTGGAAAGGCTTATACATTTCTAAAGTAGATTTTATAGGGGAGAACACTGGTAGCACATTCACGGGTGCCATCTCTTGGGGTGTGGTGGCTCTTCTCCGAATGGGTGGAGGCCGGGTGGTTGACGGCGATTGCGCTACTGTGCCCGGTATGCGCTTGTCAATATAATCATTAAAGATTGCCAAAATGGCTGGACGTTCTCTAAAATACTCGGCAAACGCGGTTTTAATCGTATCGCTAGGGATACTGTCAATGTCCTGGCCTGGATATAAATGTGCCATCAGTTGTAAGAAACACACTTCGGTATAACGTTTTAGGTAGGAGGCGGACATGTTTAAATCCGGATTACGAGGATTGGTAGAGGGATCATTGAACCAACTCATACATTGAGACT
>Ga0209230_10000743_pt1 | contig 12674 bp, 3 predicted proteins | sample LakOntMetagenome_FD_187467 | JGI IMG/M metagenome (GOLD analysis project Ga0209230, IMG submission 187467) | Freshwater and sediment microbial communities from Lake Ontario - Sta 18 epilimnion Metagenome (SPAdes) (version 2) | ecosystem: Environmental > Aquatic > Freshwater > Lentic | place... | reverse complement strand
AGGCAGATCCTACACGTGGTAAGATGCACCACATACTATACGGCATTCCCACGTAGAATAGCCGCCAGCTCATATCCGAAAAGATACAAAGATATCATTTTAGGAATCTGTGTAATCATACTAGATCACACGGTAGGAATCTGAAAGATCCTACCACTCGGACTCAGCCCTCGTACGTAGACTCTGGTACAGGGGGAAAGATACGCTGATGTGGTACAGAACACCACCTCAGATAGTGTGCTCGAATGTATGAGAAACGCGTAGAATCCTACGCGTTGCACATACCCCGAAAGCGGCAGTTGAAACCATTTCTCTTTCATTTTACATTTAAATTAAAGCTCATAATTTTCAAATCCATTTGATTGTTGTCTCACGTCTCGTAATTTCTTCCGAGATCGTTCATTCCAACCAAGTTCCTCAGTGCCCCAGCAAGCGCCTAGGACATTTTGATATCAAAGCCGTTCTCACCCGTCGTGAGTACCGTGCTTGCAAGTAGCGTGTTTTCTGGCGTTGGGATCATCCTTCCGGTCCAGCGCGGATTTCCGTGAATTTTCAGAGTCAAGATCCCAGGATTTCGCACCGTGCGCAATCCGAGCGAGGAGCTCTCTACGAGTTTCTACGAGTTCCTGCGAAGAGCTCCTTCAAGCGACTCATCCAGCGAACTGCCCCTTGGCGAGCCTACGCGATGAGCAGTACCAAGTCCACCGAGAGTCTAAAAGACTCGGAATGCGAGAAAGGGCAACTGGCGATTCGGCCACCCATCTCATACGTTCCCCCTACTGATCTACACAGCAGTATGGAGTCGGAAACTATCAAGGTCAAGTTACCCGATGGGACTACTGTATCCGTGAAAGCCTTCTCCTCCGGGAATAATGAAGACTACATTCTACACTGGGCGGCCATTTTTCGTCTTTTTGACCAGAAGGGCCTGAAATCGGATGTGGAAGTACGAGCCAAGTTGGCTAGGGATCAGATGGGTGTCCTCGAGACCATCCAGAAATCGCTCGGCGGGTCTTCTGCGACAGGCAAGAAAAAGACACCGACTGAAGCGGAACAGCTGGAGCTTGAAGGGACCGAGAAATTGGTCTCTGAAGCGAAGGCTGAGTTCGTCAAGGCTGTTCAAAAGCCATTCGACCTTATTCGCCAGCTCCTAATCGGGGAAGCGCGAACCCAATGGGACAAAATCGTGAAAGAGATGTTTGACCGTGACACCTGGACAGGAGTCAACGGAAAGACACACAACGGCCCGCGTGTGCGGACCTGGAAATCACTCACGGACTGCATCGAGCTCCACAAGCTCACGGTCTTGCCGGCGGACGCCGCTGAAAAGCAGCGATTCTACGTGCAGCAAGTGGTGCGCAAGCCACAGCGAGTCACGATCCGGCAGTATATGTCACGGATGGGCGTACTCAACGACTACATCGCCCATCTGCCCTCGATCTTCTACAGCTCGAAGGCAGTAGCCTCCACGGTGAAAGGCAACGTGATTTTTGGCGATGGAGAACTCGCCAGTATCATCCTCGCTTCGACGCCACAGACGTGGCAGAATCAGTACAACCTCACGCACTCCACAGTCCCGGAATCGCCTCGCGCGCTTTTGCCGGATTTGGAGAACATTGAGCGAGTCATGAACGAGAGGTACGCTGAGAAGCAGAAGGCCAAGGGTAAGTCCAAGGAGGCTAAGCCCGACGGCGGGGCTAATCCCAGCTCCAAGAAACGTTCGTCGGGGGGCTCATCTGAGAGAGTCCCGAAGAAGGTTCGCTCCGAGAAGTTTTGCCAGCGATGCAAGACTCACGGCGGCCCTCACCTGACGCACAACACCAGCGACTGTCGCAAGTACGACAAGGATGGCAAGCCCCTCGGTACAGCCCCGGGTAAGTCCTCCAATGCAGGTAAGCCCCACAAGAAATTTGGGGGCGACAAGCAGTTGGCCTATATGACGGCCATGTTCGAGTCCATTCAGAAAGGGCTTAAGAAACAGAAGAAAGGTAAGAAGCGCAAGAAGCGCTATGACTCCTCTTCTAGTGATTCCGACAGTGAATAGGAAATTCGGTCCGGTGACACGGGTTTTAGAGTAGACAAGCGTCTTAAATTAGATAAGCCTACGGGCCATAATTACATGTCTTCAGAAACCCGTCCGATTAAAGTCACTAACTTAGATTCTGATAAAATCAGGGCTAAGGAAATCGCAATTGAAAACTCGAAAACTGGTAAAGTAACTGCTGTAGTCGCAGTAATGTACCTTTCGAAAGATAAAATTTGCAATTCGCGGAGCGCTAAGCGGAAACCGTTAGCGAAAAATCGCCAGAGATCGGCGAATAAAAGCGAGAAATCGAAGCGTTTGGCGAGAATTCGCCAAAATGTAGCATTGCGCGACGATCTAGCGAAAGATCGCGGCAAAACCAGTCAGAGCGGGACAAATGAGTCCCACGATGACGTCAGCACGAGTCTAAAGGTAAAAACCAAGACAATAAGGGTCCTACTAGACACAGGGTCGAGTGGGGACCTCCTTTTCATGCAAAAAGGAAAAATCGACATTCCTATTGTGAAGAGGGCTGTCCCACAGTCGTGGAACACTTCCAATGGCACCTTCCAAACTAAGAGGGTGGGCGACATCGAATTGTCCTTCGTGGACTACTCAGGCAGTAAAAGGGTTCGAGTAACCCCGGACATTGTTGAGTATTCAGATGAAACACCGCCAATGTATGACCTCATTCTCGGCAAGCAGAGCTTGCACGATTTAGGGGTAATATTGGATTTTAAAGAAAAGACAATAACCATAGACGAGATCCTCTTGCCCATGAGGAACATCGCTAGGCTGCAACTCGAACCAAGTGTATCCAGAGCGCTCCGGCTTAATACTTGCCAAGCTCAGGAACCAGTCAGTACCCGCACAGCTACCAAGCGTGTGGTGGAAATTCTGGATGCTAAGTACGAAAAAGCAGACCTTCCAGCCATTATTAGGGAGAATTGCTCCCACCTAAAACCATCGGAAAGAGAGAAGCTGCTCTCAGTGCTACTCAAATTCGAGTCGCTCTTCGATGGCACTTTAGGTGACTGGAACCTACCGCCGATCTCTTTCGAATTGAAAGAGGGTACCACACCATATCACGGCAAAGCATACCCCATTCCGCAGATACACAAGGCGACGCTCATGAAGGAGATCGACCGTCTCTGCTCAATAGGGGTTCTGGAATGGCAACCGTCATCAAGATGGGCCTCCCCCACCTTCATAATACCGAAGAAGGATGGAACAGTGCGTACAATATCAGATTTCAGGGAGCTGAACAAACGGATAGTGAGGAAACCCTACCCGATCCCGAAAATCAGTACCACATTGCAGGAGATGGAAGGCTTCTCCTATGCAACAGCATTAGACCTAAATATGGGTTATTACACCATTAGATTGGACCCAGAAGCGTCCGAGATATGCACCATCATTTTCCCTTGGGGCAAATACTCTTATAAGAGATTACCAATGGGATACGGTGGTTCAGCAGATATCTTCCAAGCACAAATGATGGACCTAATGGCATCCCTAGAGTACGTCCGAGCGTACATCGATGATCTCCTAATCATCACTAGAGGAACACTGGACGACCACATCGAGAAAATCGAAATAGTGCTCGCCAGACTGCGAGATGCTGGACTTAAAGTCAATGCAGCCAAATCGTTTTTCTGTACTCATGAAATAGAATACCTGGGATATATACTGACCAGAGAGGGAATAAAACCCCAGAATAAAAAAGTACAGGCGATACTCGCATTAAATCCACCCAACAGCGTGAAAGAGCTACGGCACTTCCTCGGCATGGTACAATATTACCGTGACATGTGGGTGAAGCGCAGTGAAATGCTGGCCCCTCTGTCCGATTTAGTGGCAGAGTGCGGTGAGACGAAGACCACAAAGAAAAATAAGGTGAAGAAAGCACCTTGGAAGTGGGATCCGATCCATCAAGCAGCGTTTGACTGTGTGAAGGCTACCATCGCCAAAGAGGTAGTCTTGGCTTATCCGGACTTTTCAAAGCCCTTTGAGATTTATACCGATGCCTCCACACTTCAGTTGGGAGCGGTCATAACTCAGGATAACAGGCCGATAGCGTTCTTCAGCAGGAAATTATCCGAAACGCAAACCAAATACACCGTTACCGAAATTGAACTCTTGGCCATAGTGGAAACACTAAAAGAATTCAAAGGAATGCTGTGGGGACAAATTATCAAGGTCTATACTGATCATAAAAATCTCACAAGAGATGCGTTAGGCCTGACCTCAGACAGAGTACACCGATGGAGGTTGCTGTTAGAGGAATATGCTCCCGAGATAGTATACATTAAAGGGACACACAATACAGTTGCTGATGCAATATCACGACTTGAGTACAATCCCAAGCTAAACTCGACTAATGAATACAACCATGCAACGCAGGGGGTGTCCACGAAAGATTTAGCCCACCACAGGTGGAGTACTTTCTCAAAACACTGGCTCGGTTATAACGAAACCAACAGCCTAAGCAACACTGACAGGGTTCACCTGAACCAGGTGTTTGCCAATCGCAGTGAGGATGATGAAATATACCCTCTAACAGTATCAGAAATTGCTGAAGCCCAAAAAGCGGATGCAGAATTCAAACATTACTTCAAGCGCAACGCAGTCTTTGATAAAGGATTGGAAATCAAGCTCGTTGAGAACACAAAATGTGTCTGCAAAGAAGGAAGGCTGGTCATACCCAAGCCACTCCAGAGGCGTGCGGTGATGTGGTACCACCACTATCTCCAACACCCTGGACACACCCGTCTCGAAGAGACGATTAATGCTGCGATGTACTGGAAAGGTATGCGTACCACCATCCGGTCAATAACGAAGTCCTGCAGAACTTGCCAGACAAATAAGAAACGGAAACTCAAATACGGGCACCTCCCGGCGAAGACCGTTATAAGGATCCCTTGGGAAGCCTTATGTGTCGACCTCATTGGTCCATACACTCTTAAAGGTAAGGATGGCTCGCAGATCGACTTCATGGCTCTCACCATGATAGACCCCGCTTCAAGCTGGTTCGAAATTGTGGAACTGCCCGTCGTCGATAGACAACGGACAATGAATGTCAAAGGCAGAGAGTTGCTCACGAATGATGAGATATTCGACAAGAGCTCAGAACGCATAGCGCGTTTAGTAAACAAAACCTGGTTGTGTAGATACCCGCGTTGTAGATATTTAATATACGACAACGGTAGTGAGTTCAAATTGCATTTTGAACACCTATGTGATTCATATGGTATAAAGCGTAAGCCAACCACGGTTAGAAACCCACAAGCGAATGCTATATTGGAACGCGTGCACCAAGTAATTGGACAAATGCTACGCACAGCTGAGTTAGATATGGCCAAATCAGTTGTCCCCGATGACGTCGATGTCTTTATTGACAACGCCGCATGGGCCATTCGCTCCACCTATCATACGGTACTTAAAGCCTCTCCAGGCGCGGCAATATTCGGACGAGATATGCTCTTCGACATACCCTTCCTAGCCGACTGGAACAAAATAGGAGATTATAGGCAATCACAAACGGATCGTAGTGCCGAACGCGAGAATAGCAAGCGTATCGACTATGATTATAAGGTTGGTGACAAAGTACTCATTGTAAAGGAAGGCATCCTCCGCAAAGCAGAGTCCAGATACGGTAAAGAACCATGGACTATCACTACAGTTCATACAAATGGAACTATCAGGGTTCAATGCGGAAGCAAATCGGAAAGAATTAATATCCGGAGAGTGACACCATTTAGTGAAGACATAATCTAAAGTAGCACATAAACTTAGAACAATTATACTCCTCTCTCTCAAACAATCTTACGCTTAGTTGATAGTAATACTATCCTTACATCTTCAAATGTGACCTCCCAAAATTATACGGATAATTTTTTTACCTATAAGGTTTTTTTTTCCGCGTAATTTCACGGCTGATAGCTTCATTCGTGGGGGCGAGTGTCATAGGCCATGGTATATTGGCGGGAACATATCTCGCTGAATATCGCGATTCGCTAAAATAGCTCTTCGCTGATGTAAGCGGTGACAGACAGTCACTCGGATCTTTCGCCACATCATCACAGATGATGACAGAAGGCAGATCTTTTACGTGGTAAGACGCACCACATACTATACGGCATTCCCACGTGGAATAGCCGCCAGCTCATATCCAAAAAGATACAAAGATATCATTTTAGGAATCTGTGTAATCATACTAGATCACACGGTAGGAATCTGAAAGATCCTACCACTCGGATTCAACCCTCGTACGTAGACTCTGGTACAGGGGGAAAGATACGCTGATGTGGTGCAGAACACCACCTCAGATAGTGTGCTCGAATGTATGAGAAACGCGTAGAATCCTACGCGTTGCACATACCCCGAAAGCGGCAGTTGAAACCATTTCTCTTTCATTTTTACACCTAAATTAAAGCTCATAATTTTCAAATCCATTTGATTGTTGTCTCACGTCTCGTAATTTCTTCCGAGATCGTTCATTCCAACCAAGTTCCTCAGTGCCCCAGCAAGCGCCTAGGACATTTTGATATCAAAGCCGTTCTCACCCGTCGTGAGTACCGTGCTTGCAAGTAGCGTGTTTTCTGGCGTTGGGATCATCCTTCCGGTCCAGCGCGGATTTCCGTGAATTTTCAGAGTCAAGATCCCAGGATTTCGCACCGTGCGCAATCCGAGCGAGGAGCTCTCTACGAGTTTCTACGAGTTCCTGCGAAGAGCTCCTTCAAGCGACTCATCCAGCGAACTGCCCCTTGGCGAGCCTACGCGATGAGCAGTACCAAGTCCACCGAGAGTCTAAAAGACTCGGAATGCGAGAAAGGGCAACTGGCGATTCGGCCACCCATCTCATACGTTCCCCCTACTGATCTACACAGCAGTATGGAGTCGGAAACTATCAAGGTCAAGTTACCCGATGGGACTACTGTATCCGTGAAAGCCTTCTCCTCCGGGAATAATGAAGACTACATTCTACACTGGGCGGCCATTTTTCGTCTTTTTGACCAGAAGGGCCTGAAATCGGATGTGGAAGTACGAGCCAAGTTGGCTAGGGATCAGATGGGTGTCCTCGAGACCATCCAGAAATCGCTCGGCGGGTCTTCTGCGACAGGCAAGAAAAAGACACCGACTGAAGCGGAACAGCTGGAGCTTGAAGGGACCGAGAAATTGGTCTCTGAAGCGAAGGCTGAGTTCGTCAAGGCTGTTCAAAAGCCATTCGACCTTATTCGCCAGCTCCTAATCGGGGAAGCGCGAACCCAATGGGACAAAATCGTGAAAGAGATGTTTGACCGTGACACCTGGACAGGAGTCAACGGAAAGACACACAACGGCCCGCGTGTGCGGACCTGGAAATCACTCACGGACTGCATCGAGCTCCACAAGCTCACGGTCTTGCCGGCGGACGCCGCTGAAAAGCAGCGATTCTACGTGCAGCAAGTGGTGCGCAAGCCACAGCGAGTCACGATCCGGCAGTATATGTCACGGATGGGCGTACTCAACGACTACATCGCCCATCTGCCCTCGATCTTCTACAGCTCGAAGGCAGTAGCCTCCACGGTGAAAGGCAACGTGATTTTTGGCGATGGAGAACTCGCCAGTATCATCCTCGCTTCGACGCCACAGACGTGGCAGAATCAGTACAACCTCACGCACTCCACAGTCCCGGAATCGCCTCGCGCGCTTTTGCCGGATTTGGAGAACATTGAGCGAGTCATGAACGAGAGGTACGCTGAGAAGCAGAAGGCCAAGGGTAAGTCCAAGGAGGCTAAGCCCGACGGCGGGGCTAATCCCAGCTCCAAGAAACGTTCGTCGGGGGGCTCATCTGAGAGAGTCCCGAAGAAGGTTCGCTCCGAGAAGTTTTGCCAGCGATGCAAGACTCACGGCGGCCCTCACCTGACGCACAACACCAGCGACTGTCGCAAGTACGACAAGGATGGCAAGCCCCTCGGTACAGCCCCGGGTAAGTCCTCCAATGCAGGTAAGCCCCACAAGAAATTTGGGGGCGACAAGCAGTTGGCCTATATGACGGCCATGTTCGAGTCCATTCAGAAAGGGCTTAAGAAACAGAAGAAAGGTAAGAAGCGCAAGAAGCGCTATGACTCCTCTTCTAGTGATTCCGACAGTGAATAGGAAATTCGGTCCGGTGACACGGGTTTTAGAGTAGACAAGCGTCTTAAATTAGATAAGCCTACGGGCCATAATTACATGTCTTCAGAAACCCGTCCGATTAAAGTCACTAACTTAGATTCTGATAAAATCAGGGCTAAGGAAATCGCAATTGAAAACTCGAAAACTGGTAAAGTAACTGCTGTAGTCGCAGTAATGTACCTTTCGAAAGATAAAATTTGCAATTCGCGGAGCGCTAAGCGGAAACCGTTAGCGAAAAATCGCCAGAGATCGGCGAATAAAAGCGAGAAATCGAAGCGTTTGGCGAGAATTCGCCAAAATGTAGCATTGCGCGACGATCTAGCGAAAGATCGCGGCAAAACCAGTCAGAGCGGGACAAATGAGTCCCACGATGACGTCAGCACGAGTCTAAAGGTAAAAACCAAGACAATAAGGGTCCTACTAGACACAGGGTCGAGTGGGGACCTCCTTTTCATGCAAAAAGGAAAAATCGACATTCCTATTGTGAAGAGGGCTGTCCCACAGTCGTGGAACACTTCCAATGGCACCTTCCAAACTAAGAGGGTGGGCGACATCGAATTGTCCTTCGTGGACTACTCAGGCAGTAAAAGGGTTCGAGTAACCCCGGACATTGTTGAGTATTCAGATGAAACACCGCCAATGTATGACCTCATTCTCGGCAAGCAGAGCTTGCACGATTTAGGGGTAATATTGGATTTTAAAGAAAAGACAATAACCATAGACGAGATCCTCTTGCCCATGAGGAACATCGCTAGGCTGCAACTCGAACCAAGTGTATCCAGAGCGCTCCGGCTTAATACTTGCCAAGCTCAGGAACCAGTCAGTACCCGCACAGCTACCAAGCGTGTGGTGGAAATTCTGGATGCTAAGTACGAAAAAGCAGACCTTCCAGCCATTATTAGGGAGAATTGCTCCCACCTAAAACCATCGGAAAGAGAGAAGCTGCTCTCAGTGCTACTCAAATTCGAGTCGCTCTTCGATGGCACTTTAGGTGACTGGAACCTACCGCCGATCTCTTTCGAATTGAAAGAGGGTACCACACCATATCACGGCAAAGCATACCCCATTCCGCAGATACACAAGGCGACGCTCATGAAGGAGATCGACCGTCTCTGCTCAATAGGGGTTCTGGAATGGCAACCGTCATCAAGATGGGCCTCCCCCACCTTCATAATACCGAAGAAGGATGGAACAGTGCGTACAATATCAGATTTCAGGGAGCTGAACAAACGGATAGTGAGGAAACCCTACCCGATCCCGAAAATCAGTACCACATTGCAGGAGATGGAAGGCTTCTCCTATGCAACAGCATTAGACCTAAATATGGGTTATTACACCATTAGATTGGACCCAGAAGCGTCCGAGATATGCACCATCATTTTCCCTTGGGGCAAATACTCTTATAAGAGATTACCAATGGGATACGGTGGTTCAGCAGATATCTTCCAAGCACAAATGATGGACCTAATGGCATCCCTAGAGTACGTCCGAGCGTACATCGATGATCTCCTAATCATCACTAGAGGAACACTGGACGACCACATCGAGAAAATCGAAATAGTGCTCGCCAGACTGCGAGATGCTGGACTTAAAGTCAATGCAGCCAAATCGTTTTTCTGTACTCATGAAATAGAATACCTGGGATATATACTGACCAGAGAGGGAATAAAACCCCAGAATAAAAAAGTACAGGCGATACTCGCATTAAATCCACCCAACAGCGTGAAAGAGCTACGGCACTTCCTCGGCATGGTACAATATTACCGTGACATGTGGGTGAAGCGCAGTGAAATGCTGGCCCCTCTGTCCGATTTAGTGGCAGAGTGCGGTGAGACGAAGACCACAAAGAAAAATAAGGTGAAGAAAGCACCTTGGAAGTGGGATCCGATCCATCAAGCAGCGTTTGACTGTGTGAAGGCTACCATCGCCAAAGAGGTAGTCTTGGCTTATCCGGACTTTTCAAAGCCCTTTGAGATTTATACCGATGCCTCCACACTTCAGTTGGGAGCGGTCATAACTCAGGATAACAGGCCGATAGCGTTCTTCAGCAGGAAATTATCCGAAACGCAAACCAAATACACCGTTACCGAAATTGAACTCTTGGCCATAGTGGAAACACTAAAAGAATTCAAAGGAATGCTGTGGGGACAAATTATCAAGGTCTATACTGATCATAAAAATCTCACAAGAGATGCGTTAGGCCTGACCTCAGACAGAGTACACCGATGGAGGTTGCTGTTAGAGGAATATGCTCCCGAGATAGTATACATTAAAGGGACACACAATACAGTTGCTGATGCAATATCACGACTTGAGTACAATCCCAAGCTAAACTCGACTAATGAATACAACCATGCAACGCAGGGGGTGTCCACGAAAGATTTAGCCCACCACAGGTGGAGTACTTTCTCAAAACACTGGCTCGGTTATAACGAAACCAACAGCCTAAGCAACACTGACAGGGTTCACCTGAACCAGGTGTTTGCCAATCGCAGTGAGGATGATGAAATATACCCTCTAACAGTATCAGAAATTGCTGAAGCCCAAAAAGCGGATGCAGAATTCAAACATTACTTCAAGCGCAACGCAGTCTTTGATAAAGGATTGGAAATCAAGCTCGTTGAGAACACAAAATGTGTCTGCAAAGAAGGAAGGCTGGTCATACCCAAGCCACTCCAGAGGCGTGCGGTGATGTGGTACCACCACTATCTCCAACACCCTGGACACACCCGTCTCGAAGAGACGATTAATGCTGCGATGTACTGGAAAGGTATGCGTACCACCATCCGGTCAATAACGAAGTCCTGCAGAACTTGCCAGACAAATAAGAAACGGAAACTCAAATACGGGCACCTCCCGGCGAAGACCGTTATAAGGATCCCTTGGGAAGCCTTATGTGTCGACCTCATTGGTCCATACACTCTTAAAGGTAAGGATGGCTCGCAGATCGACTTCATGGCTCTCACCATGATAGACCCCGCTTCAAGCTGGTTCGAAATTGTGGAACTGCCCGTCGTCGATAGACAACGGACAATGAATGTCAAAGGCAGAGAGTTGCTCACGAATGATGAGATATTCGACAAGAGCTCAGAACGCATAGCGCGTTTAGTAAACAAAACCTGGTTGTGTAGATACCCGCGTTGTAGATATTTAATATACGACAACGGTAGTGAGTTCAAATTGCATTTTGAACACCTATGTGATTCATATGGTATAAAGCGTAAGCCAACCACGGTTAGAAACCCACAAGCGAATGCTATATTGGAACGCGTGCACCAAGTAATTGGACAAATGCTACGCACAGCTGAGTTAGATATGGCCAAATCAGTTGTCCCCGATGACGTCGATGTCTTTATTGACAACGCCGCATGGGCCATTCGCTCCACCTATCATACGGTACTTAAAGCCTCTCCAGGCGCGGCAATATTCGGACGAGATATGCTCTTCGACATACCCTTCCTAGCCGACTGGAACAAAATAGGAGATTATAGGCAATCACAAACGGATCGTAGTGCCGAACGCGAGAATAGCAAGCGTATCGACTATGATTATAAGGTTGGTGACAAAGTACTCATTGTAAAGGAAGGCATCCTCCGCAAAGCAGAGTCCAGATACGGTAAAGAACCATGGACTATCACTACAGTTCATACAAATGGAACTATCAGGGTTCAATGCGGAAGCAAATCGGAAAGAATTAATATCCGGAGAGTGACACCATTTAGTGAAGACATAATCTAAAGTAGCACATAAACTTAGAACAATTATACTCCTCTCTCTCAAACAATCTTACGCTTAGTTGATAGTAATACTATCCTTACATCTTCAAATGTGACCTCCCAAAATTATACGGATAATTTTTTTACCTATAAGGTTTTTTTTTCCGCGTAATTTCACGGCTGATAGCTTCATTCGTGGGGGCGAGTGTCATAGGCCATGGTATATTGGCGGGAACATATCTCGCTGAATATCGCGATTCGCTAAAATAGCTCTTCGCTGATGTAAGCGGTGACAGACAGTCACTCGGATCTTTCGCCACATCATCACAGATGATGACAGAAGGCAGATCTTTTACGTGGTAAGACGCACCACATACTATACGGCATTCCCACGTGGAATAGCCGCCAGCTCATATCCAAAAAGATACAAAGATATCATTTTAGGAATCTGTGTAATCATACTAGATCACACGGTAGGAATCTGAAAGATCCTACCACTCGGATCCAACCCTCGTACGTAGACTCTGGTACAGGGGGAAAGATACGCTGATGTGGTGCGGAACACCACCTCAGATAGTGTGCTCGAATGTATGAGAAACGCGTAGAATCCTACGCGTTGCACATACCCCGAAAGCGGCAGTTGAAACCATTTCTCTTTCATTTTACACCTAAACTAAAGCTCATAATTTTCAAATCCATTTGATTGTTATCTCACGTCTCGTTATTTCTTCCGAGATCGTTCATTCCAACCAAGCTCATCAGTGCCCCAGCAAGCG
>Ga0209230_10000742_pt1 | contig 12686 bp, 7 predicted proteins | sample LakOntMetagenome_FD_187467 | JGI IMG/M metagenome (GOLD analysis project Ga0209230, IMG submission 187467) | Freshwater and sediment microbial communities from Lake Ontario - Sta 18 epilimnion Metagenome (SPAdes) (version 2) | ecosystem: Environmental > Aquatic > Freshwater > Lentic | place... | reverse complement strand
GAAAAAAATTATCAATGTAGTGGGTGGCCTTCTGACCATAAATCAATGTGAGTTTTTAGAAATATAGTAGGTGGCCTTCTGACCATCCTGGCCTCTGCGAAACCAAATCATATAAAGAACAAGGCCCGCGTACTGCAGCAGAAGGTTCACGATCAGGACGATGAAGGGATCTGAGTGAGGATAAGAATCCGATTAGAATCGTTTTAAAATACAAACGTGTAAATTAACTTTAAGATTCAATGTATACACTAATTATGACACTGATTATAAATTCAGGCTTTAAATGTCGGAGTTTGCAAAGGGCTACAAGAAAGCGCAGTTAGATTGTCTTAACGTGTACGACATTCAGAAGCGATTGAAACAAGAAGATCTCAAGACTTTTTTTTCTCACAAGGGTGTGAATTTGAAGTCGAACCTGGCGACTTTCAATGGAAGGGCGGTAACACTCTTGAAGGTCAAGTATGGACCTTCTTGCAAATTCGGGGATGATTGGATGCGCTCGACCCGAGGTCTTACGATGATTGAAGAAAACAATCAGCGCATCGCGACTTACTTTCCCATGAACAAATTCTTCAACTTTGGAGAATTTCCAAAGCATGAAGGGATGACCCCAAAGGATTTCTGCTTTTTTCTCGAGAAGCAAGGATTGAAGAGCATCATGATGAACAAATTGGATGGAACCAATATCCAAACGTGTTACCCATTTGGCCCAAATGGAGCCCCCCTTTCGATGACTCTCGGTTCGGTCAATGCGGAAGTATTGATGCAACCCAAAATTACAGGATCGCCAACTTTTAGTGCTTTGAGCCTGAAGCTTCTTGAAGAGCAGCATCCAAACATTTTGGAGTACCTACGTCAACATCCAAAACAATCGCTGGTGTCGGAGTTGTGTTCGGGGTGGAACGTCATCGTCACTGTCTATACGCAGCACGGTGAAGGTAAAATTACTCCGTTGGTGATAATCGACGAAGATGGTATTTGCGGAATAGGAGTTCTCCGACAACTGGCACCTGAGCTTTTTAATACCGATGGATTTCCGCTCGGGTCAATGCCATTGTCTACTGATACCTTTGAGGCGGATCAAACGGCTTTCATGAGCAATGTGGAGGCTCACCCTGAATCGTTTGGAAGAATCCCAGAAGGCTTTGTAGCGTACGCTTTCACCGAAAATAATGGACTTCCCGATAAGTTTTTTCCATGGGGCAAAAAAAAACTCCCAGAGTATCGCTCCAAACACCTCAAGGTGTGCCTAAACCCAGGAACGGATAAGGATCTGATGGCGGCTCAGGAGCTGGAAATTGCGGGCAAATACGACGACGCCCGTGGTGGTCTTGGAGCAGAGTTACGTGACCCGCACATTGACGAGTTTCGAATTGCGCTGGCGGAAATATTGAGAAAATTTAAGGTCTACATTCCAGCTCTTTGCGACGCGCAGTCTCAGAAAGATTACGCCGCTGTCGTAAAACAACTTCCAAACGAACTTAAGTGGATGCAAGCGGCGCTTTTTAAGATTCGCGGGTTTTCGAGGGATGAGTTTATTAATATTTCCGACGAGTTTGTTTACTCTTCTCTGGGTGGAGATACTCTGTGCAAACTTCATGCAACATATGGCCTTCGGTGGTGGAAGTTTAAAGTCATCGTCACTTCAGCCTCCAACAAACCAAAGCTTCAGCTGGACCCAAAACTGGAGGACCCGAAACTGGAGGACCCGAAACTGGAGGACCCGAAACTGGGGGACCAAAAGCTGGACCCAAAGAATCGTTTCCTCGTATTGTGTGACTTTGATGGAACGTTTGTTGAGTCAACACCTATCGGGCATCATATTCTTTCATCAGATCTCAAAGTCATCCCTTCCACGGGCAAGGCGCTTTATTCCTATGCCGTGATGGGTGCCGAAATAGTGATCCTCACAGGCCGTTCTGAGGAGTTGACTGAAGCTATCAAAAATTTTGTCGAAAGCGAATTGGCCAAGCTTTCCCCAAGCTTGGAAATCGCAGTGATTGTTCGCGCGCGCCCTGCAACTTGCAGCATTCTTGACCACAAAATAATGGCAGCCGCTGACCAACTCAACTCTGGAAAGTTTGGCACAGTTGTGCATTTCGAGGATGACAAGTGTGTTCTAAACAAGGTCTCGCACTTTGTTAACAAGCTTAACGTCCGCTACCTCGGCCACTGGATGGTGGGTAACAAACTCAAGGAGATCATCACTTGCGCAACTCAAGCTGTGGTAGTTACGCTCGTACAAGGCCCTGGAAGTGGAAAGACGACCATTTTGGCGAAGCTCAAGCTTGCGTACGAACTGCAAGGTCGGGACGTTGTACATTTTGGACCCGACAGCATTACAAACGCTTGGCGCGAAGAACCCGGAAACGCTACTGGAACGATTCCCCCAGATGTCATGTATAAGCGCCTATTGCGGTTTTTGTCAAGAGCTGTGGCTAGAGGTGATTTGTTGTTGCTGGACATGTGCAACGATACCGCAAATATGATTAAGCTCATCATCGAATCTGGAGCTAAGGTCGTGATGGGTTCTTTTATCAAATCTGTGACGGCGACCACCAAAAAGGGACTGGTAGCAAACTTTGTGGACCCGGAGTACCTCAAGTTCGTGCAAGCTAACGTCCAGTCGCGAATACAGTCAACTGCGATGAACGGATCCACACTCTGTGGTGAGAAAGCTATCAAGATTTGTGCATCCAAGACGGCAGGCTGCCTTCATCAAGTTCTCACGCGCGGTGTGAAACGGTACGACTCAAACCCTGCAACTCATCCCGTATCAATCGACGAAGCTGTTCAGATGTTGATGGTTGATATCGATGCAGCGCTCGATTCAAAAGCAGTTTCGACCATCAAATCTTTCGTCGGCGTTCCAATGACCAACGGTCATCCAGTCAATCATCGCGAAGGCTTCTGGATTGTAGAGAACCCTCACGTCACCATCGTACCACCAACCAATACTCTCAACCTGTATATAGATCACATTGCTGAAGAATTCTTGTATAACTTGACCGCTCCAATCGAAACCAAAAACACGGTTGTGCACCACGTTCAACACGACAAGCTCGGCTCTCTTCACATCACACGTCAAGTCCGCAAAGATCACAAGCCCTTTGAAGCTAAAGCGGAGATTCTGCTGGTCAATCTAGAAGGGCAAGTGTACTCCTCTACAGCTGGATTCAAAGTCTTTATGTGAATATGGCAATTTTTACCACTCAGTCGCGTTGCGCGCTATAGTTTTGGGTACAGTTACATAATGGCTTGTGCGGCAAAGGAAATTTTTTAAAATAATAAAACATAAACAAATGCAGCAAAATACCACCAGCAAAACACTAAAGCCATGGCATATTACCCTCATAGTAATAGCAGTGCTAGTACTTATTGGCATAACCGTCGCAGTCGTTGTCGTGTTTAGTAAAAGCGCAGATACAGGAGGGAAACGAGAAGCAGCGCCGTTTTTGAAATTCATCAAAACGAACGTTGTTAAATTTCCCGGCGGCTTGGTAATTCCAAAATCGTATCTCGTCGAGCCAGGATATTTTGAAGCAAAAATAGGATCTACAGATGATGATCTGAAAGTCGCAAGCGCGACAGATCGCTACAAACGCTGCAGCGAGCAGTTTTATCAAACGCATGGAACAAATATCTACGATGCTTCGCTGTGGACGATTGTTTGGGTTTTGCAAAGCGACATGAGTGACGAATATGTCAGTGCAGAAATTCTTCCGTGGATCAAACATCTCGAAACAGGAGGAGAAACTGATATCATAGAGGTACCTACAAAAGGCGAAGCTGCTGACTGGAGTTACAATGGGACAACTCAAACAGCGGAACTGTTTTATAATTTCAGGGAAGCCAGCCAAGTAACACAATACGCTTACGAGGTTGAGCCGCGGTTTTGTCAACTTTCAAATGGCACACTGGGCGGTGCTAATTGGAGTGGTGCGGATCAGAAGATAAAGAGTTCAGTATACGCAGGATGCATAAAACCTTCCGATGAGCCGACACAATGCACCGAAGTAGATACTTTAAAATACACGTGGAGCGACTATCGCCCTGTCACAGGGGAGAACGCTTGGGCTGGGCTGATCGCAAATTGTCACGTTCTTCATAGATTTTCGGCTGGTAGCGAAGTCGCTGTGCTAGCAAGAAAAATGGCGGACCGAGTGTTTAGAACAGCGAAGGCATTGCAGTTTATTGATGGGGGTGTGTATTATTCTCCTCAGACTACAAATCCTTCACCAGAAACTCTAGGTTGGAATGATAATCAGTTCAGTGTCGAAAATATGGCATCGCTCTGCGCAGGTCTCTACATGTACGCAAAAAGTACGAACTTGAAAGAATCAACGGACCCGGATGACGTTATGAAATTTGTGAAAAAGTTGGCGAGTTTTGTGGTTAAGGGATGTACGGTTTATACCGGAACCTACTTATACGTATACGGTGAAATCGAACATAGTCAGAATGTGAGTCCGCCAACGATAAAGTCTGGCGGTTTAGTCGATAAACTCACAGACGGAAACGAGGTAGTAACATTCAACAATGAATTTGCAATCGACACTTTTTCGTGGACTATTTCCGTGTTTGGAACACAGTTCGAACAGATCGGTGGACAAGGAACATGTTTCAAACTGTGGCAAAATGCGAAATTGTATGGAGGCTATAAAGAAAATGGCCAGTTTCGCGGCGTCGGCTATTCGATCAACATTGTTAGCAATGTCATGAGTGGTGAGTGGACGCTTGGAGCTATCGGAGCGTGCCGTGTTATGCAAGACATTTACAAGAACGACGACGCGAAGCTGAAATTACTAGCCATTGACATTGCTGACATGCGTCTTGGAATCGCAGATCTCATAACAAAACTGCCCGCCGACTCGTCGGCCGTGTATTACGCGCGAACATATTACAGGATCCCATTTGGGTACACACACACACACACACACACACACACACACACACACACACACACACACACACACACACGCACACACACACACACACACACACACACACACAAACACACACACACACACACAGGTGGAATGCTGAGCGCAATGCCTCTCTGGCGTCTACTGCGTGGCAGTACATGGATGTTATAGGATTTAATCCGTTTCGTATCGATGGGGCTTTCAAGACTGCAATGCCAGATCTGGTGTTAGATTAGACCCGAGTTAGATTTTCGAAACGAACTGGAAGATAGACATTTAATTAAAATATTCTACTTATTTACTTGACATCGTGTACAGATTACCAAGAGGCCCTGTTTTGTATGTAATTTCGACGAATACGTATGCATAGTCTTTAGTCGCTAGTATCCTCCCCACACTTTCGAGATCAAGATATGCACCGACAAAAGGAAAATACAGAAACGTCCCTAATTTTTTACCTTTTTCAGTGATGCCGCTTTCGTATTCTCGTATGCAGTTTTTAAGCAATTCTCTGCTTACTTTGTGATCTATCTTACCAAGGCGCAAGATAATACCTGCAGCTTTCGCTCGTTCTGAATTGTCTCTCGTTTCGGATTGGAATTTTACAAGCTTTGGATCGTTTCCGACTGGCACAAGAGTTTGAATGACCACTTTCCCCTTCATTATTTCCTTCGCATCACCATTAATGAGCCAGACGCCTAGCTGCGGAATGCTGCAGAAATCAACTCCTGACATGTTGCTCCTGGTACTGTTTTTGAAGCCGTCGATTAGCACAGTGCGCTCAAGAGTAGTCGTGAATCCGCCATTCTTGCCGTGGTATAGCACAACCATATCTCCAGTCACAGTAGGCGCTCCAGCGATTGGAGGCGCTTCAGTTCCGTGCTTCGTCTTCGCTACTGTGACGGCGATATATTCTTGCTGTGTTGAGACGCTGATGCTCTTAACGCGCATGGTAAGTGGGCCTGACCGATCGCTTCTACGTTCCAGAAATGTCCATACTTTTTTGCTCGCATCGAACGACAAGAGCTGCAGCACGCAAGGATAATCGAAGCCGTGCGCTTGTGCTAATTTTGTGTTAATGCACGTAAATCCGGCTTGCATATTAGAGTCCGCGCTACAGTTTGGTTCAGTAACTGCCAGCTTATCGTGGCCTTCAGAGCGCAGGATGCAGCAACGCGCAAACACTGTCGGATAATGTATGCCGCCGACTATCGAGTAACTTCGACCAAACGCGCGCACTACAAGATAGTGCGTCGATGTGAGCTCTGGGTGCTGTAAATCGCTAAATGTGACAACCTTGAGTTGCGTATCGAGTCTAACAGGCTCTGACAGGCTTCCAAGCAAAATTTCATCTTGGCTTCCCTTCCCTCGCTTCTCGGACTCGCTTATCTGCTCCGCAAGATCTTTAGACTCAGAAACAGAGGGCATTTTCGATTTTGTGATCGTAAACTCAATGTGGTCAAGAGGAGATAATTCAGACATTATCTTTTGTCCAAGATAGAGCTCTCTATCGGGTTTTGCAACATGAACGATCGATTTGACCAACATTTGCGGCCTCCCTGGCACTGCCATCCAGACACCTTCGGCGTTGCCGCTCCGATGAGCTTCAAACATGAGACACGGGACTTTGATGTCCTTCGGTTTGATCTCGTCTGGTACACACAATACATAAACAAAGGAATTTTCCACCAAAGGATTTTTTCCAGTTGATTTGAGTACTCGGCACGGCAGTTCCTTTGTTCGATAAAATTTCTGCTTCTCTTGCCACCTCCCGCGATGGTATGTAGCAGATACTTCGAGAATTGACGTGGTAATATTAGCGATATTGCCTGCTATGTACGTCTCTACTTTAACTATGGAGCCGGGAGTGACGTTTACGCCAAGTACGAGTTGAACAGATCTTGGCATGTTGTGTTTGCGTTTTATATATTTATTTCTTTTTGTAGTTTATACCTGTTCCTAATAATTCTGGAAGTGAAAGAATTAGAGAAGAAATCTCTTCAAAAGTTCTTGGATCGCCTGTTTCTGGAGATGTAAACAACAACTCGAGTGTCTCAGGATATCTCAATAGCCATGCGCGTCTCAATTAAGCATGTGATAATAATGCCAGCCGGCTCATCCTCTTTGGCCTTGTATTATTTATTTTTCGTGATGTTTCCACTGATTTTACCGACAGATGATACGAAACAGTGTGGCTCGCTATTCCTAAAAACATCGAAGAGACAAGAGCCTTAACGTTACAGTACTGACTTCACTGTAGTGCGTAGAAGCTGCTGCTGCTGCAACGAGCGCAACCAGAGCGGCTGCTCGGCTTTTATAGTACGATAGACGGCTGGAGTATATGTAGCTCAGCGTTGCGTGCAGTCCTCTGTTAGTAACATACGCTGGAAAAGAACGATTGGAGGCGCTTCAGTTCCGTGCTTCGTCTTCGTGACTGTGACGGCGATATATTCTTGCTGTTTCGAGAAGATAAAGAAAAGGAAGATGGAATATTCTATATGTTTAAAAAAAGATGGAGGTGTAAAAGCGAAAATTTTGAGGGATGTCAAGTCAGTAGCGGAAAAGTTCTGCATGCAGGGCTCCATGGGTGTCTCGCCGTCGTACGCCGTACGTTATTCTAAAAACGATGCAGACGTGATTCTTGTCGGACACGAAGGCGGTAAAGCGCGCGCGTTTATTCTAGCGACTTATCAAGAAAACTCCTTGTACCTGGGAGTCATTTGCGGAATGCCAGGTACAGGAAGGGCAATTATGGAAAAATTTCTGAATTTTGCCGACAAACAGAGATTGAATGTGTCCTTGTCGGCGATGCCGAACGTTTTGAGTTATTATGGCAGACCTGAATTTGGATTTAAGTTTCGCAAATCTTGCGAAGAGGGCGCAGAAGTTGTCGACTCATCCACAATCGATGGCAAAAAGCCGCCTCTAAATCTCAAAGAAATTGCAGAAGATCCATTTTTTGGGCCCTTATTGGTTAAATTGCAGAAAAAAGGATTTAATGTTATGAAAACGGGCGATTGCGCGAAGCGAAGTCTCTCCGCCGAAGACATCATAAAGAATCACTGCTTTAATGATGGCTACACAATGTTCCGCTGCATGATAAAATCCCCCCGAAAGAGATCGCCGCGATCGCCGAAACGAAAAGAGGAAGCGATTTTCAGCGTGCTCGGGAAGAGAAATCGCAGACCACCGTCTCGCTACGGATACGACGAGTAGAATCGTGATCAGGAAGGCCCTAGGGACATATAATTACAGCAGAGTGGTGCAATCCGGAGCTCTGAACTATTTTACTCACACTCATTCTCGTTGCAGCGTTATTTGTGTTGGCTTGATAAAAAAACGGCAGCGTCTTTTATGTAAACCTTAATCTTTTTTCTGTAATAGCTTGGAAGGATGGAGGGAGGGGAAGATAAAAAAGTACGGGAAATTAAAAAGAGAAAAAAACAAAATGGATGTAGGCAGACATATCTTGCCACATGATATACGAAGATCGAGGGAGCTTGTGAGCACAGTAACGAGAGATGCAAGTGGCTTCAACGCTGTGGAGAACGCTTGGAGAGAAACTGAATCCTCAGAAGATTATGATTACGAAGAAGATGATGACGAATCTAAAGCTCGCGAAGTTTCCTGTCTGCCAAGCACTTACAGTAGCGAAGGAGGATTCGCTGGCATTTGTTTTTCAGTGCTGCCAGCAGAAGCGAGTCTATCAATCGAATGTATCGGACAATCACTCGTCGCACTTGAAGATGGAGGTCTTAGCGTCCCGTGTACGGTGCGCTCTTGGAATCCACCTCCTTCAGGATTGGTTGCCGCTGCACTGCCTCCATTGGCTGAGGATTTCGTTGAGACGTTGACACCATATGTGCAGAAAACGTTTAAGATTGCGAATATTCCGTCCTTACCAAGGCTACTGCTAATCGCTTCTCCAATCGCATCAATATGCTCCATAAAGTGGGCAGTGTTGATCGGTAGAATCTTAAGACATTCTCCCGTTTCAATTGCACGTCGACTGGCAGATGCCTCTATCATTTTGACCGGCGAGGAGTTCCGTGATTTTCTCTTGTGTCGAAAGGAATCCGACGTTCTCCTCTTCTCGTGCGTGATCACTAAATGGAACGTATATGACGCGTGCAGTAAAGCTGCACCCATTCGAATTGATTCGAGAATACTCATTGGCGAACGCGGTGACGAAGTTCGAGTTGCGCACATCATCTCTCTAGCTCTACAGTTCGCTCTCACTACCGAACGTCGAGCCCCACTGCTTCCGCTAAAAGCATACGTCCCATTGCCAAGGCCAAATGATCGGCCATCGGCGGAGTACGACAAGCATATGGCACACATTCTGTCTGCTCATGTCAACGAGCGAGGCCATGGACTATACGAGCAACTGGGTCTGCTTGGTAATTGGCTTGTCAAAGAGGCAACGGATATCAGTAAAGAAGCAGCTAAAAAGAGCAAATAAAATAACTTTAATTTTTTTCCAATAAAATTTGATGTCGCCACAACGGCTCTGTTTGTGTTCTTGAAACGGTGCATACAATCACGGCGGTTTAATTTGCTGGCACGACAACTTCAATTTCTGCTGATGGCGTACAGCACGCCATATGCATATGACGCTGTCAAGGCCAAGTTAGTGTTAGATCGAGCGTTCGAACTGAACGATGTGGGAATGCCGTCTGTTGTGGACTGCGAGCCCTACGACACCGACGAGGAGAGAGATGCCAGCCAATACAGCAAGTGTGGCAGATACTATTGCCGCGCCAGTCCACACACTACTCTCTGATGTCTTCTCCTTTTTGTAGCGTGCTTTGTCACTTGAAATGTCACGAGTCACTCGTACCCCACGACTTACAAGGATTTCCGCCGCCGATAATAGAAGACCGTCGAGTTTTAACCAAACTCCATCTTCAATGGCCTGACTGACTGAGCTGCACGTGCCGCTGAGGGATAGTTTGTTATCTAACATACACTGGGCGATGCCGGCAAACGAGTGCAGCTGCTCAGTCGTAACGTTTGACGACTCAGCCAATAAAGCAGCGCCTGTAGGAAGACGCGCAATCTCTTCGTAGATCGTACATCCGAGAACTTCATGTTCAGAAGTTCCCTCTGCATCTCGCAACATCTGTACTGCTTGCACGCAATTTGCCGCCATTTTATTTTTTTCTCTAGGTAATTTTTTTTGTTTTTTTTTTAAAAAAAATAAGTTAAATTGTTGTGCTCATTTTAACTTTTCTCGAGGATCGAGACGGCGAAGCGATCTATGTAGTCCGTCAGTGTGCCATCTGTTTGCTCTGAATGTTGTATCGTGTACAGTATTTTTGCTGGGATTGCCATTGGATGCACATTCGGCGATGCTAAGCGTATGCTAGCGTACAATGCGGACCAAGCTAAACAGAAGCCGGGTGGCTGCGAAAGTCGTCCCATTTTCCTCTCTAGCTCCTGCCTCGCCTGGAGCCCGATGCCATGTGAGTGTTTGACAGCGATGACCATCCCGGCTGGTACCGCGTTTGGAAATATCGAAGCGCATAGTTTCTTTAGTTTCAGCTGTAGCGGAATGGGATTGCCATAGCCGGAGGGCATGGTCCCGTAAGGCTCAAAGTGCTCAAACGTTCCGTGCTCTCTGTCGATGATGATCATATTTGCATGCATATTCTCTCTCCGCGCATCAACGATTACGAGAGGGACGATTACCAACTGCTCTTTACACGTGCGAGCCTGCTGCGTAAATGTTTCTTCCGATCTTCCGTCACCAGGAAATGTTAGTAGACCATCTAACCAGACGATAGCAACCGCGAACCAACGGTCTTGGCTCTCCTTTAAAAGAGCATCGTCCAATACGAAGCTACACTGTCTAGGATGCTCTTTCATGAGGAATTTGAGTACTGCAAGCGCGTTGTCGCTCTTTCCAGAGAACATGTTCACTGAACTATTTTTTTTATTATTTACGTGATACTATACTACGTAGCCTAAGCTTGCTTGCAATGCATTCCACAATTCCTCAATGTCAGTCGCTTCGTGTGGTAGAATAGGGTACGGCTTCGTCAGACGATGAATTTGTTTGTTTTGGAACTTTGTCACATTTGCTACTCTGTTTTGTCGGATCAATTGTTCAGTGCTGTGTTACAGTTCGGAGGGAGTCTTTGGAGAGCAATTTCGACGGCATTTTTGGCGAAGACGCTTTTATCATGTCTTGCGTCCAATTTGCGTACGCAGTGTGTGCTGGGTGGTCTTGATGGAGCAGAGGGCCCCTCCAGATTTTCCCAAAGGCCTCGTCTGCAGCTTGCTTCCCGAAGTACTTTTCGGCCACGTAGGACGTCCAAAACAGATTGCTCTGTAGACGGCCAGTGATTTTCAAGCAGGAAGGTGCGCGGACTCGCGAACAAGCAACATAGTAGCTCGCGGGGGTAGAGGGTCTATCGGAGTCGACACGCAGCTCTACTCGGTCAAGAGTTGCGCCCTGTACGCGATGCACCGTCATCGCCCACCCAGCGACGAATGGTAGACGTCGAACAAGAAGCACTGTGTAGGGCTTAACAATCCCGCATTTTTTCTCGGACTCGTACGCCGCGGCGCGCTCAGCCTGGCTCCACGTGACTACGACGGTATGCGGGTAAACGGCGAAATGGTCGCCTGTTCGCGCCAATCGCACAACTGGCACAACGACCGCTTGATCTCCAAACCCCCTGGGATCCTTGATGACGTGCGTTCCGACATCTTCGGCGCTTAAACGAACGAGAGTCGATGTCCCCTGCTCTGGCCGTGCTTGCGCCCAACCAACAACAAGCCCCAGTGTTCCGTTGGCAACCTGGGCTTGCTGAGTATCTACGTTCATACGAAACAGGATCTGCTCATTAGTACGAACTCGCATATCAGCCGGGAGACCATCAAGCTGGTCATTCATCCTCCCGCCGGCCTCCTTTTCCAAGTAGGGGCGATCGCAGGGCGTGTACGTTGTGATGCGTGTTGCCGAATCGAAGCGTGCCTCTGCGAACAAGCAGTGCGTGTGGAAGAGAACACGTCGTGTGTTCCCACTGTCTGGAACTTCGTCCATGCACCTATTATTCTCCGCGTCCACGTCGGAGTTGCGCTGAAATACTAGCGTCGGCTTGATTCCATCGTCGGGAAACACAGTTTTCTCGCATTGTCGCAAGTATTGCAGGGCTTTGGCACTGACTCGCCCGTTGCGCGCTTCCTCCATCGCCTCGAGGAATGCTGGGTCGCGCTGTCTGAACACAGTGGAAAGGTCGTAGCGCCGTGGATAGAATCCAATAAGAGAGAAAATCTCAAAAGCAAATAGCTGCTTCCATGGATCCTCCTTTCTGTGCACCGGTGGCAGCTGCAGGAAATCGCCGACGAGGATCATCTGCACACCACCGAACGGAACATCATGCAATCCGCGTGCTTTACGCAGCAACAGATCCAGGAGCAAGACAAACCTCCCATGAAGCATAGAAACTTCGTCTATCACCAAAGTCACCACCTCGCGCAGGCGCAGTAATGCTGCTCGGTTATTTACAATCATGGACCAATACTCTTTGAATGATTCGCGCTCTTTGCATGGACGAATGCCGAGGAACTTATAAAGAGTGACTGCGCCAGAAATACATGCCGCAGCTGCCCCGGTAGTGGCCGTGATCTGAGCAAGTGGACCAAGAGCCTCCAGACAGGCAGATTTTCCCGTCCCAGCTTGGCCGAGAAGCAACACACTGTCCCCTCCCTTAACCGCAACGACAAACGCGCGTTGTTGCTCTGAGCTAAGAA
>Ga0209230_10000741_pt1 | contig 12688 bp, 13 predicted proteins | sample LakOntMetagenome_FD_187467 | JGI IMG/M metagenome (GOLD analysis project Ga0209230, IMG submission 187467) | Freshwater and sediment microbial communities from Lake Ontario - Sta 18 epilimnion Metagenome (SPAdes) (version 2) | ecosystem: Environmental > Aquatic > Freshwater > Lentic | place... | reverse complement strand
TTATTCAGGTGCGAGAGTCCAAATGCACGAATTCCAGGGGTATCGATAATCCAACCACCCTCTTTGAGTGGGAATGCAATCGCACTCGATGATGTGTGGCGACCGCGACCTGTTACATCGTTAACATCACCAGTAAGACGGTCAGCTTCTGGAACTAAGTCATTGATGAGCGTTGATTTTCCAACACCTGAGTGACCAACTAGCACCGAGGTCTTATTCTGCAAAATAGCAAGAATCTTCTTGATATCTGATCCTCGAGATTCGACCTTGGATGACGTTGTAATTATCTCGACGCCAAGGGCTTGATACTCCTTCATAAAATCTGGAACCGGGGATACATCTACCTTTGTTACAACAATTATTGGCTTAATTGATTCATGAAATGCACTCACTAAGAATCTATCAATCAAGCCTCTTCGTGGTTCTGGGTTGGCAGAGGCAACAACAATGAGTAGCTGATCGATATTGGAAACGATTGTGCGTTCTACGCGCGCAGCATCATCGACTGTGCGACTGAGAGAGTTTATCCGTTCGTTCACAGTGACAATACGAGCAAGACTTCCTTCGGTTCCCGTGACATCTCCTACGATTTCAACAGAGTCACCAACGACAACTGATTTTGGGCCTAACTCTCGCGCCTTCATGGCGGTGACTATGACGCCATCTTCTGTGACGCAGGTAGTTCTTCCTCTATCTACCGTTGTGACGAAGGCAGATATTGAATCAGAGTGAGATGGGCGATCTTTGGTGCGTCTACGTGTAGTTCGAGATGGGCGAACTCGCGCATCTGATTCGTCGTATTCGCGTGGACTCATATAACCAAACTATTCCAGAGACCTGGAAAATCAGGCAACGTCTTACGGGTGGTAGCAACATTTTCGATGAGAATATCTGGAGTAACAAGGCCAATAACAGCGCCAGCGGTAGCTAAGCGGTGATCCTCATACGTGTGGAAAGTTCCGCCGTGGAGTGGTGCGGGTGTTATGTGAAGAGCAGTCTCTTCCTCGACAACATTTCCGCCAAGTGCATTAATCTCTTTTGTCAGAGCAGCGAGTCGATCTGTTTCATGCAGACGTAAGTGGCCTATTCCGCGAAGGTGCGATGGGGAATCAGCGAGAGCAGCTAGCGCTGCAATCGATGGAGTGAGCTCTCCGACATCATGAAGATCGATATCAATTCCGTGAATTGTCTCTGATCCAGTCAATGTGAGGCCATCAGAATTGAGATCGACCCGTGCACCCATAGATGTAAAAATCTCACGAAGTTGATCGCCCGGCTGTGTAGTCGATGTCGGCCAATCTGAAATAGTGATTGAACCACCGCAGACCATCGCCAGTGAGAGAAACGGTGCAGCATTGGAAAGATCAGGCTCGATTGTCATTTCTTGGCCCTGAAGGGGACCAGGTTTTACGCTCCATGCCTGTGCATTTTTATCTACAGTCACATCTGCACCAAAATCTTTAAGCATCTGCACTGTCATATCGATATGAGGCATCGACGGAAGAGCACCCCCGCGATGAGTTGCAACTATTCCATTACGCATACTTGGGGCAACGAGAAGTAGCGCCGATAAGAATTGACTTGATGCGCTTGCATCGATGGTGAGGTTTCCACCGGGTATTTCACCTTTTGCTTTTACAACCATCGGAAGTGAGTAACGGTTGCCATGGTCGATTTCTATTCCGAGCTCTTCGAGAGCTTTAATCACTGGACCCAGTGGGCGTTCATACGAACGTGGATCACCATCAAATTCGATATCACCGTGTGCAAGCGCTGCAAGAGGTGGCAAGAAGCGCATGACAGTTCCAGCATTACCAACATCGATTCGTGCAGGTCCACGAAGTTGTGACGGTGTCACAACCCATGTCTCGTTCTTTTCGGTAATCGAAATTCCAAGCGCCCGAAGACCCGCTGACATCAGCTCTGAATCACGAGAGATGAGCGGCTTCTTAAGAGTGGATGCGGAAGTAGCTTGCGCTGCCAGAATGAGAGCGCGGTTTGTTACTGATTTTGATCCAGGAATTGTGACGCGCGATGAGACTGGTTTTTTTCCGCGAAAGGGCGCGGGCCAGAGTTCGAGTGCTTGCGTCATCTCCGAAGTCTACCGGCTGGAAATTTCATAATCGAAATTGAATATGGAAAATCGTTAGGATAGGGCGCATGTGTGGAAGATATGCGCAGACTATGGGCGCTGAGGAGCTTGTAGAGACCTTTGATCTCTCTGGCTCGACCTTGGATCACTCACTTCCGCTGAGTTGGAATATCGCACCCACAAATGAAATTTATATTATCCGCAATGAATCAGAGTCCCGCATTTTAGATAGTGCATCGTGGGGAATCATTGCACCGTGGCATAAGAGCACGGCGGAAGCGCGTGCATCTCAATCGCATGCAATCAACGCCCGAAGTGAATCGATTCACGAGAAGCCAACTTTTCGACATGCTTTTAGAACTTCTCGTTGTTTAATTCCTGCAACGGGATATTACGAATGGGCAACTTCTCTGGGGCGTTATGCACCTAAGCAACCGTTCTACATCTCAGATGCAGATGGCGATGAACTTTCCATCGCCGGGATTTGGAGTTCGTGGCAGAGCCCAAGTGGAGAAGTTATTCAAAGCGCTGCAATCATTACTCGCGAAGCTGTTGGCGAGCTGGCAACCATTCACAGCCGAATGCCAGTCTTTATGCCAGCAGAACGCTGGAATACTTGGCTAGATCCTGCTTCACGCGATATCAATCGTTTAATAAAGATGATGGTCACAGAGCACCCAGATGCAGGGCTCATAGCCCAACCTGTATCGCCCCGAGTCAACGTAGTAGCTAACAACGATGCTGGGCTGATTATTCCCATTGAGCTTGGTGCACCAGAGACGCTCTTCTAGTTGCCTCTAGTTGCCTCTAGTTGCCTCTAGTTGCAATGTGAGCACTTTGTTATAGCCTTACATCGATGAGTTCCAAGGATTTAGTACTAGAGAGCGCAGCCGACCGCACCACTCGGTTTGAACGTGATGCCTTGGTATTTACCAATCAGCTCTACGCAGCGGCTCTTCGTTATACAAAAAATCCAGAAGATGCGCGCGATCTTGTTCAAGATACATACCTCAAAGCTTTCGCCTCCTTCCATCAATTTGAAGAAGGAACAAATCTTCGCGCCTGGCTCTATCGCGTACTAACAACAACTTTTATTAATTCTTATCGTAAAGGGCAACGCCAGCCCCTCATAGCCGATAACGAATTGGAAGATTGGCAGATTGCAGATGCACAATCACATACAAGTGATCAAGGAAAATCTGCAGAGACCCAAGCCCTTGAGAATCTTCCTGATAGCGATGTCAAAAGAGCGCTTCAAGAAATTCCAGAAGAATTTCGCATCGTTGTCTATCTCGCAGATGTGGAAGGCTTCTCCTATAAAGAGATTGCTGAAATGGTCGGAGCCCCAGCGGGAACTGTGATGTCACGTCTTCACCGTGGACGCAAACAGCTTCGCGAGAAGCTTGCGAGCTATGCACAAGAGCTCGGTTACGTTACTTCCGACAAGGGAGGTGCGAAATGAGTTATATCGAGATTCAATGTGGAGAAGTTCTGGCTTCAGTTCTCTTCATTATCGAAGGCGAACTTCAAGAGATTCCTCAAGCAAAGGCGATTGAATCGCACCTCGACATCTGTCCTGCATGCGCAGCAGAGGTTGAACACGAGCGTGTGATGGCCCAGATGTTGCAGAACGTCTTGCAGCGCAGCTGCGTAGAAGAGGCACCGCAAGACCTTCATGAGAGCATCCACCAGCGTCTTCTCGCGCAGGCAACAGGTGCTAACTCAACTGAAGTCATCACTCAGATGCGTATGACTGAAATTTCAATTGAGATAGATGAATTTGGCAATATCGAACATAGAGAAATCCAGATCGAACAGACGCATATCCAACACTTTATCGACGACGAAGAGTAGAAATAGCTCTGTGAGACCTGTTGAAGAAGTACTTGGGGCCGTTGGCTTCTCTGTCATGACCGCCCGCCCAGGCGATACATGCGTGACGATGGGAACCTCTGATTTACCAGTTGTATCTGCTTCTCATTATTTAACGTTGATGGAGAATGCCTGCGTGGCTGCGCTCTCTGAACACCTTGAAAGTGGAGAGACAACATTTCTCGCCGAATCAACTCTCACCATTAAGGGCTCTTCAACTGCAGGAGTAGAGATTCGCGCAAGTGCTCGCGTTGCTTCGATTGATGGGCGAGAGATTACCTTTGAATGTGATGTCCATGATGGTGATCGCCATCTTGCTTCGGCACAAATAAAGAGAGCGACAGTCGAGCGATTATCTTTCCTCGCTCGAACTGCCGCTCAATCACTTATTAGTTAACTATTTAATTTGTTAATCAGTTAAGGATTGTAATTACGCCTTCTTAGTTGCCCAGAAGATCTCAGCGATTTCATCGATCTTAGCGATGAGCTGATCTGCAACTGCTACATCTTGAGTTCCCTTTGTTCCTGCTGCTCCTGCAAGCTTTGTTGCATCGTTAAAGAGTGAGTGCAGTTGTGGGTATGCCTCGAAGTGAGGAGCCTTGAAGTAATCAGTCCAGAGAACCCAGAGGTGCTCCTTAACCTGATGTGAACGCTCTTCTTTAATTGCAACTGAACGTGAACGGAAATCTGCATCTGGGTTAGCTGCATATTTCTCCATGCAAGCCTTTACAGAGAGCGCTTCGATACGTGCTTGTGCAGGATCGTAAACACCGCATGGAAGATCGCAGTGTGCGTGGACAGTTATCTTTGGTGCAAATATGTTTCTCATAGGTGCGAGGGTACCGGAAGTAATAGGCTAAGTGCATGGCGAAGTTGAGGTCGATGGTTGTTGAAGGAGATTCCATGTCTCCCACCTATAGCCATGGAGACTGGCTCTTGGGAGTGTGGCCCGCTTCGCTGAAGAAGCTCCGCCCAGGCTTCGTGGTCGTCGTAGAGCGCACAGATCAGCCAGGAATTCTCTATGTAAAGCGAATTAGCGAGATTTCACAGAAAGCTGACGGATCTACAGAGATCTACCTACTCAGTGATAACCCGCGTGGAAATGATTCGCGGCAATGGGGTTGGCTACCCATCAACGATGTACGTGCGCGAATTCTCTTTCGAACACGACGTGCGCGAAAGAGTTCTTAACCAATAGCTATCTGGTGAAAGCTTCGACCAGTAACGCCTTTGCCTCATCCTCATGCAAGTGGTGATTTCCAGTTGCAGGAGATGCTGATGCGCGACGTGAGATGCGACGAAGTACTCGTGAATCTACCGATGTTCCACCAATTGCCTCTGTTGTGCTGAGTGCAACGTGTGGCCAAGGACCTTGGTTGGCAGGTTCATCTTGTACCCATAGCAAGTTCGCATTTGGATGCTTCTTCGCTTCAACTTCCATCTGTGCAACTGGAAGTGGGTAGAGACGTTCAACGCGAACGATTGCAGTGCTGCTGTCATTAAGACGTGCGCGCTCTGCAACGAGATCGTGATAAACCTTTCCTGAACAGAAGATCACACGAGATGCGTTCTGAACTGTTGGGTCACCAATAACTGGCAAGAATGTTCCTGAAGTAAAGTCAGAGATTGACGATGCTGCTGCCTTGAGGCGCAACATCGACTTCGGTGTAAAGACAACCATCGGACGACGCTTTGGATTTGCTGCGTGGAAGCGAAGCAAGTGGAAGTAGGAAGCCGGAGTTGAAGGCTGAGCGACAGTCATATTCTTCTCAGCACAGAGAGCAAGGAATCGCTCGATACGAGCTGATGAGTGATCTGGACCTTGTCCTTCATATCCATGTGGAAGAAGGAGTACTACTGATGAACGCTCTCCCCACTTCTGAAGTGCTGAGGAGATGAATTCATCGATAATTGTCTGTGCGCCGTTGGCGAAGTCTCCGAATTGACCTTCCCAGAGCACAAGCGCTTCTTCGCGCTCAACTGAGTAGCCATATTCAAATCCCATTGCAGCGTACTCACTGAGAAGTGAGTCAACTACGAAGAACTGGTTCTCATCCGAGATCAATGAACGAAGTGGAGTCCACTCGCTTCCATTTTCTTTGTCGATGATAACTGCGTGACGGTTTGAGAATGTTCCACGACGTGAATCTTGTCCCGCCAAACGAATTGGGCGACCTTCTTTAAGAAGTGAACCGAATGCAAGCATTTCACCGGTAGACCAATCGATGGTTCCATCGTTGATTGATTCAGCGCGCTTTTGAAGTTGTGGAGTCAGCTTTGGATGAACATTGAAGCCCTCTGGAACTGCAAGCTGTGTAGCTGCAATTTCACGGATGAGCTGCTCTGAGATAAATGTTGGTACATCTTCAGCATTTGGAACGATTGGTGGCTGGAAGTTTGGATCGTGCTCTGCATGGTAATTAGCAACCGATGCGTAAACATCTTCAAGCTGTGCCTGGTAATCACGCGCGATTTCATCGGCTTCAGCTGGGGTGATATCTCCGCGACCAACAAGGGCTTCTGTGTACAAGGTACGTGTTGAACGCTTCTGGTCGATGAGCTTGTACATAAGTGGCTGTGTGAAGCTTGGCTCATCGCCTTCGTTATGTCCACGACGTCGGTAACAGACCATGTCGATGACTACATCCTTATTGAATTCTTGACGATATTCGAATGCAAGACGTGCAACGCGTACACATGCTTCAGGATCATCTCCATTAACGTGGAAGATTGGCGCTTCAACGAGCTTTGCAATATCTGTTGAGTAGCGAGTTGAACGTGAAGAATGTGGTGAGGTTGTAAATCCAACTTGGTTATTGATAACGATATGGACTGTTCCACCTGTGCGATAGCCAGGAAGTTGTGAGAGCTGAAGGGTTTCAGCGTTAACACCTTGGCCTGCAAATGATGCATCTCCGTGAATCAAAATTGGCAAGACTGAGTAAGAGCCCTTGTTATTGAGGCGATCCTGCTTTGCGCGAACAATGCCCTCAAGGACTGGGTTAACCGCTTCAAGGTGTGAAGGGTTTGCCGCGAGATAAATCTTTGTTGTTGCGCCAGATTCTGCGGTGAAGATTCCTTCAGTACCTAAGTGGTACTTAACATCTCCTGAACCATGCACTTCATTCTCTGCATAGTTACCTTGGAACTCCTGGAAGATCTGACCAACAGACTTTCCTGCAATGTTTGCAAGCATATTGAGACGACCACGGTGTGGCATACCGATACATACTTCATCGAGACCGTGCTCTGCAGCGGCAGAGACAATGGCATCGGTAAGTGGAATTACTGATTCGCCACCTTCGAGTGAGAATCGCTTCTGACCTACGAACTTTGTCTGCAAGAACGATTCAAAAGCTTCGGCGCTATTGAGTTTGCGCAGAATGCGAAGTTGTTCTTCACGTGCTGGTGCTAGATGGCCAACTTCAACGTGTGTCTGCATCCAGACGCGTTCTGCTGGGTTTGAGATGTGCATGTACTCAACGCCGATAGAGCGGCAGTATGAGTCGCGGAGAATTCCAAGAATTTTGCGAAGTGGGAGGAATTTCTTTCCACCGAATCCACCTGTTGCAAATTCACGATCGAGATCCCACAGAGTAAGGCCGTGTGTTACGACATCAAGATCTGGATGTGTGCGCTGCAAATACACGAGTGGATCGATATCTGCCATGAGGTGGCCCCATGTGCGATATGCCTGGATTAATTGCTGAACGCGAGCAGTTTTATTGATCTCTTCATCTTTTGTAAATGAGAAATCAGAAGCCCAGCGAATTGGCTCATATGGAATACGAAGAGCTGTAAAGATTTCATCGTAGAAACCTTCTGCTCCAAGAAGTAATTCGTGGATACGACGGAGGAAGTCACCTGATTGTGCACCCTGAATAACGCGGTGGTCGTAGGTGCTTGTGAGGGTAACAACCTTGCTAATAGCCATGCGGGCAACGGTTTCATCGCTTGCGCCTTGGAATTCTGCAGGGTAATCAAGTGCGCCAACGCCCATGATCAAACCTTGTCCCTGAACAAGTCGTGGAACTGAGTGAACTGTTCCGATAGTTCCTGGGTTGGTGAGTGAAACTGTTGTTCCTGCGTAATCTTCAACGGTCAGTGTGCCGCCACGAGCCTTCTTTACGATCTCTTCATATGCGACCCAGAACTGACCAAAGTCGAGCGCCTCGCAACCCTTAATAGAAGGTACGAGAAGTTGGCGAGTTCCATCTGGCTTTGCTAAATCGATTGCGATACCTAAGTTGAGATGCTCTGGCTTTCCGAGCGCTGGCTTTCCATCAAGCTCTCCGTAGAAAGCATTCATCTCTGGCATCTGACGAATCGCCTTGATCATTGCGTAGGCGATGATGTGTGTAAATGAAACTTTTCCACCTCGCGTGCGCTTGAGGTGGTTATTGATAACGATGCGATTATCAATCATCAACTTCGCTGGAATGGCGCGAACTGATGTTGCAGTAGGTACAGCCAACGATGCTTCCATGCTCTGAACAACGCGAGCTGGTACACCACGAATTGGTTCAAGAGTTGATGCAGCCGGGGTTGCAAGCGTTGGAATTGGTTTTACAACTGGCTGTGCAGGTTGAGCAACAGTCGCTGCAACTTCACGAACAACTGGTTGTGTATTTACTGGAGCAGCAGGTGTTATCGCAACTGGAGCAGGTGCAGCTGGCATGGAAATATTTGGCAAAGAAACATTTGGCATAGAAATATTTGGAGGAGTTACAGGCTTTGGAGTTGGTGGTGTTCCACCCTTTGGTGTTGCAGTAGTCGCGACTGCTTGTGGATTCTGCTGGAAGTAGGTGACCCACTCAGCTGGCACAGAAGTTGGATCGCTTTGATAGCGTTCAAACATTTCTTCAACGAGCCAGTCATTTGCACCAAAGTCTTGACCTGATTGCGACACGAGCGCTCCTTTGCGTCATCACATTCCTGCAGCTACGGGGACCACGTCCTGCAGTCCCCATATAGTCCGACTGACTGGCAGTTCGACTGGCTAAGACTATCGGCTGCGCGGGAGTGCAATTAATAGGAGTCTGCGCTGAAAAAGGCGAGATTCGGCACACTCACCACTGTCGACCCGGCAGGTTCCAGCAGACAGATTTCACCAGGCTGATTTCACTGGGGGAGTTTCAGGGAGCAAACTGCGTCGAGGGCTGGGAGAGTTCACCTATGTCAGCACCACTAGTACCACCTTTAGCACTCGTCACCGGCGCCAGCCGCGGCCTCGGATTTGAAACCGCCAAGGCTCTGGCAGCTAAGGGCTTTAATCTCGTTCTGATTGCCAAGAACCCTGAAGGGTTGGCAGGTGCGAAAGCGGCACTTACTCAAATTTCTGCAGAGCAATCAGCCGGCAGAGAAATTGAGATTTCAACTTTTGCAATTGATCTGGAAAACCCAAAAGTTGTCCGCGCAGGTATTGGCACGATTACATCAACAACCAGAACTCCACAGGTCATGGTCTTGGCGCACGGTGTTATGAGCGCAAAGATGTCTAAGACTCTTAAGACAGATGATGCAGAGTGGCGCCGAGTCATGGCGATTAACTTGGATTCTGTTTTCCAATTAGTTAATGGAATTGCACCAGCGATGGTGGAGGCACGAGATGGTCGAATCGTTATCTACTCAGCATGTTTAGGTCGAATGTCTGGACCAGGAAATGCAGGAGGGTTGGCTCCATATCGAATTAGCAAAGCGGGAGTAAACGCACTGGTACGTAACCTTGCACATGAGACTGGCTTAGGCGCTCGCGGAATTCTCGTAGATGCAATCTGCCCAAATCATTCACAGACAGATATGGGTGGCCCTGATGCACCGCGCACAGCGGCAGAAGGCGCAGCAACTGCGATCTGGCTCGCGACGAGAGAATTTAACGCAGGCGATACAACTGGAGTTCTTTGGGAAGATAATCAAATCGTTCCCTGGTAATTCTTTCTAACTATATTGTTCAAGAACCGATCAAGGATTTTCGTGGTTAACAATTGACAGTGCAAAATACAAAGTAGGAAGTGCAAGCGCAAGAATTATTACTGCGCCGATATAGAAAGCTCCCTGGATTTGATAGTAAGCAACTCCCAGTGCAATTAAGTTAGCCAAAATCGCAGGAGATCTCCCGTAATTCTTTCCATTCTTATAGCCAAGTGCGCAACCAAAGAGTCCTGCTGCACCAAGGAGTGCAAATGCAATCTCTGCTATGAGCGGAGTCATCTCTTTATTCTCATGAGTCAAACCCAGCACGGCTAGCCATGCACCTAGGGTCAACACCACCGCTGCTTCAATTGAAAGCAGGGTCGTCATTATTGAACGTTTAGGAGAGAGGCCTGCACTCTTTGAACTCATAAGACCGACTCTACCATCGAAGAAATTCGGGTTAGAGATGAAGAGAGAGGCCCGTACATGACTTTCTCTCATGACGGCTTACGAGACCACCTCACACATCTGGCAGCCCCTCCATATTTTTATGAAAGTTTGCGAAGAGAAATACTGAGCGCAGAACGAAATAAATCAAGGCTATCTTTGATTAGATTCCTCCTCACTCCGCAGCATGGGTCAAAGATGATTGCTACAGAATCTGAATATGAGTTAGCAATTCTGGGTTTTGCAGAAGTCATTAAAGCTAGTACACGTGGTGAGGACCTATGCGCCCGATTAGGGAAGAGCGAATTCACGCTAATTCTGAAGTCAGAAGAGAAGGTGGCTGCAGAGTTAGCTGACCGAGTTGTGCGAATGTGGCGAAACGATTCCTATCGCTGTCACTACTCTGTTTTATTGGTCAATCCTGCTGAAAGTTCTCTTGAAATCCTCAATCGCCTCGATAATCAACCTCTAACGTCACACTAATTCCTCGGCCCTCCTGTAGTGACGGAGAGTTACCTGTTCGAACGCAATGTGCACATATTCAAGGGCAATCCACAGCGGGATAGATGAGAGAGCTCTTTTTGTCACTGGACTTCTACCGTGCTCCAATGGAAATGATGGATACCGCAGTCGTATTTGGCCCTATTGCGGATTTTATGGAAGACGATTCCATCGAGGAAGTTTGGATCAACTCACCTGAACGAATATTTATCGCACGTGCAGGTAAGAGTCAGTTAACAAACCTCGTACTTAATTCTGAGTCGGTGAAACAGCTGGTGGATCGCCTTCTGATGTGGAGCGGTCGTCGATTGGATTTATCTCAGCCTTTTGTTGATGCGCGCCTTCCTGACGGAAGCAGACTCCACGTTGCTATTCCTGAAGTTACTGCAGAGCACTGGGCCGTAAATATCCGAAAGCATCTACTGAGACACCTTTCTCTCTCCGATCTCGCAGATCTTGGCGTTATGAATCAAGAGATAGCAAAAGATCTTTCACATGCGGTAAAGAGTGGTTTAAATATTTTGGTCAGCGGAGGAACGCAAGCTGGAAAGACGACGCTGCTCAATGCTCTCACCTCCGAAATTCCAGTGACTCAGAGAGTGATAACTATTGAGGAAGTATTTGAGTTGCAGCCTCGCGTGCCGGACTTAATCCAAATGCAGACACGAAGCCCGAATCTTCAAGGTGAGGGAGAAATCCCGATTCGAAAGCTCATTAAAGAGGCGCTACGCATGCGGCCATCCCGAATAATTGTTGGAGAAGTTCGTGAGGCAGAGGCTCTTGATTTACTGATTGCCCTGAACTCTGGTCTACCTGGCATGGGCACAATCCATGCAAACTCAGCAAGAGATGCCATCACAAAGTTACAAACACTTCCTCTGCTTGCCGGTGAAAACATTTCTCACAAGTTCATTGCACCCACAGTCGCAGCAGCAATCGATATCGTCGTGCAGGTAAAGCTTGATCATGATGGAGTTCGCCGAATAACTGAAGTCACACAGGTAACGGGGCGCTATGAAAATGATCGCGCTGAAATTGAATCAGTATGGAAATGGAATGGAAAAACTTTTGAACGCGGTCTAGCAAGGTTAATGTCATGAGAGGCATTACTTTCACTTCGCTTGAAGCCCATGCCTTAAAGCGCAATCGCGATAATGCAATTCTTTCTCTCTTGGTATTGGGTACTGGCTTCTTTGCACTTCTGACCTCAAGTTCGATTTACATCGCGGCTGCCCTTGCAACCTTTATCTTCATCTTTGCAACTTTGGCCCGAAAAAGGAGCGAGAGCAAAGAATCACGAGCTATTGCCGATGCTTGCCCCGAGATAATTGACCACATCATTTCGGGAATCCAGTCAGGGCTTTCCCTGAATGAATGCTTAATTGGTCTCGCTACCCGCGGCCCTGAGGTGATGCGTCCTTACTTTCATGAATTCAAAAGTGAGATGTCTGCAACGGGAAACTTTGAGAAATCACTTCAAGCGGTGAAGAGAGAGTTAGCCCAGGCCAGTACGGATGTTCTGATCGAATCCCTACTTGTTGCTAAAACTCTAGGAGGTTCTGAGTTACTAAGAATTTTGCGTTTACTAGGAAATTTCATACGCGAAGATTTAACCTTGCGTAGAGAAATTGCCGTCAAACAAGGATGGATTAAGAACTCAGCACACCTTTCCGCCGGTGCTCCTTGGATTCTACTTTTACTGCTTTCATCGCAACCAGCAACGGCTCAAGCATTTTCTACACCCACAGGTATCGCCATCCTGGCCACTGGCTTGGCCATGACTGCTATCGCATACATCTGGATGAATCATCTCAGTAGGTTGCCAGAACCAAACCGAATCTTTGGTGGCCTGTGAGAAATACA
>Ga0209230_10000738_pt1 | contig 12723 bp, 10 predicted proteins | sample LakOntMetagenome_FD_187467 | JGI IMG/M metagenome (GOLD analysis project Ga0209230, IMG submission 187467) | Freshwater and sediment microbial communities from Lake Ontario - Sta 18 epilimnion Metagenome (SPAdes) (version 2) | ecosystem: Environmental > Aquatic > Freshwater > Lentic | place... | reverse complement strand
CAATCCAACCTTGAAGGCTAGAAACCGGTGTGCCCAGTTGGTGTGCTGTTTCTTTGGCCATGCCCAGCCATAATTTATCCTGCTCATTTTTATATCTAGTACGAACGGCTGTTACGGCAATAAATACAAATAGCCCTACTATAAAGAGTTGGATATACGGATACCATTCTACTTCCTTTAAAAGTTTGCTAGGGCCGTAGTAGTAGTAGTTGGCTGTGTATGGTGAATCAGATACGACTACAACAATGGGTGTTTTGCAAAACTTTTTAAAGTCTTCTAGGGTTTTTGTCAGGTATAAACTATCGGATGCAATACTTGCGGTATCGAGGTTTAGCGCATTGCCAGTAGGGACGCCTTTTTCATTGGTTTCAATGATAGGGATGTCTTCGTTGTCTGCACTAATTTGTGTGGCGAGATTTAAATTGCTGCTGTCTTTACTATTTAAAATGGTTTGTTGTGCTTCTATCCATTCGCGCACATATTTTCTTTCGGTGTTGGCAATTTTACCAGCCACATACGTCGAATAAAATATGGTAGCGCATACAAATAGTATGGCAATAAAAGCGAGTAAGCCTGACCACCTAAATTTTTTCATGGTCAATTAAAACAAGCCACCTTTTTTAAGGCTTGTTACCCCTTCTCCAATTTTAAATCCGTTGTTGTAAATTTCAATTTTGTAATTCCCCATTTGAAAAGCAGCTGTTTGTTTCCAGTCAAAACTTACTTGACTTGCTTTCCCTTGCTCATAATTCACGCTTACTTTGCTCGTGTATGATTTGTTGCCTTCTTCTCTGGTATTAAAAGAAGCACCTTCTGAAATTGCTTTACCATCAGGTCCAGTAACACATACATAAATGTCTTTGGTGCCTGATGCTGCAATTCTATTAGGGTCTAGTATAAATGAGATACGAATAAGATCAGCGCGTTTTGCAGAAGTAGTTGCTTTTGCTGCACCATTGTTTTTTACATTGAGGGCGGCAATACCAATATTTGATGCGTGTAGGGTAGAAGCTACATCTACTTTTTCATCAAGTTCTTTTTTAGTAGCAGATAAGTTTTGCTCTAAATTTTGTTTGTCGTTGGTAAGTTGAGACTTTTCAGTATTTAACTGTTCGTTGGCTACTGTAAGTTGTTTGTTTTCACCTTTTAGTTTTTCGATTTCAGCAAACAAGCCCTCTACTTTACCATTTAATTCTAGTATCATTTGGCGTGCTAAAGATAAATCGGCGTCAGATGCTTTTTTATTTTTAATGATAGCACTGATATTTGATTTTAGTTGCTGAATTTCATTGCCTCTGTCTGCAAGTGCACCTTGTAGTTGACTATTATTAAGCGTTAATGAATCGGCTTTAGCGGCTACTAAATCGTAAGCTTCTTGGATGGCGCCTCTGCTGCTATCCACAAACTGAATTTTAGTTTCCATCAGGGTAACGGTGTCTTGATGCTGGTTATTGCTATATAAAAAGTACGCCCAGCTACCTACTAAGGCTATCACTAAAAAAAGTATAATTCCTTTATTGTTACTATTGTTTCCGTTACTTGTAGACATATGTATTTGTTTTGCTGCAAATTAAATAAAATCGCTTGAAACCAGCTTAGTTTTAGCATTTTGATACAATTTTCTAGCATCTTTGCAGTATGTCTGCCGAAAAAATCATTGCTGATTGGAAAAAAGGGAACTTCAAGCCTATTTATTGGCTAGAAGGGGATGAGCCTTTTTTTATAGATCAAGTGGTTCATTACGCAGAACATAAAATTTTACCAGAGGCAGAAGCTAGTTTTAACTTATCCATTTTTTATGGTAAAGATGCCGAATGGTCTTCGGTGGTAAACGCTTGTATGCGTTATCCCATGTTTGCCGAAAAGCAGGTGGTTATTTTAAAAGAAGCGCAGCAAATGCGCGATATCGAGAAGCTTGAATCTTATATTGACAATCCGCTAGCGTCTACCATTTTTGTAGTGAGCTACAAAGAAAAAAAAGTAGATGGTCGTTCTAAATTAGCCAAAACTTTAAAGTCAAAAGGAGAGATGCTATCTACAAAAAAAATGTATGATAGCCAACTTCCTGAATGGGTGAATCAAATGGTGGCTTCACATAAACTAACCATTGCACCAAAAGCACTGCATTTATTAGTGGATCATATTGGGAATGATTTGAGTAGACTTCAAAATGAGGTAGAAAAATTAGCCGTGAATTTAGCGGGTCGAAAAAACATTACAGAAGACGATATTGAAAAATACATAGGGGTAAGTAAAGATTTTAATGTGTTTGAACTTCAAGATGCGCTAGGTAAAAGAGACCTTGCAAAAACCATCCGAATCATTCATTATTTTGAGGCGAACCCTAAGGCTGCGCCTATACAAATGATACTGCCTGCGCTCTATAATTATTTCAGTAAAGTATTTATGCTATACAGCCTTCCAAGTATTACCGAGCAGTCTGCTGCGGCTGCACTTGGGGTAAATCCATTTTTTGTAAAAGAATATATTGCTACTGCCCGCCGTTACGATTATGAGGGCATCGAAAAAGTATTGTTACTGCTGCATCAATACAATTTAAGAAGTATTGGTGTACATGATGCTGGCACATCTGATGCTGGCTTGTTAAAAGAATTGGCCGTTAAAATGATTGCTTAGTTAGCGATTCTTTAGTTAGCGCCTTGTAATAAAGCAGCTGCTTTGTTTTTGTCTTGTAAAAGCTGCGCTTTTAAACCTTCCAATCCTTCAAATTTTACTTCGCCTCTCAAATAATAATAGAGTTCTACTTTTACTTGTGCGCCATATATATCGGCGTCAAAATCAAAAATATTTACTTCTACCACTCTTTTTTTACCGTCAATGGTGGGTCTTACGCCAATATTCATCATGCCATTATATACCTGGTTTGCATCACCTATGGTCACGCGAACGGCATATACACCATCACTTGGAATCAATTTTTCTTCGGATGCAATATGTAAATTGGCTGTTGGGTAACCAATGGTTCGGCCTAGTTTATTTCCTTCTACCACAAGGCCGTCAAAAAAATACGGATGGCCTAAAAATGTATTGGCAGTTTCAATATCATGAGCTGCAATAGAGGCTCTAATTTTTGTAGAACTCACAACCGATTCCTCTAATACCTGTTCCGATATTTCATTGACCACAAATCCATGTGCTTTGCCTACTTGTTCCAATAAATAAAAATCACCAATTCTTCCTTTTCCAAAACGGTGATCGTATCCAATAACAACCGTATGTGGTTTAAAATAAGCCACAATAAAATCGGTGATATACGCTTCGGCACTTAGGTTAGAGAAATGATGGTCAAAAGGCACTACTACCAAATGATCGATACCGGCTTTTTCCAATAAACTTATTTTTTCTTGCAGTGTGGTGAGTAGTTTAACGTCTCCAGGTACCGAAGAAACAATTTTGCGTGGATGGGGATGAAAAGTGATAATTACTGTTTCGCCATGTACCGCTGCAGCCGTTTCCTTAAGCTGTTGTATGATTTTTTGATGTCCCTTGTGCACCCCATCAAAAGTGCCAATAGTAAGCACTGCATTTCTAAAAGCAGGGAGAGAGGGGGCTAGTTCGTAGTGGACTTTCATAATAAGCGGCAAAAATAAGCGGAAAATCCAATCTTAAGCCATTTGCGGCCATACTCTTTCTGTCTTTTGCTTACCTTTGTAAGCGTTATCGGTTTTGTTCATATTTATTATATACCAATGTCTTTATACGCTAAACGAGGTGTTTCGGCTCAGAAGGAAGAAGTGCATGCAGCTATCCAAAAGCTAGACCAAGGGTTGTACCCACATGCTTTTTGTAAAATGTATCCCGACTATTTAATGGGCGATGACGCTTTTGTGAATATTATGCACGCAGATGGTGCTGGTACCAAAAGTATTTTAGCGTATTTATATTGGAAAGAAACCGGCGATGTTTCTGTGTGGGAAGGAATTGCTATTGACGCTGTTGCCATGAATTTAGATGACTTACTTTGTGTGGGCGTAACGGATAATATTTTGTTTTCTTCTACCATTGATAGAAATAAAAAAGTAATTCCGGGTAGTGTTTTAGAGTCGGTGATAAATGGAACACAATCTTTTTTTGATACACTCGCTAGTTATGGTGTTACCGTTCATTATTTAGGTGGAGAAACTGCCGATGTGGGCGATGTGGTAAGAACCATTGCTGTTAACGGGACGATGCAAAGTAGATGGCCAAAATCAAAACTCATTACCAATCAAAACATTGCTGCTGGTGATGTGATTGTTGGTTTTGCAAGTTCGGGCATGGCGTCTTATGAAAAAGAATACAACAGTGGACTTGGTAGTAATGGTTTGACAAGTGCAAGACATGATGTACTTAGTAATTACTATGCCGAGAAATATCCGGAAACATTTGAGCCAACGCTAGACAAAGAAGTAGTTTACTTAGGTAAAAATAAAATGACGGATACCCTTGCTATAGAAGGCTTTGCGGATCCTGTTTCGATTGGCAAATTGTTGTTAAGTCCTACCAGAACCTATGCGCCACTTGTAAAAAAAATATTGGATGCGCATTTTGCTGATATCCATGGCATGATTCATTGCAGTGGTGGTGGACAAACCAAGTGCATGAAATATTTGCCAACCACTTTAAAAATCATCAAAGACAATTTGTTTACACCGCCGCCTATTTTTAATTTGATTCAGGAAAATGCGGGTTCAGATAATAAAGAAATGTATCAGGTGTTTAACATGGGTCACCGATTAGAAATTTTTACCAATCAAAAAACAGCAGAGGCGCTTATTGCTACTGCTGCCGAATTTAATATTGAAGCACAAATTGTGGGTCGTGTAGAAGCGGCACAAAAATCAAGTTTACACTTACATACCTCAACAGGTATTATCGATTTTGAATATTAAAATATTTTTATGTCAGAAACAGTCGTATCCATACAGCAGGCTAAAATTTATCAAGGCAATAATTTGATATTGGATGATGTAAATTTTACCGTACAAAAAGGTGAGTTTGTTTACCTGGTTGGAAAAACAGGAACCGGCAAAAGCAGTTTGTTAAAAACGCTTTATGGTGAACTGGCTTTACAGCACGGGACAGGCTCTGTGGTTGGGTTTGACTTAAAAGATATGGACTGGAAAAAAGTTCCTTTTTTACGCCGAAATCTGGGTGTTGTATTCCAAGATTTCCAACTCTTAACGGATCGTAACGTACATGAAAATTTACGCTTTGTGCTCCAGGCAACAGGTTGGCAGGATGAGCGTTTGATAGAAGAGAAAATTAATGATGTATTAGATAAGGTAGGCCTTAAAAGCAAAGGGTTTAAAATGCCTTTTGAAATGAGTGGTGGCGAGCAGCAGCGTGTGGATATTGCGCGCGCGCTACTTAATTCGCCTAAATTAATTTTAGCGGATGAGCCTACGGGTAATCTAGATCCTGAAACCAGTGATGAGATCATGCAACTGCTAATTCATATTGCAAAAGATTATGGAACCGCTGTAATTATGGCTACCCACGATTTTATTGTGATTAACAGATACCCTTCTCGAATTTTAAAAACAGAAGGTGGCAAAGTGCTAGATAGTGGCGCGTTGTAAGTGAACCGTTTAAAAGTATGATTAACCCCAAATAATGGTGGTACATTCTTTTGCCAGTACCTCGTTCGGTTTTTCGGTGGCCATTCCTTTTTTTCTGGTTTCAATTTCTTCCTCCGAAAAAGGATGATGGTAGAGTTGAATAATGATTTCTTGAAACGCATTTGCGGATGCCCCTTGATGATAACAGGTGCCCAAACTGTTGCTTGCAGTTTTACTATTTGTTAAGCAGTGTCTTCCCTTTTTTATACCTTCCAAAAGCGCTTCATCAGCGCCTAATTTAATAAAAGAAGGCTGTATAATAATTTGCGCTTTTTCAATCATGTCTTGACGCTCGGAAATAGAAGGGTTGGCAACGATACAGGTGTGAGGCTGCATGTGCGCAAGTGCCACCAACGACGGTGTAGGCTCATCACCTGTAATTACAAAAGGTACTTTCAGGTTATGAAAGACATGTGTTAACAGCCAGCTAGCAGTTTTATGGGTTGCAGCATCTGAAAGGTTGCCCTGAAAAAGACAATAGTTTCCAAGTCCTGTTTTGGACGTTATGCTATTGCTACTTGATGTAAAGGGTGCTAGAATTTGAATATCACCACCTAAAAATAAATCATCTAATGTGGTTTTGTCTGCACTTGATGTTACAATCCAAGAAACCCGTTGATTTATTTTTTTGAGTACTCTTTTAGAGAGCACTGCCTCTCTTTGATAAAATAGTTTTTTAAGTGGTGTGCTGCTCCGCTCCTGGAGGTACCTAAAATAAGCTGGTGCATAGGTGAGGAGTCTCACCCAAATTTTTCTGGAGGCTAGCGCTTTTGATAATGCAAGCCCGCTAGGTCCCATGCCTTCAATTAAGATGGGGTAGTTGTTGCTTGCCACATCATTTTCCAGTTTGTCGTTTTGATATTTGGCTGTTGCGTAAGGTGCAGAAAATGAAAAATTTCGATGCCCTTGACTCATGGGATAGGTAGTTACAGAGCTGCAAATTTTTGAGAGTTGAGCATCAGTGGCGCCCATAATACCTGCGTCTACATTCGAGCCCTGTTCACTAAAAGTATACAGGTGCACATCAATACCCGCTGCAAATAATGCCTCCAAAAGCCAAAAGGTTTGCTGTGCATCACCAAGGCTGTTTGGGTTTGGGACATATCCGGATATAACGTTGAGGCTTCTTTGCATGGGGTATATAGTCAACAACAAGCACTGCCTGTGATTGTTCACCAAATGGGATAAAACAGGGTCGTTTGTATTGACAAATGGGTATTATTACGGGCTTAATTCCAACTTATTTTTCCACGAAACCAACCTCATTTTTTATTCTATCAAAAGCTTGTAATCAATTGTATTAGAGTTATTTATAACTATCTTATTGTTAATTAAATATATCTTAATTTAACTTCTCCACGTCTTATTAACAATGCCGCAATTTTTACTATCATTTCTACCCGTTTTAATGTAAGTTCGCGGGTATTAAAAGAATAGAAAAGTGAGATTAAAATCGTTAGAAATCAAAGGGTTCAAAAGTTTTGCTGATAAAACAGTGGTAACATTTGACGAAGGGATCACTGGGATTATTGGGCCCAATGGTTGTGGTAAAAGTAATATTATCGATAGTATTAGATGGGTTATTGGTGAGCAAAAAATATCGGCGCTAAGAAGTGAGAATTTAGACGCGCTCGTTTTTAATGGTAGCAAAACAAGAAGTGCGAGTGGACTTGCCGAAGTGAGTTTGACTTTTGAAAACACAAAAAATTTACTCCCTACCGAGTTTAGTACCGTAACCGTTACCCGCAGGTTTTATAAAAATGGAGAGAGTGAGTACCGCCTTAACGATGTAAGCTGTAGGTTAAAAGACATCCACAATTTGTTTTTGGATACGGGTGTGAGTACCGATAGTTATGCCATCATCGAATTAGGTATGGTGGATGATATCATCAAGGATAAAGAAAACAGCCGTCGAAGAATGCTAGAGCAAGCGGCTGGTATCACCATCTACAAAACCAGAAAAAAAGAAGCTAAAAATAAATTAGACGCTACCGAGCAAGATTTAGCGCGTATCGAAGATTTGTTGTTTGAAATCAACAACCAATTAAAGACCCTAGAAAATCAGGCTAAAAAAGCGGAAAAATATTTTGAAATTAAGGGTGAGTTTAGAGAAGTTTCTATCGAGCTTGCTAAAGCTGCGCTCGAAGGCTTTAACATTACCTATAAAGAACTGAACGAACAACAAGACCTTGAGGTTAACAAGCGCGTTCAATTAGAGGCAGAGATTGCTGTTGAAGAAGCGGCACTCGAGCAGGAGAAAGTTGGCTTTATCGAAAAAGAGCGTGCCCTTCAAAGTATGCAGGGGGCTTTTAACGACTTACTCCAAAATTTGCGTGGTAAAGAAAACGACAAAAACCTAGCTACTCAAAAACTACATTACCTTAAAGAAAAAGAAACCAATTTAAAAGAGTTTTTAGACAAAGCTACAGGCCAAGTAAAAACCATTGGGGACTCTATCGAATACACACAAATTCAGGTTGGTGAAGAAGAAGCAAAATTAGCGGAGTTACAAGACGCCGTAGAAAATGCAAAACTTGATATCGAAAACAAGCGCCGCAATTTTGATGAGCGCAGATCAGGTGTAGACGCTTTAAGAAGTGAGTTCCAACAAATTCAACGTAATCAGTTTGATGCCGAAAAAAAGGTGGCAGTTGCCGATACTTCTATTCAAAACTTACAACGTGCACAAACGCAGTTAACCGATGAGCAGTCTCAACGTGCGCAGCAGTTAGTGCAGTTACAAGAAGCTTTGGTTGAAAAAGAAGAGAGCTTGGTGGACAAGCGTAACGTGTTAGCTGATTTACAAGCACACCAAGAAAAAACAAAGTCTAGTATTTTTGAAACGCAGCAGGCGCTTGAAGTACTTCGTTCTGAGCTAGCCGAAGAGAACAGAAAATTAGACGCTAAGCGTAACGAATATAACTTATTAAAAAGTTTAATGGACTCGATGGAAGGTTATCCGGAGAGCATTAAATTTTTACACAACAATCCAGATTGGAACCATTCGGCACCAATACTTTCTGACATCATTTATGTAAAGGAAGAATTTAGAGCAGCCGTGGAAAACGTGTTGGAGCCTTACCTAAACTATTATGTTGTAAATAATTTACAGGAAGGTTTACAAGCGGTTCATTTACTAGACGCCAATCAAAAAGGTAAAGCCAACTTTTTTATGTTGGACAAGTTTGCCGATTTTAGATCAGATAGTTCACAACCGGCTGGCACATTTGCTGCACTAGATGTAGTAGAAGTAGACGAGCAATATAAAAAATTAGCACAGTATCTTTTATCCAATGTTTACATCGCCGAAAACGAAGAAGCTATTAATAATAGCAATGGCGCCATCGTACTTGAAAAAACGGGTAAATTTGTAAAAGGTAAATACACATTAACCGGTGGTAGTGTTGGTTTATTTGAAGGTAAAAAAATTGGACGTGCTAAAAACTTAGAAAAGTTAGCAGAAGATATTACCGATCAAGAGTCTGTAGTTAATTTATTAAAATCAGATATTCAGTTTAAGCACAACGAGGTCATCGCTTTTAGTGATCAATTAAAAGAAGGCAATATCAAGCAAACGGAGTCTGAAATTAACCAACTAACCAACGAAGTTTTTGCTGCTAAAAATAGAATTGAAAATTTACAAGCCGCTAGCCTAACAGCTACCGACCGCCTTGCAGATATTGAAGCACGTTTAGGAGATGAGCATGATGCCATTTCAGAAACCCGTGCAGCGCTACATGAACTTAATGATCGTTTGCAAGCTACTGCAGCGCAAGTAAGCCTTGTAGAGCAGGATTATCAATTAGCTGAACAAGCTTATAACGAGGCTTCTGCTGCTTACAACGAAACAAACATTACGTTTACGCGTCAGCAAAGTAAGATCACCACACTCAAGCAAGAATTGCTATTCAAAGAAAACCAGTTGAGTGAACTTATTGCACAAATAGATTCTAATACTTCACAATTATCTGAAGCTTCTACCGATATCGAAGAAGGAGCTGCTGCACTTGCTGCTTCTGAATCGTTATTAGTGGAATTGATGCAACAAAAAGAAGTGGAAGAGCAAAAATTAAATGAAGCAGATCAGGCTTACTATAACTTAAGAAACGCACTTCAAGAAAAAGAAAGTGAGCTTCGTTTGAAGTCTAAGAGTAAGGAAATGATTGATCATTTAGTAACAGAAATCAAAGACAAACTCAACAACTTAAAACTACAATTAGCGGGTATGAAAGAACGCTTAAGTGTAGAATTTAAAGTTGAGCTAGATGATATTTTAGATCAGCCGCGCAGTTCCGAAACACCGCTCGAAGAATTACAAAACACTTCGGAGCGCATGCGTAAGCGCCTCGAAAATATGGGTGAGGTAAACCCTACCGCTATTGAGGCCTACACAGAAATGCGTAAGCGTTATGATTTCATTTTAGAGCAAAAAAATGACCTTGTTTCTGCTAAAGAATCTTTACTTCAAACCATTCAGGAAGTGGAAGCAACTGCTAACCAACAATTCCTTGAAACCTTCAATAAAGTAAGAGAAAACTTCCAAAAAGTATTTAAAGCTTTATTTACCGAAGAAGATACTGCCGACATGGTACTTGTGGATCCTACCAACCTAGCTGATACGGGTATTGATATTGTGGCTAAACCTAAGGGCAAACGTCCATCATCTATTACGCAGCTTAGTGGAGGAGAAAAAACATTAACGGCCACTGCATTACTATTTGCTATCTATTTAATTAAGCCAGCACCATTCTGTATTTTGGATGAGGTGGATGCGCCATTAGATGATGCCAACGTAGGTAAGTTTACACAGATGATTAAGAAATTTAGCGACAACTCACAGTTTATTATTGTAACACACAATAAGCAAACCATGGGTGCGGTAGATGTTATTTATGGTGTAACGATGCAAGAGCCAGGTGTAAGTAAACTTGTTCCTGTAGACTTTAGAAGTCTTACTAATTAAAGCGGTTGTTAAGGTCGGTTTTCATACTCTACTTAATTTGTTTTGGGTGTTATATTTTATTTACACGCCAGCCAGATTATTTTGATGGAGAAAAAGCGCCCGCAACTATCCAAAACGTATACGATTCGGCGGTTCAACAAATCATTCCAGCTGCAGTATATCAAGCGGGAGGGAAGTGGCACCACACCGATGCGCGATATTTTTTGAGGCCAATTAAATTGGGACAAAAAGTTACTGTTATTTACGAAACCGCAACGCCTGAAACGGCTGCTGTATATACTTTTTGGGGTTATTGGATAGGATGGGGTGAACTCTTATTTTCTGTAATCGTGTATGTGCTACTACTTCAAGTTGCGTATGCAGTTACCACCAATCCTAACGCTGAGTCATTTCAAGAACAGCTCAGTTACAAGCCAGAAAATAAACGCAAATACAACGACTAAATTTATTTTATGAATCCGCTCGCTTCTAGCTTTTTACAACTGGTTACTATTATGGATGAATTAAGGGAGCAGTGCCCTTGGGATAAAAAGCAAACCATTGATACACTTAGGTCTATGACCATCGAGGAAACCTATGAGCTAGCCGATGCTATTACGAGCAAAGATTGGAATGGTATCAGAGAAGAACTTGGTGATGTGCTGTTGCATATTTTATTTTATGCGCGCATTGGTAAAGAAGAAAATAAATTTCAGTTACAAGAAGTGATTGACGGGATTGCTAAAAAATTAATTGATAGGCATCCGCATATTTATGGCGATGTAAAAGTAGAAAACGAAGAAGACGTTAAACGTAACTGGGAAAAATTAAAATTAAAAGAAGGGAAAGCATCTGTGCTAAGTGGTGTGCCCGTATCCTTACCTGCACTTGTAAAAGCAACACGCATGCAAGTAAAAGCAAAGCAGGTAGGCTTTGAATGGAAAGAAGCTTCAGAAGTTTGGAATAAAGTAGACGAGGAGATAGGTGAGTTAAAAGAAGCGGTTGCCAGTACCGATGTTTCAAAAATAGAAGATGAATTTGGTGATGTGCTTTTTAGTTTGGTTAACTATGCCCGTTTTGTGGGCGTAGATCCAGAATCAGCCCTCGAAAAAACAAACCTAAAATTTAGAACCCGCTTTATGTATATGGAAGCGCAGGCTACCGCCCAGGGTAAAAGTTTAGGGGATATGACGCTTTCAGAAATGGATCTGCTTTGGAACGAAGCCAAAACGAAATAAATCCCAATTTAGATCCAAGTGTAGAACCCGCTTTCTATTTTCTTTTTGCTTGCTGCGTAGCAACCCATTTTTCAAAGGCATCGAGTGTGTAGCTACTAAGGTTGTTTTCTTTGGTTACACCCGCTTTTTGAGCTACTAAAACGCCATACTTGCAATCTTCAAAGCCTTCTATGGCATGCGCGTCCGGATTAATAGAAATAAGTAGGCCTTTATCAAGTGCTTTTCCAATCATACGCCAATCAATATCTAACCTGCGTGGATGTGCGTTTAATTCTATAACAACATTGTTTGCTGCGCAGGCGTCAATAATTTTTTGATGATCAACGGGGTAGCCTTTTCGGCTCAATAATAATCTGCCGGTTAAATGACCTAAAATATTGGCGTACGGGTTTTCGATAGCCGTAATAAGCCTTTGCATTGCTTTTTCTTCCTGCATTTTTAAATTCGAATGCACGGATGCGATAATTAAATCAAAGCTTTGTAAGATAGCGGGGGCATAATCGAGGCTTCCATCATTTAAAATATCGCTCTCAATACTTTTAAATATTTTAAAAGGGGCTAACGCTGCGTTTAACTGATCAATTTCTTTGTGCTGCGCTACAATGCGGTCTTCTTGTAAACCACTTGCATAAAATGCCGATTTAGAGTGATCGCTAATCACTAAATATTCAAGTCCTTTTGCTTTAGCAGCCTTAGCCATTTCTGCTAGCGTGTTAGATCCATCGCTCCATTTACTATGGCTATGAATAATACCTTTAATATCGGAGGGTACAATAACGGTAGGAAGGCCCTTGCTAGTAGCTGTTTCTATAATACTAGCGTCTTCCCTTAAATAGGGCTCGATATATGGGATATTGGCAGCAGTAAAGATATCTTCTTCTGAATGATAGGTTTGTTGTAGCCCTCAAGGCACCAATTCGCT
>Ga0209230_10000735_pt1 | contig 12766 bp, 3 predicted proteins | sample LakOntMetagenome_FD_187467 | JGI IMG/M metagenome (GOLD analysis project Ga0209230, IMG submission 187467) | Freshwater and sediment microbial communities from Lake Ontario - Sta 18 epilimnion Metagenome (SPAdes) (version 2) | ecosystem: Environmental > Aquatic > Freshwater > Lentic | place... | reverse complement strand
TGTCTCATTCATGGTGCGTTGTAGTTCTATCAATCGTTGCTTCGTGTCGATCAATTCCGCATCAAGACGCGTCGACTTTTCCCTGTAGTAGCGCTTTCGTTCGTACACGGTTGACACCCTTTGATTCTGTAATATTCGTTCATGGCTATGAAACTCCGGAGAATGAAGATTTTCAAGCAAACTACGCCATTCTAGGTACGCAATAGGATCCTCCTCCTCGAGCATAACTTTCATATCCTCTAATTTGTACGACAGTAATGCAACGTACAGTAGAGTGGAAAGAAGTTGTTGATGCTGCTGCTGTTGGTGTTTGTGTTGTTTACTAGTTGCCGAACCAGGACGTCGGCTACCACCACCACCAACCAAGCCCATATTTCCACGATTTATTTCGTCCAGACGTTGTTGGGCCATTAGGAGCATGTCCTTTCGTTGAGCCATTTTTGATGTCGCCAAGTCTTCCGTCATTTCGCACGCGCAGTAAGAAAAAGAGAAAAATTATATTGTAATGTCTGAAACACATCGTCGTCCCTCATCTTCCTCTTCAGTCTTGTCCGTCAAGACGAATGGCACTGTCGCATATGTACTACCATATGATGAACTTGTTGATTGTCAATTAAATAAATACTGTATAAGCCGCAACAAGACGATTCATCCTCCCTGCTTTAAACTTCATCATCATAGAGCTCTCTGCATAAAAATATTCCCTTGCCAGTACCGGCCTATCACGCAGTCTGTCGATATAATAATAATAATAATAATAGCGTCACACTCCATTCATTTCTCGCATATGAATAAAGCGTCGCCCCGTTCTTTAATGCATTCGCTAGAGCATCTACGGGACCATCACCTTCCGATACTCCAACTACTAGCCACTGTCGCCACCATCAAGAACACGTACCTTGATAGTTGCACGAGAGCAATTACCTACGGTCGCGGGGAGGAGAACGGCGGACCAGCCAGACACGGACTGGGACGGTACATGGCCACATTACCGAATCGATTCCACGTGCCTAACACGTCAGCGCATGATGCATCATAAATAGATCTCCTTGAACACCCATAAGAGTAATTTTTGCCGAAATTACTCGGATCATATTAAAACACCGCTCGCCCTCCTCCTTCTCGAACAACTCAAGTGTGTTCATGGCATCAAAATAGAATACGACGTCGATGATGACGAGGACGGGTAGGGGAACAGAGACGTTGTTGTTGCAATATTCGGATTTAGGGTCCGGTAGAGCACTTCAAAACCCCGTTTCCTCGATTCACGGCGCAGTTCGACCACTTTCGTTCCATCGACGTTTTAGCTCGTCCTCTTGCAGCTGCGCATGTTGTCGTCGTTCTCCGCGATCTCAACTCTCAACGATGATTGACTCTAGGTCTCACGCCGTGCTTCATCCGTAGTCGAAAAAAAACGTCATTTCCAACGACGCCGGAGGAGGCGCATTGGAAAATCAACTCCAGCCCACCGACGGTTGATTGTTAGTTAAATGAATTGAAACCATTAGAATACTATCTACTGCTATCAAATACCGAGCGCTCTACTACGCCGACATTAAGGTTATCGCATCGGGTGGTCCATTTTTCTTCTCGCCACACACAGAATCACCATCACACGCCGATAAAATAATAGCAACGGATTGTTATCTCGTTTGATTCCGGAGGAGGTGAACTATATGATACCGCAAGCAACGACGGACCCGCGAAGCATCGTCATATGTATATGTGAGCATCGATGTTATTATTTCGGTATGCCAAGTCGCCGCATGTTTGCTGTGGCCGTGGCGATCGTTTTTGATACGGCCACCGCCGCGTGTATCCAACTGCCTTCCCGTGTGTCGAGCAATTATAGATAGATATATTTCGTGGACACAACAACAACATCTTGAAATAAATAAAAGTCTTAATAAATTATCTCAAACTCTACTTCTTCTACAGCTTGGATAGACAGAGGTCTTTTTGATTGCCGCTTTTACACAGCAAGGACGCACAGGGGCGACTAAGTTGGGATCAACCCATCTCCTTTGGTAACATTCCGTAGGTTTCCCTTCGGTAAGCCAGTATCAGACTAAGAGTGTAGTCTCATTCACATCGTTTTGATCTCTTGACAGTCGTCTAATCTGGTTTTCTTAACCGTTTATTGGACTTCATTAATCTTGTGATTGATGATGAATGAGGTCTCTTCTCCACGAACCTGTCCAAAAATGATTGATTGTGCTCCTCGAATATTGTTGCGCTTCCCCCGCATGCTTGATTGTTTAATCTGTCTCGAATGATCTCCCTTTCTACTTCTGTTATGCCCAAGTTTAGTCTGCTTGACGTCTTGCCTAGCGTCTTCCTTTTTGCTCGTCGTTTGTCGCTTGCTGATCTTGCTGATTGTGCTGCTTTTGCCTTTCTCGCTGCCTTCACTGCTATTACCCAATAGGCTTGTGTTTCTACGTGTTCTTTAATTAGTTTGCCTGAGTCGATTTCTAATAGGAACTTGCTTTCTGTTGGTACATCTTCCGGTTGGAGTTCTGCGAGCCTGTGTATTTCGTCTGCTAGTTCTGCTGCAGTTTTGTTGCGGAGGTACCCATTTGATTTGTCGTGGAGCGAGATGTTTCTATATATCCATTGAGAGTGTGTAATTTGAAGCATCCTCGATATTAGCTGTTTTGTCCAGTCTGTTCCATTGAGTCTGTTGTTTGTCATTTGTAGAAAGAATGTTTGTCTTCTGTGGAACTGTTTGGATATGCACCCTTCAGTGAATCGCCTCCACCCTATCTTGTCTTGACTCTCTGCTATGCGTCTCATTGTGGCCGACATATCCCCCATTTCAGCGAACTGTCTTGTGCCTCTCATTCTTATGTACTTTGGGATCCAATACGCTAACTCGGGTTCTGTTTTATTGTCTTGGAGTAACCATTCCTCCAGGCTTTCTGTTTGTTCTTTCAGAAGTCTTGTTCTATCCTGATTCGGACATAACATCAGGTGCTCTGCTATCTCTCTCTGTCCGCAGTTGGGGCATTTCTCATCTGGTTGATGTTCTCCTGTGTATCTTCCTACTTGCACTCGTGTGCCGCAGAATCCCGAGTTTTGTTTTGATCTCCATACTTTATATGTCTCTGGCTTATTTTTTTGTGATAGTTCTAGATGTTCCCAATCAATTTCGTCGAAGCATTCTTTGGTCCATTGTTTGGTCTTCTTTGTGGTGTAAAACTTTCTGGCTGATGTCTTGCTTGCGTGGAATCGTATTGGTTGGGCGATGTCATTGGTAATTTTGTTGCCGTTTATAATCAGTGCCACGTCTTCCCTGGGTAGGAGTTGTGTTGGTCGGTTGTGGTAGCCTGCCTGGATTGCTGTTGTTATTGATTTCTTAGCTAGTGTGTCACACACACAGTTCATTTGTTGTACTGTTGTCATTTGATGCCATAGTAGGTAGTTGTCCATATGGCCGTACACGTGCTCGTATATCAGCTTTCCTGTTAAACCTAGTTTTGTGGACCTAAAGCTCCTTCTGATGTCTGCGCTCTTTGCACTCGGTTTGATTCTGCGTAGTTGATATGATGAGCATTCTAGAGCTCCTTTATTGTCACAGCTTATTGTTATCTCCCACTTTGAGATCTTGTAGTACTCTGATAGTGCTCGTGCTAGTAGGTGGAGTGAACATAGGCCCAGCATTTCTGCTCTATAGGAGTTTGCTGAGTTTGATCTTTCCCAGCACCAGCCTGTTAAACGCTTTCCTGTTTTAGTGCAAAATATTACCCAGCCCACGCCGCTTAAATCTGCGGCTCGCAGCTTGTCGTAAGATCCGTCCGTCACCCATATTAGCGTCTTGTTTTTCATTCCTTCTACTGCCCATGTTAGATCGTGTTTGGTGATTTGGTTATCTTCTATTCCTTCCCACATCCATTCCCCTCCCCAGGATGCCAGAAACTCCCAGAAGTCAGCTGGTTGCTGAGGACCTTGTGAGAGATCGGGTCCCTCAAATAGTTTTGATACTGTTGCCTCCGAGAATGACGATGTCACTGATGTTGGTGTGCCTAGTTGTTGCCCCGTATAGTCCTCTGTCCACGTAATATCATATTCTGTCGTTCCCCTCGTTCTGCCTGCACGCCGTTGGTAGTGGTGTAGTTTGTTCTTTTCTAGTCGTTGCAGGTCATCTGTTTCCTTGATATAGAACCATCTCCACGTACGGTGAGTGGAGTTGATCCATCTTCCTAGTTCCACTGGTAATTTTCTTCCTATTGTTGTGTAGTTTGTCCAGAACAGCTGCCACCTCTTCCAGTCCGTTTTTGTTGGTACCTCTTTAGGGAATCTATATTTTGACTTTGTTCCGATTTCATTTGGGATCGTTGCCAGCTCCTCTAGATACTTTCCGTCCGCCGTTGCTACATCGGATAAGAACAGTACTTTTAGATAGCAGCGACATCTATTTAAACTTTGCAATGCTGCTTTAGACGAGATTCTCTCCTTTATTATCTCCATCACTAGTTTGTCATTTTCTCTGGGCAACGGAATTGTTTCGTATTTCATGTAGATGTCTACAGAGTGGTACTTGAGAGATCTCCACAGCATTTTTGTCCAACTCAGTGGAGCTAAGTGCCCCCACTCATTGTAGTCCAAGATCAGCGGATTTTTGTTCGTTCCCACTTGTAGTTGCAGGTACTTCAGGGAGATATCAAGCTTCCTACTTAAGTTGGATGGTGTGTGGTAGTGTTGCATCATCATATTGATTCTACCTATCAGTTGTTCCGTTGCTAGGTTGAATAGACCAAAGCCTCCGAATGTTGGTGTAAGCCGTCTCAGTTCTTTTGTTACGTTCTTTAGAATGCCGAGTATATTCAGAGTTTCTTGTTCTTGCTCCTTGAAAAGTTCTTCTGCTTCTTCGATTTCGTTTGTCATGGTGCCTATCCCATACCTTAGGCCTGCCCACAGTTGCAGTTTGTAAGCCATCCATGCTATATGGCTTGGTAGGTGGCCATTTTTCATTCTGTTTATCCACGTCCTGGCTTTGTCTGTTAAATAACCTAAGTGCTCCGCATTGCCTCCTGATGGTGCGTCGTTCACTCCTAGCGTTTTCATCGACATGGTTGGGTTTTTTTGTTCTATTATTATTTCTTCACCTTCAGCGTTGGTTATTGTTAATTCGAAATCGTTCGTTTCCACATAGCTCCATATTCCTGCATCGCATTTGTAATCCAAGGAGTACCAGAAGCATTTTTCGGGCTTGAGAGCTCCGCCGGATGCTTGAAGTAACTTGCTCCATTGGTCCAGATTACCTTGTGTCTGTGACCATAATTCAGTAGGATTGGTTGGCTCGCCAGCATTCTGGTTTCTGTCGTCGCCTGTGTATAGGTCCGCGTCATCTACAAACAGTGCTCCTGCTGAGTGTATCTCTTCTAGTGATATCGGATCTGTCGTGAAGCTTCCCAGTTCCAATTGCCTGTATACGTTTATTAGTACTGAACTTAGTTGTATCCACGATGGAGGAGCTGCCCTGCTTCCTTGACCCAGTCCCATTATATACTTTATCAAGTCCTTGCCTCCGACGTAGGTTTTTGACTCTCCGAAACCGGTCCTTTGGAAAAATTTCATCGTTTGAAGGCAGATCAGAGCTACTACAACTGCTGGCGCGTTTCCGTTTAGTAGTGTTAGCCATACTAGCGACATTATTACGTGGTTGACTCTATCATAGCAGTTTGCTGCATCGGCAGAAATTATTGTCATCGGTGTTCTGGATTGTCGCGATATGTCCGTGGTCAGTGTCTTGTCGAATTTCGCGTCTTCGGCTGTGCTACCTTTTTGGCTGAATAGCTCTTCGGGGATGAAGCCGTTTTCTGATATTGTATTCATGGCCCTTCTTCCGAACACGAATTGGTTGTAGAAGTTGAAACTTGCTTCATATAGCTGTATGTATCTTAGTTTTTCCACCAGGCAGATCCCAGCTATCTTCTCTAGCATAACTTGAAGCCCTACACTCCAATTTTCAGGTGGGATACCCGATCTTGCTATCACTGTAAGCTGTTGTGCCAGTAACTTTGTGCTGAAGTCGTCTTGTATTGCGGCTTTGTAGTGCCCATTGTGAATTCCTGACATGGATGAAGACTTGAATTCCTTTATTCTTTTGACGAATTGTTTAAATTCTTCCGGGGATATGTCTATTTCGCTTCCTTCCTCGGTTACTATTTTCTTCCCCATCCTTCCTATTTCCTCTAGAATCATCGCAGTTGCTGGTTCGATATCGTCTGGAATCTCGAACGTCCCTGTGATAATCTGCCTTGCGACCTCCTCGTCCTCTAGATATCTGAGTCGTTCTCCTAATAGTGTCTTCATTATGGGTGCGCTGTGAGCTAACGTGAACCGGACCTCGCATTCGTCTTGAATTACCTTCTCGATTTCCTCCTGCTCGGTATATTCTTCGACTTCTCCGTCTACTACTGTTTGGATTCTTTGAACGCTGGGGCTTCGTGGGTCTCTGACTGTTCGTTTGATCAGTGACCAGGTATTCTTGCTGCTTTCGCGTTGCATCCGCTGTTTTATTTCTTTTACCTTCATTGATTTTTTATTCGCTTGAGCCTCCAGAAGGCACTCTCTGAAGTGTGCTTTGCGTAGCTCGCCCGCCTGCTTTCTTAGTCCCTTTTTCCGTATTATCGCCAACTGTAGACCATCTTCTAGTTCCTCTCTGGATAATTTCTCTGGATTAAGTATGTGGTGTTTCCTCGCAAGCCTGAATATATTTCGGACCTTATGAGTTTTTCCTTCCTTCACTCTTATCAATTGTAGGTAGACATGGATCCTGTCGTACCACATCTGTATCGTGGGGCTGAACTCGCTCACTGGAGTTAGAATTTTTCTGCACCTTTTTTCGGCATAACTTCTTATCTCTGTCATTTGTGCATAGAGTGTTAGGATCATTTTTTCTAGCCATTTTGGACTTGGATAACCACAGTATTTTGTCATTTTATCGATTGCATCCAGTCTTTCTTGAATTCGGTGAATCGAGCATTGTTCTTGTACGATCTTATTGTATCTTTTGACGGAGTCTTTTTGCGACATCACTAATCTTCTGCTTACTGGTCTGCAGATAGAGTTCGTGTATTCTCCTAACATCGATCTAGTTGATACATCAAAGAGTAAGGATCTGTGATCTCCTGGGCTGTCCACAAAGTTTAGCATACTCAGATTTAGGATCTCAATTTCTGGCGTCATGTATCCGCCGTCTATTGGGCCGCTGCCTCTCGCGTGAGTTCGCGGTGGCTCATCTCCCCAGCACTTGTGTGAGAATTCCTCCATCCCATCTGACCTTGCTCCTATTGACTTGTATAGGTTATTTCTCAGCGGGTCTCCGTTGACATCCATTAGTAGAATCACCCGTTCGCCTGAATTCCTCCACTTTTTTATCTGGTCCGCTAAATCTTTATCGAACATTTCTATTGGACTGCCCTGGATTTTTTCCCTCTGCATGTACCTTTTCTGTTGTTGATACACTGTCTTTAGTCCTTTTACCTTAGTGGAGCATGGCCTGTAGGCGACTACTATTCTTGTTGTGTGGTTTGGATTGATGAAGAAAGGCCATGAGCACCACCTGCCCAGTCCTCTTTCATCCCCGGTCGGTTTCTTGGCATATTGTAGGAATTCGTGCCGTACTAGTATACCGGTGCCTCCTGGTTGATGCTTTCCGAAGGCCACGTGGTCCTCTGTTGTGTTGTGTGACACTACAGATCTTACATCCCTGTCCTCCTGAAACCATGACGATAAATTTGCTGACGAGTTTTCCTTTGACCAGTTTAAATTAATTTCCATAAAAAGTATAACATTAATGTTATATTTCTTAATCAGCTGCTGGGTTGCCGCTATCTTGATCGCCCTTGCTTCCGGACCTGCCATTCCTCCCATCTGACACACTAATATTCTCATCGCCCCGTCCTCTCTTTCAACCGGTATACTACCTAATTGTTCTACGTTGTAGTTGGCCACGGTTTTCTCCATGGCCCTTATCTCTCTCTCCACAGTCTGCTGATTTAACTCCCCTTCTGCTCTGTGGTCGTGCCAATCCTTTACTAGTGATTTGATTTCGTCGTCCGTCAATTTTCCTTTTTTATTCGCCAGCATTCTTCTTTCAATTAGTTGTTTAATTTCTATATAGTTCATCTTGGTCGGCCTGGCTTCTGTTCTTCTATTTATATACCTCCGGCTCCCAGTTTCTTCGTCCTCGGACGTTTGATTATCCCCGCTTAAATTATTGATTTGCCCTAGTGGCTGCCCCTGATTGGCTGATTCTTGTAGCTCGAGATTCTGCCTGCGAGTGGTTGCTCGCCTCCCTCTACCTCGTCGTCTGAAGGTAGTGGTCGTACTGTTTACTGTAGTATTTGGCGTTCCCCCTCCATCATCTACAGTCATGATGGAGCGGCGCCTTGACTTAATCATTTTCAGCCCTGCTCTCAGCGAGGGTGACCTCACCTTGAGTCTTACGGGCTTGAGTTTCCTGGCCTGTATCTTCCGTCTCTTTCATATTATTCGTCTTTTGCACTTTCTCTCGGTTGCCCACGGAGAGTGGTGCACCTAAAATTCGCATTGACATCTCCCACGAACCTTCCCTGGTTCGATATGAGTGCTGTGTCTGGGTGCCATCTCGTTTCCTCCCCCATCCGTCGTTGGGGTTTTCGAGGACCACATCCTTGGTTCCGTCCGCTTGGATCTCATCCTGAGTACGTTTTCTTCCGTCTCCTGCCTCGTCCTCCTCCTCCTCTCCCTCCTTGATGTTTATTTTCTTTAAGTGACTTTGGACATAGTCTTGTCTGATCCTCTCTTCCTTGTCGCCACTACCGTCCTTGTCCTCGCCTCCTGCCATCGACGACAACATTTTTCTATTCTTTTCTGCGTTCCCGCTCTTTTGGCCTTTGCTCCCCGGCTCTCCCTGGACACATTTTGCTATCTCCATTTTTTCCCGTTCTGTCCAGAGGCTTTCCTGCTCCTCGTCGCTGCTGTTGCCATCACTTCCCCCTCCTCTTATATGGATCAGATCTTGTTCGCCGCTGTCTTCCTTGTCTTCATTACGTTGTTTTTGGATTGTCCTATTCTTGTAGGGCCGCAACGCTGATGCTAACGCTGATGCTACCCGTTTTGATACGCCTTCTTCCGCTGGTTTGCTTTTCTTGAGCTTCGAGCCGTCATTGTCGTCCTCCTCCTCTTCTTCTTCTTCCTTGTATTTTTCGCCACTGCCGTCTTCTTCGTCGTCGGTTTTATCATTGGCCCGGTCGTCTCTGTAAAGCCTGCGTTCTGCTAATTCACTCATGTCATCCTTTTCTTCGTATTCATTACTATTTTGATTATCATTTCGTGTCCCTTCATCTGAGTCGTCGGTGAAGGCGTTGTCGATAATCTCATTTCTCGAGTCATTCGTCCTCATGGTTTCCTCCCAATATAGAAGAGCGTAGTTTGCCTGGAGTTCATCCATCCTTTCATGCATTGCGTGGTAGTCGCTCTCGGAGTCTACCTCCTCTGCTAGCAGTTTTAGCATCTTATCGGAGAGTACGGAGTTATCCCTCTTATTGTCTTGGTTCATGTTTTGTAGTTCCGACATTATCTGCTCGCATTTCCACTGCATCTCTTTGAGGCCTGGTCCCGCCTCATTGAAGATTTGATTTGATACACTCGTGGCCTTTATTAGTCGATAGGTTTTCGTCTTCTCCTCTTTACTCCTCTTTTCCTGCTCGTTATCCCACACAATTACCTCGGCCTCTACTTCCATTTCCTCTTGATCGTATGAGTAGCTATCGTCTTCGTTCGCTCCTTCCTCCTCTTCGTCTACCTCTTCTTGCATCGTATCCTCGTACTCTTCGTCGTCCGATTCCAACTTGTCCTCCTCCATTTGAGCCGTCATCATCTTTTTGATTAGATCTGCTTCCTCTTTCTTCATCTCCGATGCTTTCTTGTTGTTGTCCGACTCTTGGTCCTCTTTTTCCCCTCTCAAGAAATCTAGGTTCTCAAATAACATCGTGCCTTGGAGGTCTGTCTCGTTCTCGGACCCCTTGTCTTCATCAGAGTCATTTTCGGAATCGGAGTTTTCCGTACAAATACTATACACCGTGTGTGCATTTGACCTCTCCGCGATTGACCTTGCCGTACCCGTGCTTCTTCTGGTGTTGATTGACGTCACCGACTGTTCTTCCGACGGGTCTACTGCTTCGAAGTCTCCAGCGCTCGCCGTTCCAAAGGTGATCGCCCTGGCCTCGAACTCTCTGTCCTCCCTTCGTGCTTTGAGTTCGGATTGGGATAGCGCTAGCTCTGTATCGATGCCTAGAGTTGCTGCCGCTACAATGATGTCATCTGCTTGAGGATCCGTCACTCTTGCTAGTCCCGTCTTTTTGTCGTACTTAGACTGGGAGACATTTCTATTTTGCTCTGCCGAAAATACCTTTCGGAAGAATCTTTTGATCGAGTCCTTCTTGCACCCGCTTTTCAATAGAGTGTAGTACACCTGTGCTGCGGTGATGTGTCTGATTTGAGTGACAGCTTCCTTGATCTTCTGATCTACGCTTGAGAAGGATCCTACTACTGTGCCGGAGCCCCCTTGAACTACTGCAGTGAATAGTGATTTCTTTTCTACCCCGTCTCTTATCGAGAGTGCCATCAGGGCGCTGTGTAATGACATCTCCACGTCTTCCCTGGGGCCTTCAGCGTCGGGAAGTCTTTCTAGTTTATATTTATTATGGAGGTCTACCACCCCTGGGATTTGGGCCGTGCCTAAACTCATCTGTACCGATGTATGAGCTTGCACCATTTGGTGGTACCTAATCTTTGCTGTGCCTTGATCGTCGTAGCCTGGAACCTGTACTGTAAACGCAGTTGGTCCCCATATCGCATGTAGCCTCTTCGATTCCTTTAGTTCTCGTAGAAGATTGTTCGTACGCTCCTCATCTTCCATGCTCACGTGGATTACGAATGTTAGTTTTGCTATCATTGGAACTTTGCTCTTTTTCTTCTCTTCTTCCGACTGCCACGGCATCCCTTTAGGATGTTCTTTGGTGACCTTGAGTGGCAGCGAATATGGGCCCTTGTAATTTTCCCCTTTTTCCAGGGACTTTAACTGCTTTGAAAGCTCCTTTTCCACGTCTTCTTCTGCCATTGACATTGGCGCCCCCAGTAGTATATTTCCCGATACCGTTTTTACTATCTGTAGCTCCTTGTAGTAGATCCCGGCACCTAGGTACCTGAGGTCGGGCCCTGCGTTCGTGAGTAATTCCTTGGGATCGGCCGAGAAAAACATTAGAGCCGAGCTTGAAATGGTGCGACCTGTGGGTTGATTTACTGCACTGAAGGCTCCTTCTGCTTGGGTGTAGAAAAATCTCCTTAATTCGATTATGTACTTCGGGAAGTCCGATTTCTTTTGGATTCTTTTGGTTGAGGCCCATACTGGTCCTACATGATCGATTGGTAGTATTGACGCATTCGTATCACCGCATATCCTCCTTAGGAAGTCCACCGCCTCGCATACCTTATCCATGAGTTTCTTTTTTGGGTCTTCGCCTTTGTTTACTTTTATTGAAATGTTGACTATGGCTGTGTGGCCTTCGAGAACGTGGTCTTTAGGTTTCGGGCCAGGTGTCGTGGCTGCCGCTTCGGCAAAGGTGGCCGACTTACGTGATGAGCCATCATTCTCGCTTGGAGTGCCCTTTAGTCTTAGAGACGTTGGTGGAAATTTATCTGCTTTGTCTGAGCCTTCTGACCTCCCTTTTTTTGCTTTCGGATTGCCTTTGCTGCTGCTGTCGTTGGTGTAGTTGCTTACTGTTTCTGCTGTGCTTTCTGCTGTCACTAGACCTGGTAGGCTTGGACTCCTCGTTGTGGGTGGTAACTTCTCTCCTTCACCGCTCCCTTCTTCTGCTTCCTTCGCTTTGCTGCTGTTATCATCCGTTTTCTCCTTGGCTGTCGACCGTAGCTTGCCTAGTGACGTATTGTTTCTTACATCCCGTTCAGTGCGGCTTACTGATGTGGATGGTGTACTTAGTAGTAATTGGTCGGGATTTACTAGTACTGTCTTGGGATTCTCTTTTACATTCGTGAATGTCTCCGATTTTTCGATTGGTTTCTTATCTAACTTCGACCTTCGCTCGGCGAACATCGGATGAATTGCCTTCTTGGTCTCACCCTTCTTGCCTTCCAACTTGTTTTGATCCTTATTTTCTGTTCGGTACGTGTTCACCGTTGAAGTTGGACCGGCTGCCTCCTCATCCTCCTCCTCCTCATCATCGTCCGCAAATTCGTTGTACCGGTTGTCTTGCCTTCCCATCTTCTCTTTGCCTTGTACACGAGACGATGCTGACCTTTCAGGGGTCCCGGTAATTTCATCTATCTTCCTGCTTGCTTGGTCTTTCCTCGTATATCGTCTCATGATATTGGTGATGGTTTGATGTTGTTGAAGTTCACCTCACGTAGGATCCTACGTAGTCTGGTACAGAAGACCTTATTGCTATATCTTTTTTAATACTGCCTTTTGACGGTGGCCGTAAGCAACTGCGCTGTCGGACTCGAGTTTTTATAATTGTCGTGGAGTTGTTGATAGTCGTCGTCCTTCTATCTGGATTGGCCTTGCCGCGATGCTGATATCTGGATGGCTTTTTTTATCAATGGTTGACGGGGAAATCTCGTATTTTTTTTGAGAGTTTCTTGTTAGTCAATTCAGGTGTTTTGTTGTTTATAGTTATTAGTTTAAATTGTTTGGTTTGTTGAGCCTCATGACCGATCCACAAAGAGTTGAAAAAGTCATTATCAATTGATAACCTCG
>Ga0209230_10000734_pt1 | contig 12774 bp, 12 predicted proteins | sample LakOntMetagenome_FD_187467 | JGI IMG/M metagenome (GOLD analysis project Ga0209230, IMG submission 187467) | Freshwater and sediment microbial communities from Lake Ontario - Sta 18 epilimnion Metagenome (SPAdes) (version 2) | ecosystem: Environmental > Aquatic > Freshwater > Lentic | place... | reverse complement strand
TGAATTGACGTTTTGTCCGAGCAGGGTAATTTCTTTGTAGCCTTTGTTTGAAAGGTCTAGCACTTCTCTTACGATGCTTTCTGGGTCGCGAGATCTTTCTCTACCGCGGGTAAAGGGCACTACGCAAAAACTACACATGTTGTCGCAACCGCGCATGATAGACACAAATGCGGTAACGCCATTGGAATTCAATCGTACGGGGTTAAGGTCGCCGTAAGTTTCTTCTCTGCTCAATAACACGTTGATGGCTCGGCCACCATCATCCACTTCGGCCACCAGTTTGGGTAGGTCGCGATAGCTATCCGGTCCGGCCACTACATCTACGAGTTTTTCCTCTTCGAGCAATTTTTCTTTGAGGCGTTCTGCCATGCAGCCGAGCACCCCAATGATGAGTTCTTTGTTGTGTTTTTTATTGCCTCTGAGGTGTTTCAATCTTTCTCTTATGCGTTGTTCGGCATTGTCGCGAATGGCGCAGGTATTGAGAAAAATGACATCGGCATCGAGTTCGTCGTTGGTTGAAGCGAAGCCATGTTCACCCATGATGGAGGCGATGATTTCGCTATCGCTAAAATTCATGGCACATCCATAGCTTTCGATATAAAGCTTTCTAGAGGCTGTGGTGGTGGGTGTAATGATGACTTCTGACATATTGTAACTACAAAAATACGGGCTTTTTTGTTTCTTTGCAGTGAATGAGACATTTCAACACCTTGATTTTGCTTGCCTTTGTGGCTACAGCGGGTATGGTTTCGGGCCAAACCAAGGATTCTGACAAAGGACAATTTTCTGGTAATTTGCTGATGAACTATCAGAAGTATTTGCGTGACGACAGCATCGGGGCGAATACCAAGGTATATAAGGAGAACACGGCCAGCGCGGATGCGTGGTTGTTTATGCAATACAGGATGAAGGGTTATTCTTTCATTGTTCGATACGATGCGTTCAACAATTCGCCATTGTTGGATCCCCAGGATGCTTATACCGATCACGGCATTGGCTTTTGGCAGGTGAGTAAATCGATTGATAAATTGGACATCACGATGGGGTCTTTTTACGATCAATTTGGGACGGGCGTTTTATTCAGGAGTTATGAGCAGAGGCAGATTGGGATTGACTATGCCATGCAGGGCATGCGGCTGAAGTACAACATCAACGACAAGTGGGCGATCAAGGGATTTGCGGGCAATCAGAAGGGGAATATCAAAAATCGTTTTGGATTTGCCAAGCAGGTGATCAGTGGTTTGAACATAGAGGGTGGTATTCCGGTGGGTAAGATGAGCAAGTACGGGGATTTGAGCGTGGGTGCATCGGCCATCAATCGGAGTTTGGATCGCGAGACGATGGACCGTTTGGTGGGAACGATCAATACGTATAATTTGGCGGATCGATTTTATCCCAAGTACAACATGTATGGGTTTAATGCGTATTTCGGCTACAACATCGGAAATTTTAGTTGGAATGTGGAGGGCAATGTGAAGACGCCTGAAGCCATTTTGGGTATGAACGATCGCTTCAAGCTTGCAGGAGGCAATGTTTTGTATACTTCGTTGAGTTGGGGTAAGGGTGGATGGAGCTTGGGTAAGCAAAAGGCATCGATTGGTTTGAATTTGCAGGCGAGGCACGTAGATAATTTTGCTTTTCGCACGGCGCCTACGGAGGCTTTGTTGAATGGTTTGGTGAGTTATTTGCCTTCAATGACCCGGCAGAACACGTATCGTTTATTGAGCAGATACAACGCACCGGGTCAAGAATTGGGTGAAGATGGTATTCAGGGTGAAGTGGAATTTAAACCGCGCAAGGGAACCCAGATTTTCTTCAATGCGAGTTATGTGCAAACCTTGGCGAGCAATGGCAAGTTGAATGCTGTGACGGGCGCTATGGAAGCGGAGAAATTGTTCAGTGAAAACTATTTGGAGGTGGTTCAGAAATTGGGTAAACACGATAATTTGAAATTGGGTATACAGCAGATTCACTACAATCAAACGCGTTACGAGGATGAACCAGAGTATGTTCCTGTGAAAACTTTCACGCCTTTTGGTGAGTGGCTACATACCATGGAACATGGCAAGAGTTTGCGGGTGGAATGGCAGTATTTAAGCACGAAAAACGACCAAGGTTCATTTGCCAATTTGATGGTTGAATATTGGGCTACCAAGCAGTTGAGCATTGCTGTGGGCGATATGGTAAATGTGATTCCACACCGTTATGAGCGCATGATTATTGCCGATAAAGTGTTGCATTATCCCACAGTATTTATTGGATATACGGAGAAGAACACTGTGTTCACGTTGGCTTATTTGAAGCAACAACAAGGGGTGAACTGTTCGGGTGGTATTTGTAGGGAGGAGCCCGCGTTCAGTGGCATTCGCTTCACTGTGAGCAGCAATTTTTAAAGCCACCGCGATAGTTATTTCCTTTTTTGGAGGCCATCATCGACTTCCTTTCTCGGGAAATGGGCGCTTGTGCTCTACTTCGAAGGGAAGTAGATGGGCGCGATTTCATTCGCTATGGGTAAATTGGGGGTGAATTAAAGATCCCAGATTCGGGTGCGTCTTTCTTGGCTATAGTTTTTCACGTTCATCCAAAACGCCGCTACCAAGTATATGATGATGGGGGAACCGAGAGTGAAAAAGCTGGCATAAACGAAAGACATGCGCACGCTTTTTACGGAAATCCCCATCCATTCGCCGAGTTGACTGCAAACGCCGAATAGGGATTTTTCCAATGCGTATTTGATGAATTTCATGTGAGATCAAATATAGATAGGAACAATGATACTTTTACTTTGTTTGTTACAAACGCACGTAAAACTCTTTTAAGTAATGCGTTGCGTGGTTTGTTAGCTGTCCGTTGGTTTGATAATGGATTACATTTTGGGTGATCAGATTGGGTGCTTCCTCTGCCTTTTCTATGTTGAGTGGTGATTTTATGGCGCGGATTATGGATAGGTGTGGTGGTTTGTTCTCGGTGGCTTGTATGAAGGTGATTTCCTGAATTTGGAGGTGATTTTCGGCAAAAGTTGTTTGGATTTGGTGGATGTTTTGGTTGGGGTATAGCAGGAATAATTCCCCATTGGGATGGAGCAAACGGTTGCAATGTTTGAGTAAGTTGGGGAGAGTAAGTTCGTTGGAGTGGCGAGCCAATCGCCTCGTGGTATTTTGAGATGGCAGGTGATTTTCGAAGAAAGGGGGGTTGCAAACGATGGCGTTGTAGGGTGTGGATGGTTCCCACAATTGTGCATCGCCGATATGAAATTCTATTTGGTTCTTGAAGGGGTTGTTGTGGTTGTTTTCGATGGCTTGTTGGATGGATTGGGGATGTATGTCTATGCCTGTGAACGTTGCATCGGGGTGTTTTTGGGCGAGCATGAAACAGAGCAACCCGGTGCCAGTGCCGATATCGAGCACATGGGCGTTTTTGGGCAATTGAATCATCGCACCGAACAAACAAGCGTCGGAGGTTACGGGAAGCGCCACATCATTTTGTACGATGGTGAACTGCTTCATCGCGAAGGGCTGTCGCGGTTTGTTCATTGGACTGGAAAGATATCGGTGAGGACCAGTTCTTTGGGATGTTGATAAAAATCACATTGGTTTTGTGTGAGTGCAACGATGTGATCGCAATGATTGATAGACAGTTGTAAATCGTGGCTGCTATAAATGATGGTTTTGGATTCTGTTTTGGTAAGGTGAGAAAGCAGCTGCAAGAAATTGATTCTCGATGGGTAATCGAGGAAGGCGAGGGGTTCATCAAGCAGGATGAGTTGGCTGTCTTGGGCGAGGCATCTGGCAAGCATAACTTTTTGTTTTACGCCATCGCTGAGTGCGCCGAAGGAAGCGTTTTGTAGCTCGTGGATACCGGTTTTTTGCATGGCATTTTCCACGGCCGATAGATCGTTTTTGGAAGGATTTTTCCAGCCGGTGATAAATCTCTGTCGGCCCGAAAGCACCATTTCACTCACTTTCATTTGTTCGATGGCGGGGGGTGTGGCGAGGAGTATGCTGGAGAGGGAGGCCCGTATTTCTGGGGTGGTTTTGTGGATGTTGATTTGATTGACGGTTACTTCACCAGACAGGGGTGTTTGCAGGCCAGCGATGGTTTTTAGTAAGACGGATTTGCCAATGCCATTGGGGCCAAGGAGCAGAACGAGTTTGCCGGCATCTACACGCATTGATATGTTTTGGTGTAGTGTTACAGCCTTTTTTGCGAAGCCGGTGGAAAGGTTCTGGAGTTGAAGCATGATTTACTGATACAAAAATGCGAATTTCGGGGGGTGAATTTACAGTTAGTATTGGCCAGCCGGGAGAAAATTTCCGAGATACAGCGTTTGGCGGATGAAATTTGGCATGATCATTATGTTGAAATCATCGGACAGTCTCAAGTGGATTATATGTTGGGTCGATTTTATTCAACGGCGTCTATGGTGTCGCAAATGGAAGCGGGGCAGCGGTTTTATTGTGTGATGGATGGCGACGAAGCGTTGGGTTTTGTGGCGATTGAGCAAAAGGAGGATGGGTGTTATTTTCTGAATAAATTGTACGTAAAAACGGTGAGCCAGCGTGGGGGATTGGGCGGTTGGATATTGGGTGCGTTGGCACCGGAGATGCCGGGTTTGCGGGAGTTGAGATTGCAGGTCAACCGTCAGAATTTCAAGGCGATCAACTTTTATTTTAAAATGGGTTTTGTGATTGAATGCGTGGCGGATTTCGACATTGGCGATGGGTATTTCATGAATGACTTTGTGATGTTGAAAAAGTACTGATTTGCGAATGAATTTGGGCTGATTTTGATTAGGCTGAATGGTGGTTGATGGCCTACCTTTGCAAGGTGCTAGCACTGAATGATTTTTCTTTTGAATTTGCCGGTAGATACCTGTTTAAGAATGCCTCTTGGCACATCAAGCCCAGTGAAAAAATTGGGTTGGTGGGTTTGAATGGTACGGGTAAATCTACCTTGTTGCGATTGATTTCTGGCGATTACGAATTGCGAGAGGGAACACTTTCTAAACCATCCGATTTGCGGATTGGGTTTTTGAATCAGGATTTGTTGAGTATGGATGTTGGCGATTGTGTTCGGGACGTGGTTTTGGGTGGCAGGGAAGATTTGGTGTATTTGGAATCAGAAATTGATCGATTGATTAAAATCATCGAGATTGAGTACGACGATGTTACGATGCAGCGTTTGGCAGATTCCCAGGAGCGTTTTGGCGCATTGGGTGGCTATGAATGGCATGCCGAGGGCGATAAAATTTTGGAAGGTTTGGGATTTCCCACGAGCAGTTTGGACCGTCCGTTGAGGGAATTTTCTGGTGGATGGCGGATGCGCGCGATGTTGGGGAAATTGTTGTTGCAGGCCCCTGATTTGTTGTTGTTGGATGAGCCTACGAACCACTTGGATTTACCCACGATTCAGTGGTTGGAGGATTACTTGGCCAATTATGAAGGGACATATGTGATTGTATCTCACGATCCGTATTTCTTGGATAGAACGGTGAATCGAATAGCGGAGGTAGCTCACCAGCAGGTTTTTCATTACAAGGGCAATTACAACGAGTTTTTGGAGCAGAAGGAGGAAAGAGATGCTTTGATGATGCGGAAGTACGAAAATCAGCAAGACTATATCCGTCAGCAAATGAAATTCATTTCCAGATTTAGGGCCAAGGCGAGCAAGGCCACTGCGGTGCAGAGCAGGGTGAAAATGCTGGATAAAATTGAAAAGATTGAGGTTAGGCAGGATGAGCGCAAAGATTTCGACATTCGTTTTAACATCCGGGTAACTCCGGGTAAGGTGATAGCGGATTTGAAGGATGTGACGAAATCGTATGGTGATTTAGAAATTTTAAAAACATCTCAGGCGCAAATTTTGCGGGGCGATAAAATTGCTTTGGTGGGTGCCAACGGAAAGGGGAAATCAACGGTATTGAGGATGGTGCATGGATCTGAGCCTGCTGGTGGTATCATTGAGCAAGGCTGGAATGTGGAATCTGCATTTTTTGCCCAGCACCAGTTGGAGGCCTTGAATTTGAAGAATGATTTGTTGAATGAATTGGCCACGGTGAGCGCCGAATACACAGATTGGGAGTTGAGGACGGTATTGGGTTGTTTCTTGTTCACCGGCGATGAGGTATTTAAAAAGGTTAAGGTATTGAGTGGTGGTGAAAAATCGAGGTTGGCTTTGGCCAAAACACTGATCACCCAATCCAATTTTTTGCTATTGGATGAGCCCACGAACCACTTGGATATGTTTAGCACCGCGGTGTTGGCAGAATCATTGATTGACTATGCGGGTAGCTGCTTGTTTGTATCGCACGACAGAACCTTCATTAGTAAGGTGGCCAATAAAATTTGGTGGATTGAAGATGGCTATTTGAAAGAATATCCGGGCACATTTGAGGAGTACAATGAATGGAATTCGCAGCGTGTGGCTGAAGATATGCGTTTGGCGAAGCTCGATGATGGCAAAAAGAAATCGGCTTCTGCGGCGGCGGTGACTGCCAATAAGCCCAATGCTTCAGTTGGTGCTGTAGCTGCTGTTAATGCCAGTGGTAAATCGTACAGTAAAAACGAGATCAAAAAGGTGGAGGATGCCATGAATTTGAAGGAGCAGGAAATGAACGCTTTGGCGGAAGAAAAAACGGCCCTTGAGGTACAGTTGCATTCGCCTGACGTGGCAAGTTCTTTTGAGAAGGTGGCGAGAATTACAGAGTCTTATGAGTCAGTGAATGCGGCACATGCCATGGCGAAAGCGGCTTATGAAAAGTTGTTTGAAGAGTGGATGATGATGCAAGATTCTTGATTTGGCCCTGAATTTGTTAAGTTTGTTTCGATGAGAACGAAAATTGGTTTGCTGTGCTTGGTATTTATGGCTTGTACGTGTTTGCTAAAGGCAAATACAGACAGTTCTTTGCGTTACAGCAATGCCATTTACGAATCAGATGTAAGAACGGTTCGGTTCTATCAAAAAAGCAGTGGTTTTGCGTTTCCGATTTTGACTTTGGGCGGACAGGATGGGTTGATATTGGAATTCGATCAAATTCGCAGCGAGCGTGATTTTTACCAGATTACGATGATTCATTGCGATGCAAATTGGCGTCCCAGCGGATTGTCGCGCACGCAAACGTTGGAGGGCATGGGTTACGATAACATTGAGAATGCCAGTTTCAGTAACGGCACTTTGATGCAATACACGCATTATTCGGTGGATGTGCCAGGTGAACAAACTCGGCCCAAGTTATCGGGGAATTACTTGTTGGTTGTATATCGGAATTTCAACGAATCGGATATCGTTTTATCGCGCAGAATGATGGTTTTACAATCCCAGGGTGCGGTGAATATGGTGTTATCGCAAAGCAAGCAAGTAGAGCTGAGAAGCACGCATCAGCAGGTGAATTTCAATTTTACGAAGAACGATGCCTACTTCATGCCAAATGCCATGCAGGATGTGAAGGCGGTGGTGTTGCGCAATGGTGAGTGGATGTTTGGCATCGATGACTTGAAGCCCATGTTTATTGTAGGGAATGAGTTGCAGTATAACCATCAGCTTGGCAATCAGGTGGATGGGATGAATCAATATAGGTTTTTTGATATACGCAGTTTTCGGAGTTCTACGGCGGGGGTAAGACAGCGGTTAAACATTGCCAATCAGAAGCATGTGATATTGGTGAACGACAAATCACGGAGATTTGAGCGGTACTTCAATTGGGCGGATTACAATGGTAGGGTTTTGTACGATAACAAAGACTTGCCCATGCCAGCGGGTACTGCATTTGAGAGTGATTATTGCTTTGTGCATTTTTCGGTGCAGGCCGATGCTGAATTAAAGGAGTCGGTATATGTATACGGTGAGATGAGTGATTGGCGGATATTGGAATCGCATCGGATGTACTTTAACCCTGATACCCGGGCCTATGAGGCGGTGGTGCCATTGAAACAGGGGTATTACAATTATGTTTTTGGTGTAAAAGATGAATCAACTGGGTTGTTGGATTTTTCGATGTTTGAAGGGCAACACAGTGAAACGGAAAATAATTACATGGTATTGATTTACCACAAGAATCCGGGGATGGGGTATGATGAGTTGATTGGTTACGGATTGAAAAACTCCACTTCCTTGAAGTAAGGTTGGTGGGTTTGGGCATTGATTGCCTAATGACCGCTTGTGATTTTTAGGGTGCTTGGGTTGGTTAACCGTTTCCAAGCGGATAGAGATTTTACTTGATATAAATAAAGTCCATTGTATGTATGTCCGAGTTTTTGCGACTGGGCAAATCGAGTTGGGATGTTGAGGCTATCGATGAGAAACAAGAATGGGAGCTGTTTGGGTGTGATGCGAGAGACGAAGTATCGCGGTTTTGCGGCATTGTATGGAAAGTGTTGGGGGTAAAATTCAAAGCCGTATTGCCAATCTTGGGGGTGTGGGGATTGTGCAAGCCAATAATTGGCGATGGGTTCACCGAGTATATCACCGCTGGGGATTGCGTTGAGGTTTTTGTTGAGGAATTGGATGGCGGTGTGTGGGTTGCGTTGGTTGCGTTGAAGTATGGCTGCTGAGTTTCGGAGCGTCCACGGTGTGATGAGGGAAACAACAAAAATTAGGGATAAGGCGGGTTTGATCCAACGGTTTTTGGGGTTCCAAGCAAGGTTGGGTTTGTAGTTTTGGAGATATACAGCGATTACGAGGAGTCCGAGGAGGTGCTGAACGGGGTAATATCGGTGTTGGGGCGTAAGAAAAAGGGCTGTGGGGACAGCGAAAGCCAGATAAATGAGGGGGATCAATGAGGATTTCGAGAGATTTGATTTCGCAGCAAGGTTTGTAAAGAGCAGTCTTAGTGCGGCAATCCAATAGAGAAGGTGCAAGAAAAAGGTGTAGGGCTGTTCGAGGGTATAGGGAACGAATCTACCAATAAAAAAACCATAGAGGTTGGCGCCTGGGGATGCACCGCTGTGGTCTTCGGCTTGCATAAACAGCTGGGCTTTTAAATCATGGAGTTCTGGTTTTACTGTGAGCCAAAAAATGAAAATCGGTGCCAATAGGCTGGCAAGGAACATGAATCCATGGCGCAAAGTTGTGGGTGTTTTGAATTGAGCCAAGTGATTCATTAGCAATAACATGGCGATTAAAACCAAGGGCCACGTATATAAATGTGCGATGGACAAGGATCCGAGGCACAATCCCAATACGAGGGTTTTGAATGCACTGTGTTGCTGAAAACTGTTATATGCGGTGGTTGTAAAGGTGATTAGAAGGAGCAATATGGGTGTTTCTACGCGAAGGCTTCGGGCAATTTCACCGGTGGATTTATCGAACAGAAAAAGGGCGGTGATGAGCAAGGCGAGTGATTGTAAAACGCTTTGGGAATAGGGGTTGTGGGGTTGTTTGTTGGTGGATGGGGCGGCAAGGATTTGCAGTACAAATCGATGGAGTAAAACTGCGGTGATGAGGTGGAAAATCAAAAAAGGCAATCGAACGATGAAGGGGGATTTGCCGAGATAGAGCCAGATGCAATGCCATGCTTCGAGCAGCGGGGGATAGCTCAGGAATTTGATGTCGGCGCCTGGGTTTGGCCAGAGGGGAGAGCGATAAAATCCGGTATTGTGCCAAACAAGGGCGGGGTCTAGATTTTGAATTTCATCGTTCCAAGCGATGGGCAGTCGGTCTAGGTTAAACAGTGCAATGGCTGCATAAATGAGCAGCAGGAAATAGACGGTGTTTTTGGCATTCCACGGGGGCGAAGGGCTTTTCATAGACAGAATTCGATCGCGGGCTGTGGATGGGGGGATTATTCGAACCGGATGAGTACGAAATTTTTGTCAACGGCTTGCCCTTTGTTTACATGAATGGATGCAATGGTTCCGGCCGTAGGGGATTTGATGGCATTTTCCATTTTCATGGCCTCGAGGGTAAGGATTTTTTCGCCCATTTCAACGGTTTGACCAACAGCCACTAAAACGTCCAAAACCAAGCCTGGCATAGGTGCTTTCACCTCAGATATTTTGGCTACCATGGCATTTTCCAAGCCCATCGATTTGAGGAGTTCGTCCATGGGTTCGGTGATTTTGGCGATGTATTTTTGGTTGTTGTAAAGCAGTGTAACGGTTTTTGCTGTTTTATCAACCGCTAGGCATCGAACTTGAATGGTTTGCGAGGGTGTTTGCAGTAACAATGTGCTACTGTTCAGGGCCAATCGATTGATTGAGGCACCGTTGGGGATTACAAATTGGTTGTTTTCCTTGATGAATTCGGTGGTATTGTCTTGAATTGTTACCTTCATGATTAAACGTTTCTGTCGATGACAAAATTGACGAGGTGTTGTAGGGTTTGTTTGTGCTCTTTGTTGGCGGGAATGGATTCCAATATTTCAAAGGCGCGGTCGCGGAATTCGTTCATTTTGATGCGGGCGTAAGACATGCCACCATGGATGGTAATGAATTCAACCACATCGGCAATTTTCTGTTTGTCGTTCACATTGCTTCTCATGAGTTTTTTGATTTTTTTCACATCGCTGGGGGCAGCTTTAGAGAAGGCGTGAATGATGGGGAGGGTCAATTTTTTGTCTTTGATATCGAGGCCGGCGGGTTTGCCAGATTTGTTATCGCCAAAATCGAAAAGATCGTCGCGGATTTGGAATGCCAAACCGATGGATTCTCCAAACTGACGCATTTTTTTCTGTATTTCGGTATCTTGGGTGGTGGAGGCGGCGCCCATTTCGCAGCAAGATGCAATGAGTGAGGCTGTTTTTTGTTTGATGATTTGAAAGTAGACCTCTTCGGTGGCATTCATGAAGCGGGCTCTTTCGAGTTGCAGCAATTCTCCTTCGCTCATATCGCGCACGGCGTTGGAAACAATTTCGAGCATATCGAAATCGCGGTGTTCTACAGCCAAAAGCAGGCCTCGGGAGAGCAAATAATCGCCCACGAGCACGGCAATTTTATTTTTCCAAAGCGCGTTGATGGAGAAGAATCCTCGGCGCTGGAAGCTATCGTCGACCACATCGTCATGCACCAAAGTGGCGGTGTGAAGCAGTTCTACGAGAGAGGCTCCGCGGTAGGTTCTTATGTTGATATCGCCGAAAAGTTTGGCTGAATACATCACAAAGAGGGGGCGAATTTGTTTGCCTTTTCTCTTCACGATGTAGGTCATGATGGTATCGAGCAATGGCACACGCGTTTTCATGCTCTGTTTGAACATGACTTCGAATGCGGTAAGTTCCTTTTCGATGGGTTTTTTGATGGCGTCTAACGACAGGCTCATGACTTGATTGCGAAGGTAATATTTTCTTTGGGTGTAATGAATATTTGGCTGTAATTTGCTGATATGATTCAGCGGCTATGTATTATGATGTTGGTATTGGGGGCGATGGGTTGCGGTATTATCGCTAAGAAAGACAGGGATATGAAAACAAGCGACAAATTGGATAAACCGCGATATGGCGGGGGTATTGGGATTGTAGACAATGTAAATGCCGAGTTGTGGCGTTTGCATCCGGCGTTGCATTATTTGAAAAGCGAGGTTGCGTTGGCTCATGCTCAGGGTTTAAACCAAGACGGTGATAGCGCGTTAAGGGCGGATGCTGCATTGTTTTTACAGGAAATGGAAACTGAATACATGGCGTATGAGCCCAATACTGCCATAATTAAAGCGTTGGATTCTGTGTTGCGCATGCGGACGGAAGCCATGGCAGGTAGACCTTCACACATTGATTTGTTGATGATTGGCGGGAATTGGTGTTCGGATACACGGATGGGATTGCCGCGGTTGTGCAAGGTGTTGGATGTTTTGATGGGGAGCACCGAGGGCAATGTGGTTAGGAACCGCGAGGAATTGGAATGTGCTGGGGTATTGATTCGATTAGATTACCGTAGGGTGAATCGCGAAAAAAAGCTGATCGACGGAGCCTTTGCGGGTGATGTGTTTTTTGGCGGAAAGTCTGTGGTGATTGGTCGTGTTCCGGAGTTGGCTGTGGCGCATTCTTGGAAATCTGTTCCGTCGCCGCTTGGCGGTAATCCCGATGTTGATTTTGCGGCTGAACCGTTGTATGTGGGCAGTATATTGGAGATGCCTCAGGTCAGTTGGGAGGCGGATTTGCTCGACTTGATCAAGAAGTAATTGGGTAAATCTTAACGAAACAACTGGGGTACTTCTGTTGGAAGGATGGCTTTTGCCGACCACAGTTGACAGAAAAAATCGGTGGTGGATGCAAGGCGCGCATGAAAGTTTTTCGCTTTCACATAGAGGGCGATGAACAGGGCGATATTGGTTAACAGGAGCAACCAGGCGGCAATGTTTTGAGGATAGAAGCTTTGAAACAGCCAAAGGTGTTTGCCCAACAGTACGATGCCGGTAACGATGAGAATGAGAAATAGTAAGAAAATCCTGCGGTGTTGCCATGCTCCGAGTTGCAGGAGGATGTAAACTTCATTGTCGGACCCACGAATTTCACCAGTACAAAAATTCACCAACCTTTGTTTGTCTTCAATGGTTTCCAGGGTGAAGTCTTGGTTTGATATTTCACCATAGAATGCCCGGGGATTGCTGTCGGTTTTTTTAAAATTCGCATCAGACAGGAAGGTTTGAGTGGTGAGCATATCGGCTACTTGGTTGCGGTTCAATTCGGTTTGAAGGAATTGGGTTTTGAATGGATAAAGGAACATGGGGTAATTAGAAATGGCGTGCGTGTTGGTTTACGAGGAGGACTTGGTCACAGATATTTTCGAGCAGTTGGGGGTTTTCGAAGATGCCATTTCCGATAACTACAACATCGGCACCGCTGTTCCA
>Ga0209230_10000733_pt1 | contig 12780 bp, 13 predicted proteins | sample LakOntMetagenome_FD_187467 | JGI IMG/M metagenome (GOLD analysis project Ga0209230, IMG submission 187467) | Freshwater and sediment microbial communities from Lake Ontario - Sta 18 epilimnion Metagenome (SPAdes) (version 2) | ecosystem: Environmental > Aquatic > Freshwater > Lentic | place... | reverse complement strand
TTCTTCCACAGACAGTTTGAGCATGTCGGCGGGGTTATTGGCTTTTGCGAAGAGGTGGGGGGTGATTTGGTTTACGCGTTCATCGGTACATTGCGCGCTGAGCAGCACAGAAACGAGGAGGGTATATGGATCTGTGTGATTGAGAGGAATGGGTGTTTCGGGGTATAATTCTTCCAGGGTATTGAGGATGAATTGCACGCGTTGTGATTTGTTCATGGTGGTGGCGTGGGGTTTTCTCAGAAAAACTGATTGAAAAACGCTTCGTTTTGGAAGGGTGTATTTTGAAATGCAGCTGCAAAGGTCTCTGGGGCGATGGGCAGGTTTATGGTTTTAAGACATTCCTGTTGAAAGGCCAAAGTGTCATTGGGCAGTTGCAATTGGAATTGTGTGATGATGCCTTTGGTGATGGTGGATGTGAGGGTGTATTGATTTACTGAATCTGATACGATTCTTTGGTGCGAATAGCTTGGGGAGTATCCCAAGATCCATTCTGATTGCGTGAATTTTTCTGCGCGAAGGGTTGCGATTGCAGCGTGTTCGTTGGGTGTTATGCTGGATTGCGTGGCGTTGAGAATGGGTATGAGTAGGGATTGTAGCGTGGAGATGGTACTTTCAATATTTTTGAGTTCAGGAAAGTGATCTCCGAGGTTGGTTACGGATGTTTTATTGCTTTTAACGGCTTTGTCTTGGTAAGTGCCCATGGTATGAAGGGCTTCGCCGAGGTGATGAATGTTGGCATCGATGAGAAGGGTGCCATGGTGGAGTACGCGTTTCTTTTGTTGAAAGATGTGTTGGGCGTTGCCCGAAAACTTTACGCCTTGATAGAGCAGATCGTCGCGTTCAGAGTAGGATGTTTGGATGCCGAGGGAGAGCAGGGCTTCTCTGATGGGTTCTAGGAAGCGTTTGTAATTGACGGCTTTATCGAGTGTGGTACCGAGGTCTTGAATGAAGGAAAAATTGATGTTACCGAGGTCGTGGTAAACAGTTCCCCCACCGCTTACGCGCCGAGCTGGTGCTATTTGTAGTTCTTTACATGTGGCGTAATTGATTTCGGCGCAAATGTTTTGGTGTTTGCCGCAAACCACCGCGTTTTCGCTGCGCCACAACATGCAGATATTTTCTGGGGTTTGGTGCAAAAAATGGGCTTCCGCTGCTAGGTTGTAATATACATCGGTTGATTCTGAAACAATGAGGCGCATGGGGGATGACAAAAGTTGTTTTTGATTGCCTTAACCCAATGGATCTGTGGCCGATTTGGATCTACGCAGTTCGAAATTCTGTCCTAGATATACTTTTCTCACCATTTCGTCGCTGGCCAATTCTTGGGCGGTGCCGTGTTTGAGGAGTTTGCCTTCGAAGAGGAGGTATGCCCTATCGGTGATGCTCAATGTTTCTTGCACATTGTGATCGGTGATGAGAATGCCGATATTTTTTTGTTTGAGTTTGGCCACGATTTGCTGAATGTCTTCCACGGCGATGGGGTCAACGCCTGCGAAGGGTTCATCGAGGAGGATGAATTTGGGGTCGGTTGCCAGGGCGCGGGCGATTTCGGTTCTTCTACGTTCTCCACCTGAGAGTACTTTTCCGAGGTTTTTTCGCACTTTTCCGAGGCCAAATTCTGCAATGAGCGATTCCAATTTTTCTTCTTGTTCTTTTTTGGAGAGTTCGGTCATTTCGAGGATGGCTTGGATGTTTTCCTCTACGCTGAGTTCTCTGAAAACGGAGGCTTCTTGGGGCAGGTAGCCGATTCCGTGTTGGGCCCGTTTGAACATGGGCCAGCTGCTAATTTCTGTATTTTCGAGGAAGACTTGACCTTCATCGGGGCGAACGAGACCTACAAACATGTAGAAGGAGGTTGTTTTTCCGGCACCATTTGGGCCAAGGAGTCCAACGATTTCGCCTTGGTTTACTTCTACGCTCACGTTGTTCACGACGCGTTTAGCGCCATATTGTTTGACCAAATTTTGGGAGCGTAGTTTCATTGGGGCAAATATAGGGCAAAAAATAAAGGGCTTCCGCGCAGCGGAAGCCCTTTTAAGTAGTACAAATTATCATTACATTTGCAGCGGCGGTACGGCCAGCTCCCCATTCACTTCCCCAGGGCCGGAAGGCAGCAAGGACAATGGGTTGTAGCGGCGCGATACCGCCTTTTTTTATTGTTCGGGGTTGAATATCAACCCCATCCCAACAAAACGATTATGATTAATGCAATTTTAGTAATTGCTTGGCTTCTTTTCACTGCGGCCAGCGCCACCCCAACGGGTGTTGTTGCGATTGCCGTTTCCGCCTGAACCACCGGCGTTTGGACCACGGTAACCACCTGATGGTCTTTCGCTTGAGGCACTTCTTTCACGGGGTGCACCAGAGAAACTGCTGTCGCCAGCTGGGCGTGCACTGCGATCTCCACCGTAGCTGCTTCCGCCGCCACCAGTTCCACCGCGGTATCCACCACCGTTGCTTGATCCGCCACCGTAGCTGCTTCCACCGCCACCGTTTCCACCGCGATAGCCACCGCCACCACTGTTTCCACCACGGTATCCACCGCCACCAGATCCACCAGATCCACCGCGATAGCCACCACCGCCACCGCCGCGATTTCCGCCGCCATAGCCTTTGTGGTAACTTCCGCCACCACCACCGCCACTACGACGTTGAGGCAATTCGATGCGGTAATCGTGTTCCATTTCGGTCATGCACTCTTTACCATGGATTCTGAAAATTTGCTCTAACAAATTGGCTTCAGAACGCTCACAGAAAGAAATGGCGATACCTTCGGCACCGGCGCGACCTGTACGGCCAATACGGTGAGTGTGGGTATCGGCATCCATAGCGATATCGAAATTCAATACATAGTTTAATTCTTTTACGTCTACACCACGAGCGGCAACGTCGGTTGCGATCAACAATTTGGCACGTCCACGTTTGAACATATCCAAGTTGTTAGAACGCTCACGCTGAGATTTATCGCCATGAATCGCAACGGCTGAATAGCCATCGTCTTTCAAGTTCATCACCAATTTATCTGCACCATGTTTGGTTTTGGTAAACACGAGCATAGATTCAATGGCAGGATCTTCGAGCATATCGCGCAACAAAGCGTATTTGTTGTTACGGTCTACACAAAACAACCACTGGGTAATTTTTGGTTTGTCTTCGATGTTTGGAAGGATATCGATGTGTTCTGGATCAACCAACATTTCCGCGGCCAATTGCTTGATTTCGCGGGGTGCGGTTGCAGAGAACAACAAAGTTTGTTTGCGTTCGGCAAGCATCAATTTTCCGATTTCGCGGATATCGGCTACAAAACCCATATCGAGCATACGGTCACACTCGTCCAATACAAACGTTTGGATACCAGAAAGGTCGATGAAACCTTGTTCGATCAAATCGAGCAAACGTCCGGGAGTAGCAATAATTACTTGGCAACCGCGACGGATTTCTTGTACTTGACGCATTTGAGAAACACCACCATAAACCAGGGCGATGCGCAAATTTGTTCCGCTGGCGTACTTCTTAAAGTTATCAGAAATCTGATGCGCCAATTCACGGGTAGGTGCCAATACCAAAGCATGAGTTTTGCGTTGGGGGTTGGCCATAATTTGTTGAATGATAGGAATGGCGAATGCTGCAGTTTTACCAGTACCCGTGGGGGCTGTTGCAAAAAGGTCGCTTCCTTTTAAAATGGTTGGGATGGCCAATGCTTGGATTGGCGTTGGGGAGGTGTAGCCCTGTTCTGAAACAGACTTCACCAAGGGGGCGATTAACCCCAATGATTCAAATGATTGCATGTATGTTTGTTAGATTACTGTCTTACGCGAAACACTTCTGAGCTAGTGTTTTTATCGCAAACGCACAATGAAAGTACGTTATTAAAGACTGACTCTAGATGAATTAAGCGGCGCAAAGATACAAAGAAAATGTCAACATTGGTATAGTTCCTAGAATTTAAAGCTATATTGGTCGTATTTTTGAATTTGTATGAGCACGCAGGACATTCAATTCAATAAGAATGAAGATTTGAACAAGCAGGAGTGGGATTTGGCAAAATCGAGGTTAGAGAAAATCTATGGAGGCGGCGGAGAGAAAGCATCGGCCAAGCAAAAGGAGAAAGGGAAAATGCTTTGTCGGGAGCGTGTTGATTACCTGCGCGACCCCAATTCTGAGTGGATAGAGATCGGTGCTTTTGCCGGATATGAAATGTATGCTGAGTACGGTGGATGTGTGGGTGGTGGTGTAGTTACTGGCATTGGATATGTATCGGGCAAGCAATGTGTGATTGTGGCCAACGATGCTACGGTGAAGGCCGGTGCATGGTTTCCGATTACCGGCAAAAAGAATTTACGAGCCCAGGAAATCGCCATGGAAAATCGCTTGCCCATCATTTATTTGGTGGATAGTGCGGGGGTGTTTTTGCCCATGCAGGATGAGATTTTTGCTGATAAGGAGCATTTCGGACGGATGTTCCGCAACAATGCCCAGATGAGTGCCATGGGTATCACCCAGATTGCGGCGGTGATGGGTAGTTGCGTTGCCGGTGGTGCCTATTTGCCCATCATGAGCGATGAAGCCCTGATTGTAGAAGGCAATGGTAGCATCTTTTTGGCAGGAAGTTACTTGGTGAAGGCGGCGATTGGCGAGGACATCGACAACGAAACGCTGGGTGGTGCCACTACGCAAACGGAGATTTCGGGTGTAATCGACGATAAATTTCCGGATGATCCGTCGTGTTTGGATCGCATTCGTTACATCATGGATAAGATTGGCAAGTACGAGGAAGCGGGATTTGATCGCATCGCATCGTCTCAGCCAACCAAAAAAATGGAGGATATCTGGGGAATTTTACCCAATGAGCGCAACAAGCCTTACAATTCGGCTGAGGTGATTGAGCGACTGGTGGATAACAGTGAATTTGAGCAGTATAAAGAGGGCTATGGCAAGTCGATTCTGTGCGGTTATGCGCGGATTGATGGCTGGGCGGTGGGCATCGTGGCGAACAACAGAGAAATCGTAAAGAGCAAAAAGGGAGAGATGCAATTTGGCGGGGTGATTTATTCTGACAGTGCGGATAAGGCGGCGCGATTTATTATGAATTGCAATCAGAAGAAGATACCGTTGCTGTTTTTGCAGGATGTTACTGGGTTTATGGTGGGTAGTAGGAGTGAGCATGGCGGTATCATCAAAGACGGTGCGAAAATGGTGATGGCGATGAGCAACAGCACGGTTCCCAAGTTCACGGTGATTATGGGCAACAGTTATGGGGCGGGCAACTACGCGATGTGCGGAAAGGCGTATGATCCACGTTTGATTGTGGCTTGGCCGGGTGCGAAGATTGCGGTGATGGGTGGCGAACAGGCGGCGAAGACCTTGTTGCAAATAGAAAAAGCGAGTTTGAAGGCGAAGGGGGAGATCATCGATCCGGAGGTGGAGAAGCAATTGTTGGCCAAAATCACAGATCGATACAATGCACAGACTACGCCTTACTACGCTGCGGCGCGCTTATGGGTTGATGCGATCATCTCTCCCATGGATACCCGCAAGTGGATTTCGATGGGCATTGAGGCGGCCAATCACGCGCCTGTGAAGCCGTTTAACCCTGGGATTTTGCAGACCTAAACTGCGTTTGATAGGTTTGTATCCAATCGTTGACGGTCATTTTTTTGGCGAGTTCTGCAAGGAGATTTAGCGGCACGTTTTCGGCTTTTTTGAATCGAACGCAACCTTTTCCCATGTCGATTTTTTTGGTGCTGTATTTGGGCCATTCGCTCTGAAACCAATCCAACAGTGGGCTGCTGGCGTATAGTCCCATGTGATGCAGGGCGATGTGCGATTTGGTGGAGCCGAGGTTGATGAAGGGCAGCGGCAATTTTGGGTTGCAATGGTATCCATCGGGGAAAATGCTGTGGGGCACCACGAAGCCAATCATGCCATAACTCATCACTTGCTGAAAGCCTTCGGGCAGGTGTTGCGACAAAGTCTCTGCGATGGCTTTGACGATTTCTTGTCGGTCTGCCGGCAATTGCGTGATGTATTCTGCGGGGGTTTGGATGGTTTCTTTGGTCATGGTTTGGGATTTATGTTTTGTAACACCTTTGTCTACTTTGTGCTGACGATCTACAGTTGATTAGCTTCTGTATACCTTTTAACTCTTTCAATAAGCTTTATTCTGCTTTCTCCGGCTATAACTGTTTTTGAATAAGAGACAATTATAAAGTCATAGCCACCTGAAAGTGATTTTTCTTCTTCTGTGAGGGCTTTTACTATTTGGCCCTCGGTGTATCTGCTTTTTTTCATTTGACTGGGGAAATTTCGGGTTTTTTGCCGAATTTTATCCAGTCCGAATTTTAGGTCTACTTACACTTTTGCTTGAACAATTCTAAATGGTCATTAATCGCGCCGCCCTGTGAAAAGTCTGTATTTGGTTTTAATGTTTTGTCGAGGTTAACAAACTTTTTATATGAAACATCTATATAAGGAGTGGTTAAAATTCCAGTAATGTAAACTGCTTTCCAATTCAGTGCTTCAAGAACAAGACTATCGTTGTCTATTTTATTTATCTTGAATGTCGGATAGTTTTTTAAAGGCTTATCGAGATTTTTCTTGTCTAATGGACTTATACCACCAATTACTAGGGTGTCATTTTGGATTGAATAATATTTGAATTGAGTATAAATATTTGGCTCATTTGAAATAGTAACAAATGTTGAATTAAAAGACATTTTAAAGCCCCCGTGACCAAAACCAATCCAATTACTATCCCAATTACTATCTGCTAGTTTATTACTTGAAATTTGTCCTGAAATTTGTCCGGAAAGAACAAATAGTAAAAATATGCAAACTACTTTTTTCATGCTATGCCGTTCATTAGAAATCAATATAATTGGGATCTTTGGTCAGGGTTTGGATTCTTGCTAGCCTATGTAACTGGGTACAAAGTTCTGGATTTAATGTGTTAAGAAAGGGGTATTGTAAATAGGTATTTTAGATGGGTTCACTTTTAAATTATAAAATTTAATCTAGGTCAATTTAATCGGGATACTCCGCACTGATAATGTTGAAATTATTTTTGTTGAATGTGTATATATTCATTTCAAAGCTTTTCAAAGCCAATTTGAGCCACAAAATGAAACAATTGGAAAATATAGTTTTCATGATACAATGCTGTAGTGTCTGGTTATTGTTGGTCAAATGTCTGAAACCCCATTTTCCATTTTCTCTCTTTTGAAGTCCACATCAAATAAGGCCCGTCGAAACTTTCTGTATAAATAAGTGCGAATTCGTTTTCATTTAATTTTCTGTATGCCGGTTGTAAAAAATCAATTTTGTCTCTAAAACCGAATTTTCGTAATGTTTTCCAATCTGTATTTTCTGGCAAACCATATTGGTTTTGATACCTTTCAATGTTTTCTATTATCTGATCCCCAAGTTTTATGTCTGATCTTCTGTTAATTGACAAAGGCAGGTTACACCATATAAAAAAACCCATAATGATAAGCACAAAAAAGATCAATATGCCAAGAATTGTTTTTTTCATTATGGTTGTTTTTTCAATGGCAAATCACGAAATCATTGTTTTGGCCTTGACAGCCGACCTTTTTGATAATGTTCTGCTGCTTTGTTGTCATATTATTTTACTTGCTTTCGTAATTTTTACAATTTTAAGAACCGAAAATATTTGTCCGCTTATAAAAATTAAGAAGAACGTCAAGATAATAGGAAAAATAAATGGAGGGTCATTTGACTTGTCTTTTAGTAGTCTAACTACTGGAATTATTTGAAAAATTGTCAGCCCGATTAAAAATGTCCGATAGAACAGTAGTTCATTTTTTTGTCTAATGGATTTAACGGTTGCGGTCAATAAGATAAGTGTTGGAATTGCATAAACCAATGTCCAAAGTCGTGATTTCATTTTCTCTGTTGCATACCTTTTTCCATCGTTGGCCCAATCTTCTGTAACTGCTCTGTCACTCACGTCAGCAGGTGTACCTAGAAAAAGGTCGCCAAGCCAAAAAACTAGAATTAGTACAAGTGTCAGAGTGAATAATATTTGAAGTGCTTTTGTCAATCTAATTGTCTTTTTGTTCGGTTAAGTGTCGTCTTTTAGGGTGAGGCAAAACGTTTTCAGGCTTGGCGCAGGTGGCGATTTTCACCACAAATGTTTATGTGTAGAACCAAATTTTGATTAACCATAAATGTGTCTGCGGAGCACAGAACCGCCACTTTTGCCAAACCCGTGTTAGCGGTTCGGGCTTCTTCTCTTCCGTTGTAATGTCGGTCAATTTTAAGTTGTCTTTTCACTTGTCCCAAATATTTTGTTTAACTTGTCAGGAAAACGAAACCATAAAAAAGCTGTTATTGAACCAAGTCCAAGTAATAGTAAAAATGCAGTTAATGGACTTTTGTCTGTCCGCACTGTTTCAAAGTCAAGTAAAGTGGTGTTGTCATTGTCGATTTGAAAAACTTCTGGTTCGTATTCGTCAACTTCACTTTTTCTAACCCAAACTGTAACTGTGTCTGATCTTTTTAGTCCTTGTAAAATTTGCTCATACTTTGCGTTACTCCATTTGTCACCGATGTTTTCTGCGAAATAGAATTTCTGTTGTCGGCCGTTTATGTAAAAAATGAATTCGGATTTTCTGCTGTCGTGTCCTCGTCTATCGGTTACATTGGTTACGTATGTGTCCGCGGCACGAAGCGTTCCTTTTATTTGAGTCAAACTTGATTTAAAAGTCAAAATTGTTGGAAATTGATCAATACCAAAACCAGTCAGCATAATACCAACTATCAAAAGTCTATTTTGATAATTTCTCGTCCACCAATCGTATTTCCTTTTTGCCAAAATTATTTCACTTTTTAGTTTGTTCGTTTGTTGTTGGTTGTGTCGTCATAGCCTGACCGATTGTGTTTTGCAGATTGGGGATGGGCGTGCGTAAATACTCAAATTTAGCGTAGGGTAACGAATAAACCAACAACGAAAGGGCCGTCAAATAGAGTCAAGTTGCACGACTATCGCAAATGTGCTGTTAGGCGATGTTTTTCTTCCGTCTATAAATCCAAAATATTCCACTTCCCAAAGGTATTAGTAAGTATGTCTTAACAAGTCCCGTCAGATTCATTAAACTTAATTGTATAAAGAAATTAAATGTCTCAAGGTTGAAGTTGATGTCGTAAAAATTGTAGTGCAAACTAATTGAACCAAAAATAATTAATAAAGTCCACAGGAATTTATATTTGAACTTTGTTGTGAAGAGAAATATTAATGTCACTAAGTTGAACAGGGAAACAAGTAAATTTATGTAAACTAACAATTTGCTCAAAAAGGGATTTTCTGTCGATTGAGAAATATTAGTTGGCTCCATTTTAACGACAACGTTTTCTAATCGTCTGTTGTCTTTGTCTGTTAGGTTTAAATATTGATTTTTATAACCAGGCTTGTAAAATAAGAGTTGAAGTTGAGGACAGTCTGGAACGCAACCCATAAAACCACCAACCTTAAAGTTTCCTAAGCTGTCAGTGTGACAACTAGAGTCGTTTGTATTTGTCCAAATAACAAGCACGTTGTCGAGTGGTTTGTCGTCAACGGAAGAAACAACTTTGCCTGTCCCTTCAACAACTCCTTCACAGCCGTAAAAAACGGTCAGTGTCAAAAGAAATATGAATAGTCGTAGTGTCGTCATAAAATATCGCCTAACGTTTTGCAGCTTGCGGAAGGCGGGGCTTTCGAAGCACTATGCTGCCTGCTAGCACTATACTTGAATAGAACCAAAAGGCTCTAAGTTTGCACGTCACAATGCCTGACGTAAAACCCGTTTTAGCTGCTCTTTTTTTATTTCATTAAAAATTATTAGTCCGCCTAAAAGTCCAATACAAGTTAAATTCAAAAATAGAAGTGAAACATAAAACTCAAATCCTCTTTCATAATTGTGGTTTCCAATATTACCGAAAGTCATAAGTATGAGAATTAAACTAACGACTATAAGGAATACTCCATATAGTAATGAAAGCCACCTAAACATTGAGATAATAATTTTCCTAATTGAAGTCTGCATAGAGGCCTTTTTTAAGTCTAATATCTCATGTAAAATTGATATCGATCCAAGAAAAGCAATAATCACAAATATTGGTGTCAAGTAAAGTTCCTCATGGTCTTCAATAGCATTGGGATCTACCCATTGAAATTTTCCAACTCGTCTATACTCATCATAAATTGTCCAACAAACAAACACAACTATTATAAGGTTTAGGCAAATTATTAATAGTTTTCTTGTTTTGAGTGTCATGTATTAAAAGCGCTACAAACTAGATTATATACGAAACTAAGACAATTACCTACGATTTACAAATCGCTTCTAAGGTATTGATTTTATTTTATTTGTGATGAATAGGTATATCCGTAAATAAGATTCATAAACCGTTGAATTGGTCTATAAATAAATTATCAGTTTATAATTCCAAAGTTCACTAATTCCCAATTTCATTGGGATCTTTGGTCAGGATTTGGCTAGGGTTAGGCTTACTTAAATGTCAACGCGTAAAATGATTTTTCCATTAGGTAGGAAAGTGTCGATTTGTCGTTACTCATAAATGTAATTATTACATCCGCTACATTGTCTTTGTGCAAATAAACCATTTGTCCGAATTTGTAACCTTTCCCGAAACCACAGTTAAATTGAAAAAATGAGGAACCTCCGTTGTCTGCGTTAAATTCTTTCTTTACAGCTTGGGGAGGAAATGCTCCTATGTCGATGTCCTGACCACCTGTCATATTTAAAACATTGGATTGAATACGTCCTTTGTAAATTACGTTTGGACTTACCATCAAGCAATTTGTGTCGAGCTTACATTTATTAAATTGTTCAACTGTCGGCTGGAGTGACCATACTGAGTAACGAACTTCAAAGTCTGAGTTCTTGTCTTTTATGGCAAAACCATACCAAAGATCTTTGTTTTCTTTTACATAAGTTTCTTTGTAGTCAGGTGGCATAATAAATTTAAGTCCAATAGTGTCAACATACTTTTGGAATTCCGACACCTTAATAATTTTACCCTTCATTTCCGAGGTTGTAAATGCTGACGCAATAATGGTCAAAACAAATAGTCCAATAATTTTTGTTTTCATTGTTGTTGGTTCTTAAATGTAGTATAATGTTTTGTATAGGGGCTTACAGACGGGTTTCGGAGCAATCAAAGGTATATATCCATTTATTCATTTTTTGCCAAATGCCTGTTATGACTTCGTAGTTCTTTTTCTGTCATCATAGTTGTCTACCGAAACGTGTGCTTTCTTTAAAGTCAAACCCCTGCAAGTAAGAGATTTTCCATCTGTCATTTTCTTTTACAACTCTAAATTTATATTCAAAGACTTTCCAACTAGGTTCTGTAATTAATTCAGGTTTTCCCCATTTCCAAATCAGTTCCCCATTTTCAATATTTCCCCATTTAATTACTACATAATCAAATGGGTTTGGATCATCATAAGGAATGTCTTGACTTCCTGTCCAAGGGTTAACATTACTTGAAAAATTAAATGTCGGCATGTCACCTACTAACCACTTTTCGATGTTACCATTTCTAAGTCCTTTGTCAAGATTCAAAATTATTTGGTTGTAGTTTTCTATAAACTCTGTAGCAAAAAAGTTTGTCTTTTGAAGTTTGTCAAGATTTTGTTTGTGCTTGTCAAGGTCAAAACCAATGTAAAGGCTGTCTCTGCTGTCTGCGAGAACAGGAAGTAAGTCAATTGATTTTTTGGTGTCCGCCCAATTAAGAACTTGTCTGATAAGATTTTGAATTTGCTCTATGTTGTTTGCTGAATTTGTTGCTTTTTCTTCTGTAACTGAAGTCCTTTTATTGTCGGCTTGTTTGCAGCTGAAAAGTAGAAGACCTAATATTAGAGTCGTTAGTTTAATGTATTTCATTAATTGTCTGTTCTTTGTCCGTGTTGGTCGTTTTAAAATGAGCCATAACGGTTTGCGGCTAAATAGGTTAGCGATTTCGAAGTACAAAACTTCATGTAACCACTGATCCGATAATTTTGGGTAGTTGTTTTTATAGTTTGCCAGCCATCCACAGGTTTATTCATAAAAGTAAGTGTACGTATATATTTTTTCGGGGCTTCTTACACCGCACCATCCGATATTTGCCATTGGATTTACCTCTACTTTGGTCGTCAATTGGTTTTTTGTGTAGGTAAAGGAAATTTCACTATTTACATAAAACGCTTTGTCTTTCGACATTATTTGGGGTAGATATTCAATTTGTCGAATAACTTTTTTATTTTTCGTAATGGTTATCACTTTGGAACTAATCTTGTTTTCAAAATCTAAAACAAAAACTGTTTTACTTGTGTCTGTATATGCGATTGAATCTCTGTTTTGCAATTTCTCACGATTCAAATCCCAACGTTCTATTTTAACTAAGCTGTCATTTTTGTTATAGATATATTTTTCAATACCGTCCCAAAGAACGGCTGATGTGCTAATGGCCGTTCTTTGCTTTATTTTTTTGTTTGGAAAATGCTCATAGTAAGCTGTAGATGTACCAAGTCCCCTTATTGTCGATATGGATTTTGAAATTAGTCCTTTTGAGTCGTAATCATTTTGATAGATATCGGTGCTCGCATGTTTGTTTTCTGGAAACCTAGTCATGTTTGACAATACCGCTCTTCCCAGTGAGTCGTAATAGTATTTTTCAATACTTATTATCAGTCCTGAATTTGGGGAATAACGCATACGCTCTAAAATTTTGCCCGCCATATTCCGAGTTTCTACCATGTATTTGAGATCG
>Ga0209230_10000732_pt1 | contig 12794 bp, 10 predicted proteins | sample LakOntMetagenome_FD_187467 | JGI IMG/M metagenome (GOLD analysis project Ga0209230, IMG submission 187467) | Freshwater and sediment microbial communities from Lake Ontario - Sta 18 epilimnion Metagenome (SPAdes) (version 2) | ecosystem: Environmental > Aquatic > Freshwater > Lentic | place... | reverse complement strand
CTCTGTCACCAACTTCTTTCGCAACGGTATTAAGGGCACCGATTGCGAAGGTTCCATAGTTCAACATCGAAGAAGTCCATCGTGACTTTTCATGTGGCGCGTCATAGTTGATGCCATTCTCATCACCGGCTCCAACTTCGCCACAGCTCTGTCCAACCGATTTGCAGTCTGTCCAGAATTGCTTCATTGCAGGTGAAAGGTCTTGCCATAGACCACCTTGGTAAATGCTTGGAACATTTGTTCCGGCTGCCTCTACAACTACCGAGGTACTGCCATCACCCAACTTTTTGATTTCGATATTCGGTTCTGTCATACGACCATGGATCCACGCTGCTGGCTCTTTTGCCAAACGGGTAGCAACTTTGAATCGCACACCAGTCGGAATGGCTTTTCTCATCATGCAATCGCCATTCTCTTCTAAAGTTAAGAAACAGCGGATTCCATCATCTGTTACTGGGCTGATCCCGCAACTTGTATTTGGAATACCGTTAGTCGGCTTCGCCTGTTGCTCGCACTTTTCGTATCCCCATCTAGATGCGCCAGGGGCAACAGTTGCGGGTACCACGTAGCCAAAGAGAGTCTTATCTTCTCCGGAGCAATCAGTCTGAACGCATTTAAAACCGTTCACTCCAACATCAAGAACAAAGGTCTTTCCACCGTTATGTGTGAGCGTTGGAAATTCCCAAAGACCCGGTGATTCTGTCGCGGGAATCTCTAGCTGCGCATTGGCAGCAAATTTGTTTATATGGTTTGGAACAGCGTATCGCTTAAATACGGCTTCCTCTTCCGTTCCATTCGGTAGAACTGCCTTAAATGATGAGACACAATCAACCGACTTATCGGAGGCACATACAGGAAATATTGCTGTGTACACGAAGTGATCAGCCGAAAGGCAATTGGCATCACTTGTCGAAGTGCAGATGAATCGCCCATTTTTGCTCTCTGCCCACAGATGCGGAAAAACGTCTAGGCCCGAGATTTTCTCTTCAAAAACGACATCGTGGTGTGGGATAGCGTTAACGACAGGAGGCTTCCATTGCTCATCTTCAACATTAGCGACAGCCGTTGGAAGCAAGGAAGTTGCAATCAAAAAGGTTAGGGCAACTGAAAAAAATCTCCTCATCGCGCCTATTTCTTCCTATATCCGCTTGGGCACTTTGGATTAACTGCACTTACCTTCTTGCTTGTCTTTCCATTAACGCAGGTAATCGTCACTTTCTTAGCAGCTGGTGCAGCAGCCTGTGTGAGCTTCGCCTTAATCACAGGTGCAGAGAACTCGAAGTTTTTCGCCTGCAGATAAAGCCAACCATTGCGCTCACCAATGACAGTTGTGGCAATCTGTGGTGTTCCATCGGTACTAGTAATCGATAGAGTTGCATTAATTGGAGCCTTTGAGAAGCCATAAACACAACGTGCAACATCAGAGCGCATTACAAGGTCATATGAACCCTTAAATACATCACCGGTTGTACCGAAGTGAGGTGCAGCAACTTGATAATTCAACGTGCCTTCGCTCTTATCAAATGCTGGAGGACCAGCTGAATACTGCGTTGAGTTGGTTGTGACAATTCCAGTGACTTTGGACTTATCTTTGAAGCATTGGCTGGCACCGGCCATTTCCTCTGGAGTCAATGTACGTGCAGACCAATAGGAAAGAAGAGCGGTTGCCTTATCGTCTACAAATGGCAACCAGAGTTTCAATTGTTCCATTCCAGAAACACTTGATGCCTCGGGTGCGTAAACACTGTTTCGCTTAAGAGGATCTTCATTTTCAACACTTCTTCCACCCTGAACATAGTTCTGTGGGTTTCTCACGAAGTTAGGATCTTTGATATAGCCACCAGTTTTTACATCATATTGTGACTTGAGGGCTTCTGGCATTTGAAGATATTCGTATTTTTTATAGACGACAGGTACCGCTACAGGATTTCCTTGTATTTCAATCGTTGAAAACTTCCCACCCTCGGTGATGCTGATGTCTGGCGAAGATACTCGTCCATGCAACCATCCGCCAGGAAGTTGCTTTGTACGAACAGAAACATAGAAGCGCGTCTCTGCAGGGAATGCATACCGCTGAGCACAGAGGCTCTCTTTGCCTGATGTAGCAACGCAAAAGTTATTTCCAGAGAAACCTGGGCCAGCATCGACCCAAACATCCTTCCCTGTGGGATTGCCCCCAGTATTTGCCTTGATTTCTGACCAACCGGGGTCAGCACAGCCTTCATTTACGCACGTTGAAGCACTTTCTAATTTGACTGGGTGCAGCGTGACAGAAAAATCTACAAGCTGGATTGAACTTAGGTTCGATCCCTGGCCATTCATAAGTACAGAAAGATAGTAATTATCTCCACCATCATGCTGGGCACTCGGGATAGTAAAAATGCTCCCGGCGACACCGCTGGGGAGATTGGCTTCCTTGCTTCCTTCAAATTGATTTTGAGCCTTCAGAGGAAAGTATCTATTGAAGACTGCACTGGTCTTCTTTCCAGATGCATCAATAATTCCCATGTCTGCGGTGCAGTAAAAATCATCCGCATCCTTGCAGAATGGGATTACCGCCTTATAGTTCACATTTCCTGACGCGCACTTTGAATCAGTGAGTCCGGTGCAAGTTGGATTTGTTTCGCTATATCGAGAGTAATTTCCATTAGGTAAGAGCTGTGATGGCTTAATTTCGTTCGGGAAGGTGTCAAGAAACATCTGGACATGCTGTCCTATCCGTCCGTCATCAGGCACTGACCACGCGCGCCCTGGGTCCCCCACTGAGTTAACTGCCGCGCTTCCAGAAGCCGCAAAGCCAATTGTGAGCGTTACACCGAGCAGAATAGATAACAGTTTCTTCATAGTTATTTAGCCTTCTTGTATCCGGTTGGGCACTTTGGGTTTACAGACATTACTTTCTTGGAGAGTTTGCCTTTAGTACATGTAATGGTTGTCTTCTTTGCTGGTGAATTTGAAGTTAGCTTTACCTTGATTGTTGGGGACGAGAAGGTAAACCCCTTGGCAGAGAAGTTAAGCCAGCCGTTACGTTCAGTAACGGTACTCACTGCATTAACGGAAATTCCATTGTCAGAGACAATCGAAACTGTGGCCTTAACTGCTGTTCCAGATATTCCATATAGACAGCGAGCAAAGTCAGCTCTCAAACTTAGATCGTATGTTCCTCGAGAAAGCTCTCCGTCTGGCAATAAGTGAGGACCCGCAACTTTGTACTCGAGTTCATCTGTAGTTGGATTAAAAGTTGGCGGGCCTGCCAGGTACTGGGTTGCATTTGTGGAAACCATTCCTGTGAGCTGTTGAGCATCCCCAACACAAGCACTTCCAAGAACACTCGAATTGAATCCAGTCATTAAATTCATAGTCCACACCGTTGGCAGTAGGTTTGCCTTATCTCCAATAAGTGGGATCCACGCAAGGAATTCATCCATCTGTGATTGGGTATAACCCTCATTGTTGAATCGCATGAGAGACCAACCCGATTGAGGTCCATCTTGCAGGACTTTATTTCCGGCTCCACTACCCGAACCTCCAAGGGGTTTTTGGGCTTTGGAAAAGAAATTGTTCAAATCCGAAGTAAGTTCTTCCTTCTTCTTCCAAATAGAGACACCTGGAACCTTTACCGGATATGCAGAGACTGCCAAAGTTTTTGAGTTAGCCGCACCACTTGTGTACTGAACTAGAGGTTCCCGTACTCGTCCATGGAACCAACCCTTGATTGGCGCACTGTTTCTAACTTTTAAGCCAAATCTAATGTCAGTTGGAATTGGGTGCGCTACTGCGCATTTAATACCATCGGTGTACTTACACCCTGAACCGCTGCTATTGCCGTTTCTCCATGAGGGAGTTAGGTATCTCGATGCGTCATCAGACATTTCTTCTAATCCGAAATTTCCGTTCTTTAGTTCTACAGCGTAAATCGCTAGAGCGGCATTTTCAACATTTGCTTTCTGTCCTGAAGCTTTATCCCAAGATCCAAAAGAAGAAACCGATGCCATATAAGTAGTGCCTTTTCCGTGAGGGGCATCTGCAACTGTGAAGAGGGTTGGGACCCCGCCAGAAGGTAGAAGATTTTCAGCAGATCCCAAATATTGATTACGAACAAGATCGCTAAATTTACTCAGATTAGAAACAACTAACTCCTTGCCATCAGAATTGGCTGCAGTGATTGCTTCGATGCAATCTAAATCTGTTCCTGACTCGCACAATGGATAGTGGGACAAGAACTGAAAGAAATCACGGTCAGAGCATGCAGAATCAGTCGTACTCTTACAGAAAGAAACCTTTTCCACTTTGCCGGATGATGTTTTCATCCCTAGCAATCCTGATTGGCCTGTAACTGCTGCCCCTACCGGATATGCCGTGTATCCCATGTACCCCAATCCTGGCTCTGGAGCTGCGCTAAATGACTCATCTGGCGTATCCGCAGCATTTCCTACAAGGGATGATCCGGCAAGCATCGCTATGAGGAGAGCAACAAATAGTTTCTTAAACATGATCCCTACTTCTTCTTATATCCGGTTGGGCACTTTGGATTTACAGCTGAAACTTTCTTACTCGTCTTTCCCTTAATACAGATAATGGATGTCTTTTTGAGGGTTGAAGCCGCTTGAGACAGTTTTACGCGAACAGTGGGAGAAGAGAATGTGAAGTTGTATGCAGCGAGAAAGAGGAATCCATCCTTCTCGCGAACAAGAGTTGTTGCGATATTTGGCTCGCCTGATTCAGAGACAACAGAGACTGTCGCGCTTACAGGGGCTTTTGAGAACCCATAGAGGCAGCGTGCAACATCTGAACTCATCGCTAAGTCATAAGAACCCTTGAATACGTCTCCCGTTGAAGTGAGATGGGGCGCAGCAACTTTGTAATCCAAGAATCCATTATTAAAGGTTGGTGGACCATCCAGATATTGAGCGGCATTAGTTGAAACAACTCCTGCAAATCCTGTGGCTTTTGCGAAGCAATCGTTTGAACCTTGGCCATAGTTGGACATCGTCTTGAGCATCCATGCCGTTGGCATCGCTTGAGCCTTGTCACCAATGACTGGAATCCAGTTTATGAATTCCTTCATGCTTGATTCATCGTTATTTGAGTTCATATCTCGACGAAGAGCAATCTCACTCAACGGCTGCTCTTTTGTTCCAAATGAAGTACTTCCGTAATTGCCAAAATCCTTGTAATACTCCTTGAGTCCCGCTGGCATTACGTCGTTATTGACCCAGACATCGATGAGAGGGACTTTGATTGCATTGGCTTGAACGGTCAAGACTTGGTAACCATTTGACTGCTTTTCAAGTGCGACAGTCGGTGATTTCATTCGCCCGTGCAACCAGCCGTCTAATTTGTTATTCATGACGAATTGAAGCCCAAAAGAGATGTTCTGTGGGAGTGGGAATGCTTGGGCGCACTGGGTGAGGGAAGACATCACACACTCCCCTATTGGTGCAGGATTTCCAACTACGGATCCAATAACCCATCGATCATCTGGGTACTGAGCAATATCGGTAGACATAACCATGAAGCCATAGCTTCCGCTCTTAAGACTTACGGCAAATATGCCTGTCTGCATTTTTTGGAAATTAAACTTTGAATTGCCTGCCTCGCGGCTTCCAACCATCTCTGCCTTAATGAGGTAGAGATTGCCACCAGCATGTGGAGCATCTGGTATTCGGACAAGAAGTGCACCCGTTCCTGAAGGAAGATTCTGAGAAGTGTCTCCCTTGAAATCAAAATTCGCATTGGCGGCAAAGGTGCCAACAGTCTCTACTGAAAGATTCTTGCCTTCTTCAGTCTTTGCAAAGACCTTGTTGATGCAATCGAAAGTATAGATAGCATCACATTGTGGAAGGATTGCGCGATACATCTGGCGATTAACTGATTCGCAACCAGCATCTGAAAGCGTTGTACAGGTAGCGATAGATTTCAACTTTCCTGCTGAATCTTTATTAAAACTAATGAGCATTGAACTAAAGCGTCTTAGTTCGGCCGAATCTTGCAGCAAATATCCCTGATGATTCTTGGCTGGCGCTGGCGAAGGAACATATTGTTCATCAAATGTATCTGCTGCCTGTGTGAGCGCCGGAAATGCAAGAGAGACAATCAGAGTGAGAAGAGCTAGCTTCTTGAACTTCATAATTGCCTCCGTAGTTTGGTAAACCTATAAACCAAAGGGGACCATCCTCAACTGCTTATTGCGGAGCAGTTGAGGATGGTCTATTGCTATCCCTTGGATGGAACTCTCTGGTTACTTCTTCTTATAACCAGCTGGACAAGTTGGCTTAACGGCAGTGATCTTCTTTACTGCCTTGCCCTTGACGCATGAGATTGTTGTCTTGTTGAGGATTGCTTTACCAGGCTTGTAGCCCTTCTTAAGCTGGATCTTCAACTTTGGACGTGAGTAGTCAAAGCCAGAAACATCGATGATGATCTTTCCGTTCTTGACGCTGACGCTCTTAATTGCAGCAGCTGTTCCGCCCTCTTCAGTTGTAAGAGAGATTTCAAGTGCTGTAACTGCATCGTTTGGATTTGTAAGACCCCAAAGAAGTGCAGCGTCTGCCACAGGAATGATGGCCTTGTAGAAGCCCTTATTCACTGTGATTCCGTCTGGAGCAAAGTGAGGAGCTGCTGCACGCCATGTGAATGCCTTTTCATCTGCATTCCATACTGGTGTGGAAAGTTCGCAGACACCGTTTGATCCGACGTACATGCCGCCTGATGTTCCTTCAACGCCGAAGCCTGAAGTGTCGTCATTTGAAGCAAGTGCGATCATCTGGAACTGGCGGATGTTTGCCTTTGAAACACCTGTCTCACCGATGCAATCCTTGACTGACTTTGCCAAAGGAACTGTTACTGGTGATCCTGAGATCAATACTGAGTTGTACTCGCCACCTGGAACAGGTGTTACGACTACATCTGTACCAACTGCAACAGTTACACCAGAGATCATGTCTCCAACGCGGACCTTTACAGAGATGACGATGTCTGAATCAAGGCTTGCTGCATATGCCTTGTTACCGACCTGGCCAGCGAGGAATGTCTTCTTATCTGCACCTGTGAGTGTAGGAAGAACATCCATGAACAACATGCTTGATACGAACTCGTTTGGAGTACGTGCTTCAACATAGAGACCGTCGTAGCCAAGTGCTCCGAGGTTAAGTCCCTGCCAATCTGGCGCTGTCCAGCGACCTGCAAGTGCGCGACCAGTTTCAGTTGGTGTACCGACTGCAACGCCTGGTTCTGGAGCAAGAGGAGCAGTTGCTGCAAGCTCTTTCGCTTCAGCTGTTGCGCTTTCTGAAGTTCCTACTGCAGTTGTTGTAGAAGCTGTTGCATCTCCAGCTGGCGCTGCTGCAGGAGTACCTGCTACCGCCCAACCATTGACGAGTGCATTTTGAGTAACCCAGATAGGAATGATGATTCCTTCTGTCTCCTTAAATGTCTTTGCAGCTGCATCGTATGCTGTTCCCCATACTGGACGCTGCTGTAGAGCTGACATTTCAGCAAGATCGATAAATGTTACGCCAGTAAAGCGCTCGATCTGCTTCGCAGCTTCTTCAGCTGTTGGATAGAAGAAGAAGAACTTCACTACGTTATCTTGAAGGAAAGCAACTGATCCCTTGAAGCAATCCTTAAATAGCTTCTTAGATGATGAACGAGTTGCTTGGTTCCAGCAATCGATCTCGTAATCGTATGAATCAAGCGGCTTGTTAATGTCATATGTCTTCTTTGCAGGTGCGTAGTTAGCGCCCTGCTCTGGGTGATTTGGTGTTCCCAAGAGCGCTGAAAGATTCTGCATCTGGAACTTGCCAGATGTAAATACGTCGCGCTGGTATTGGGACATCCACCAGTTATTGTCGATGACCTTTCCAGCCTTGATCTGTGCGATTGGCGCATAGAAATCAACTGGAGTCTTCTTCGCAGGAACTTCTTGTCCTGAAGCAACGTAGGTCAATGGAACTTTCTGACCTGAAGCCGTTGTGAGTGTTACAGACTCGATACAGTAAATTCCATTTTGGACTACGCATGGAGCCATTGGAGTCTTAGGAAGACGAATCGTCGCACCGTTTGCTGGCGCAAAACCTGCGGTCAGAATTCCTGCCATGAGCGCAAGGGATGAGACCCCAGCGATTATCTTGTTTTTCATTTTTCCCCCGTACTGGATTAGGGCCAGCATCTGACCTCACGATATGCACCGTTACAGAAGGCAGGATTTATGCAGGCTTATCCCGGGAAATTTACGCCTGAAAGGCGCCTCTAGATAGGGGTCAGCGGAGAAAGTTAGCGGAGCTGAGCCAGGTACCAGTTCCACTGCCAGGTATCACGAGGTGATGTCTGCAGCGATGACTTGAACTCAGGGAATGTGTAGACCAACAGAGCCTTGCCACCTGGAAGTACCGTCGTTGGACGCGAATCACTCACGATCGGTGTGTGTCCGGTAAAGATACCTAGGGATGGCGCCGTCGAGATTAAATCTTGCGTGCGATTTTCAAGGCTGAGTACCCAGGTAATTGGACACTGACCCTTGCCGCAGCGCTCCCATGAAATTTTGAGGCCAACAGCGGTAAGGCCGCCGAGGGTGTCACCGATTCCGCCCGCTGCGCTAATGGCACCGACATCACCAACGCTCTGTTCCCAGGTAACTGGGTAATCAGATTGCAAGCCAATTATTTGTGGCTGAGTAAGCGCATTGGCACCAACAGCACCAGACCCGTCGTCGATGATAGTTATAGGTGTCTCATTGCTCTTAACGAATTCATAGATACCGATACTTGTTGCAGCGATCGCGATGACCGCAATGACCGCAATAATCGCCTTGCGGATACGCTGACGGCGAACTTTGGCAATAATAATTGGAGCTAAATCTCGGTTCTCAAGGACGCCGAGCGCCATCCATTGCATTTCGCGCTTGATTAGTGGATCTACATCACTCATTGTTATCCACCACTTCTGCGATTACGGTTTCAATCTCGGTTACATTATCTGGACTAGATGTAAGAGACTTTTTCGAACTACGTTCCATCTCAGGAACAATTTCTACATATGCAGCAACTGCCGCCTTGCCTCGTGCAAGGTGTGAAGCTGCAGTTCCAATTGGAATCTCGAGAACTTCGGCTACTTCACGTAGAACCATCCCATGTTCGTAGATTAAAACCAAAACGGCACGTTGTGATGCAGTAAGTGACTTAAGGGCTGCCTGAACCATGAGGCGTTGAGTGACATCATCGGTTTGATCAACGATAGCGCGAACGCTTTCAACGAGTTCCCACGAAGTTTCTTTCTCCTGCTGTTTGCGCAACCACTTACGACGCATATCAGCGTGCTTACTGACCATAACGCGCATCAAATATGCTTCAGGATTTTCATGGCCACGCAGCTTTGCCCAGCGCTTATAGACATCGGCCAGCGCTTCCTGCAGGACATCTTCAGCATTTTGAGTATCGAAGCAGATCACCTTTGCGGCGCGAAGAAAGGCCTTCTGGTTCTCGCGGAGCCAGAGCGTGAATTCAATTTGATGATCGTGGCTCACAGGTGCATCTTAGATTGACCGGTCAGCTTTAGGCGAGAAGGTCGGAGACTTCAATACCTAAGCGGCCAAGCTCAGATCGGCCTCCGTCAATGGCGGTCAGCACAAAAGGCTTGCCGTCAGGACAGATGACGTAGGAATTTTCAAAGTGTGAGCCGCGTGATTGGTCGGTTGATACGACTGTCCAATCATCGGCCAAGACCTTGGTCTTTGCCGTGCCACGGGTAATCATCGGTTCGATTGCTAGGGCTAAGCCAGGAACGATTTCTGGGCCATTGCCTGGTTTTCCAAAGTTCAGAACATGTGGCTCTTGATGCATCTCTGTACCAATTCCGTGGCCACCGTACTCTTTCAAAATTCCATACTTTCCTTGCGAATCAACATACTTCTCGATTGCATGGCCAATATCTGTAAGGCGTGCACCGTTAGAACCTGCTGCGATACCCCGCCACATAGATTCTTCACATACATCCATCATCTTCTGATCTGCAGGATCCACGTTTCCGATACCAATTGAGAACGCTGCATCTCCGTGCCATCCATCGATAATGGCACCGCAATCGATTGAGACAACATCTCCATCGTTGATGACGCGTGGACCTGGAATGCCGTGCACGATTTCATCATTGACCGAGACACAGATTGTCTTTGGATAGCCGTGATAGCCGAGGAAGTTTGATGTTCCTCCCCCACGCTTAATATTTGCTGAAGCGATTGCATCGAGGGCATCAGTTGTCATGCCCGCTTTGATATTTTCGCGAAGAACCTGGAGCGTCTGACCGACCAATAAGCCGGCGCGGCGCATGACCATAATTTGGTCAAGAGTCTTAATTTGAATTGCCATCTCAGTACTTATCCCTTGATGTTGCTAAGGGCTGAGATTGCGCGCTGTGTGATCTCTGAAACTTCACCGTCAGCGCTAATTGTGATGAGAAGGCCTTCAGTGCGATAGAAGTTAACGATGGGAGCTGTCTGCTCTTCATAAACAGAGAGACGCTTTGCAATAACTTCTTCCTTATCGTCTTCACGTTGATAGAGCTCGCCACCACACGTTGGACACTTGGCAGCATCAGGAGATGCGGGTGCTCCGCAGTCTTTACATGTGCGACGTGATGAGAGACGAGCAATGATCAATTCATTGGGAATTGCCAGTTCGAGAACGGCATCAAGTGGAGTGCCCTTTTCAGCAAGCATTGAACGCAATACTTCTGCTTGCACTGTATTGCGTGGGAATCCATCAAGGAGAAAGCCGTTTGCGAGATCGTCATGTGTAAGGCGATCTCTGACCATCTCATTTGTTACAGAATCTGGAACGAGTTCTCCGCGATCCATAAATGCTTGAGCTTGCTTTCCTAGATCGGTTGCTGCTTTGAGGTTTGCGCGAAAGATATCCCCTGTTGAGATATGAGGGATAGAGAAGTGCGCGCAGAGGAATTGAGCTTGTGTTCCCTTGCCGGCACCTGGTGGTCCGACCAGGACTAAACGCATTAGCGCAAGAAGCCTTCGTATGAACGCTGCTGTAGCTGGCTTTCGATCTGCTTTGCAGTATCAAGACCAACACCAACGACGATCAAGATTGCTGTTCCGCCGAATGGGAAGTTCTGTGATGCACCAAAGAGGATAAGAGCAACGATTGGAATAATTGCAACGAGAGCAAGGTAGAGAGCTCCAGGTGCTGTGATGCGTGAAAGTACATACTGAAGATACTCAGATGTAGGACGTCCAGCGCGAATTCCTGGGATAAATCCACCGTACTGCTTCATATTATCTGCAACCTCATCTGGATTAAATGTGATTGCTACATAGAAGTAGGTAAAGAAGATAATCAAAGTTGCGTAAGTAACGATATAAATTGGGTGATCACCACTTACCAAGTTACGTGAAATCCATACTGCCCACGCTGCTTGGCTATTGGTGAAGTTCACGATCAAAGATGGAATATAGAGAAGTGATGATGCAAAGATAACTGGAATAACGCCAGCCTGGTTTACCTTGATAGGAATATATGTTGATGTTCCGCCATATGCCTGGCGACCAACCATGCGCTTTGCATATTGAACAGGGATACGTCGCTGAGCCTGCTCAACGAATACAACCGCTGCAACAACCAAAATTCCGACAGCACATACGAAGAGGAATGCGAACAAACCCTTCTGCAATCTGATTGACCAGAGCTGACCAGGGAATCCTGCTGCGATAGATGTAAAGATCAAGATGGACATACCGTTACCAACACCGCGATCAGTAATGAGCTCACCGAGCCACATGATCACAGAAGTTCCAGCTGTCATAACAACAATCATGGTCAATACACGCTGCCATGAAGTGTCAGGAATGATTGACAAGTTACAGCCCGAGATCAAACGACCAGGTGTACGAGCAACTGCAATGAGGCCTGTTGACTGCAAGACTGCAAGACCAATTGTTAGGTAACGGGTGTACTGAGTAAGAGTTGCTGTTCCTGACTGTCCCTCTTTCTTAAGAGTTTCAAAGCGAGGAATAACAACTGTCAAAAGCTGAACAATAATTGAGGCGGTGATGTACGGCATGATGCCGAGAGCAAATACTGAGAGCTGAAGAAGCGCTCCGCCTGAGAACAAGTTAATGAGTCCGAACAATCCGCCTGTATCTGCTTGTGCAAGACACGCCTTTACAGCTGTGTATGAGACACCAGGTGTTGGTACAACTGAGCCGAAGCGGAAGAGCGCCATGATTGAGAGAGTGAAGAAGATTTTCTTACGAAGTTCAGGCGTCTTAAAGGCCATTCCAAATGCTGAAAGCATCAATCTTCTCCCTCTATCTCAATCTTGCGTTACTAGTGTTTTTTAAAGAGTTGCAGTCGATCCGCCAGCAGCTGAGATCTTCTCAATTGCTGATGCAGAGAATGCGTGTGCAGTAACTGAAACCTTAACTGCAATGTCACCGTTTCCGAGGACCTTTACAGGCAATGAATCACGAACTGCGCCCTTAGCGATGAGATCTGCAACTGTTACATCGCCACCCTTTGGAAAGAGTGCGTTGATTGTTGAGACATTCACTGCCTGGTACTCAATGCGAGCTGGGTTCTTAAAGCCACGAAGCTTTGGAAGGCGCATTACGAGTGGAAGCTGACCACCTTCGAAGCCCGGACGAACCGTGTTACGAGCGTGAGTTCCCTTGCCACCGCGACCTGCGGTCTTACCCTTTGATGCCTCACCTCGACCCTTACGAGTCTTAGCTTTCTTAGCACCTGGAGCTGGACGAAGGTGATGAAGTTTTAGCGTCATCTTTATTCGAC
>Ga0209230_10000731_pt1 | contig 12798 bp, 10 predicted proteins | sample LakOntMetagenome_FD_187467 | JGI IMG/M metagenome (GOLD analysis project Ga0209230, IMG submission 187467) | Freshwater and sediment microbial communities from Lake Ontario - Sta 18 epilimnion Metagenome (SPAdes) (version 2) | ecosystem: Environmental > Aquatic > Freshwater > Lentic | place... | reverse complement strand
TTTAAATGTATCTCCGGCGGGACGAATAGCTTCGTGTGCTTCTTGCGCATTCTTTGTCTTGCCTTGATAGATGCGTGGCTCTGATGCGACATGGTCTGCGCCATAGAGAGATTTTGCAGCAGCGCGGGCTGCATTAACTGCCTGTGCTGAAAGGTTTACTGAATCGGTACGCATATATGTGATGTAGCCGTTTTCATATAAACGTTGTGCAATGCGCATTGTGATCTGTGCGCCCCAACCAAGACGCGATCCAGCATCCTGCTGCATTGTTGAGGTTGTAAATGGTGGCTTAGGGCGTTCGGTACGTGGAGACTCTTCCATCGACTTTACGACAAGTGGCTGACCTTTAAGTGACTCAACGAGTGAACGTGCACCTGTCTCATCAAGTAAAAGAATGTTTTCAAGAGACTTTTCTTTGACTGCGCCATCTGCACCGAAGTCGCTGGTGGCAGCTACTTTCTTGCCCTCAACGTAAAGCAGGCGAGCGGTAAAACCTAGTTCGCAAGTAGCGTTGAGATCCCACCAGCTGCTTGAGATGAAGGCCATGCGTTCGCGTTCTTTTTCAACAATGAGTTTGGTTGCAACAGATTGCACACGACCAGCAGAGATGCGCGGCATTACCTTCTTCCATAAGACCGGCGATAGACGATATCCATAGAGGCGATCGAGTACGCGACGTGTTTCTTGTGCATCGATCAAGTGGTAATCGAGATCGCGAGTATTTTCTACCGCTTCTTGAATTGCCTCTTTTGTAATTTCATTAAAGACCATTCGCTTAATTGGAATCTTTGGTTGCAAGACTTCAACTAAGTGCCAGGCGATTGCTTCGCCTTCGCGGTCCTCGTCCGTTGCCAGAATGAGTTCGTCAGCGCCCTTCATCAACTCGATTAATTCGGCAACTTTCGCCTTCTTATCTGGGTTGATGACATAAAGCGGTGCAAAATCATTTTCGATATCGACGCCCTCTTTAGACCAAGGGAACTTCTTTACCTCTTTAGGAATATCGGCTGCGCGCTGTGGCAGATCTCGGATATGGCCGACGCTAGCCTCGACGATGTATTCATCGCCAAGGTAGCCGCCAATTTTGCGCGCCTTCGCTGGTGATTCAACGATGACGAGCTTCTTAAGATCTTTTGCCATGAATACCTAAGTGGGGAAGCCTTTTCTAGAGGTTCTTAGTACTCGATAGAAGTTGATTGACGACGGTTGCGAACAAGTGCAGCGACGATCAACGCTGTTGCAACGAGTGCAATAACAGTTGAGACCGATGACTGAGTTGGAAGTGCAAATCCAACGATCGCAGGTGTAATCAAGAGACCAACAAGGTTCATAACCTTGATCAGTGGGTTAATTGCAGGACCTGCTGTGTCCTTAAATGGATCTCCAACAGTGTCACCGATGATTGTTGCGGCGTGAGCTTCTGAGCCCTTACCGCCGTAATTTCCATCTTCAACCATCTTCTTTGCGTTATCCCACGCACCACCTGAGTTCGATAGGAAGACGGCCATAAGAGTTCCGGTTCCGATCGCGCCTGCAAGGTATGCACCAAGTGCGCCAACGCCAAGACCGAAGCCAACAGCGATTGGAGCCATGACAGCCAAGATTCCTGGTGTTACGAGTTCACGTAGTGAATCGCGAGTACAGATATCAACAACGCGACCGTATTCAGGCTTCTGTGTGCCGTTCATGATTCCTGGGTGCAACTTGAATTGGTTACGAACTTCCATAACTACAGCACCTGCTGCGCGTGATACAGCGTTGATTGCAAGTCCTGAGAACAAGAAGACCACAGCTGCACCGATGATCAGACCGACGAGGTTACGTGGATCTGCAACATCAAGAACGCCTTGGAACTGTGGTGCAACTTCTGTGCCAGCTGCGACTGCATCCTTCACAGCGATCTTGATCGCATCTGTAAATGCACCGAAGAGTGCGGTAGCGGCAAGTACTGCCGTTGCGATTGCGATTCCCTTTGTAATTGCCTTTGTTGTATTTCCAACAGCATCAAGGCTGGTAAGAATCTTTGCGCCATCACCCTTAACATCGCCTGACATTTCTGCAATGCCTTGCGCGTTATCTGAGATAGGACCAAATGTATCCATCGCAACGATCACACCTACAGTTGTAAGAAGACCGGTACCTGCGATTGCAATTGCAAAGAGTGACAAGACGATTGATCCGCCACCGAGCAAGAATGAACCAAATACTGCTGCTGCGATCAAGAGTGCAGAGTAGACAGCTGATTCAAATCCCACTGAAATACCAGCCAAGATCACTGTTGCAGCACCTGTCTGTGATGATGCTGAAACATCGTTAACTGGACGACGACCAACTTCGGTAAAGAAGCCGGTAAGAACCTGGATCGCTGCAGCGAGTGCAATGCCGATAAGAACTGCGCCGAATGTAAGAACGCGTGGGTTGATATCGCCAGCTTCTGCCAAAATGTCAGCGCTTGGTTCAATGAGACCGTTTAGTGATGCTGGTAGGTATGTAAATGTTGCTAGACCTACAAGTACTGCAGAGATAAGAGCAGATGTAAAGAATGAGCGGTTAATTGCCGTCATTGCTGATTTATCTGTGCTGCGCAAACGTGTGAGGAAGATACCGATAACTGCGGTAACAATTCCGATTGCTGGAACGATCAATGGATAGACAAGACCTTCGACACCGAAGGCTGCCTTACCCAAGATGAGTGCTGCAACAAGTGTTACTGCGTATGACTCGAACAAGTCTGCTGCCATACCGGCACAGTCACCAACGTTGTCGCCGACGTTATCTGCAATTGTTGCAGGGTTGCGTGGGTCATCTTCTGGAATGTTCTTCTCAACTTTACCGACAAGGTCAGCTCCGACATCTGCTGCCTTTGTAAAGATACCGCCGCCGACGCGCATAAACATCGCGAGCATTGCAGCACCGAAACCAAAACCTTCAAGAACTGTTGGAGCATCTGATTTAAAGATAACAACTGCACCAGCGGCTCCGATGAGTCCGAGACCAACTGTTGTCATACCAACTACGCCACCTGTGCGGAATGCGATCTGTACCGCATTGGTCGCACTTCCTTGGCGAGCAGCTTCTGCAACGCGAACATTTGCGCGCACTGCCAGCCACATACCGTTGTAACCAACGAGTGCTGAGAACGCTGCACCCATAAGGAAGAAGAGCGAGCGCCCAATCTTGAGTGAAAGGTCCTCAGCAGGGAGTGCAAAGAGTAAGAAGAAAACGATTCCAACAAAGTAGGACAAGGTGGTGAACTGGCGCTTGAGATAAGCGGCGGCACCTTCCTGAACTGCCTCGGCGATCTCAATCATCTTGGCGGTTCCTTCACTTGCTGCCAAGACCTGGCCGCGCAAGAACCATGCGATGGCAAGGGCTGCCAGCGAGATTCCGAGGACCACGTATGTGATGTTGAGTTCTTTACCTACTACTTCGACTGCATTGGTAGCTGCGGCGTAAAAGCGCATCGGTTCTCCTCCGTTGGAGATTTAGGGCCCGCCTAAATGCGGGCACGAGATGTCGGGAATTGTAGGTCTATACCTATTTATCACGCCAACTCCGCAGCGCGCGTGAGCGTAAAAAGATCTGGCGGAGGGCTACTTCACCGCTCCTGCGGTCAGACCTCGGATGAAGTAGCGCTGGAGGCTGAAGAAGACCAGAAGTGGGATCGAGAGGCTGATGAATGAGCCGGCGGCGACCTGCTGCCAGCCCTCGCCGTAGGTGCCAAGGAGTGAAAGCAGCGTGTAGGTCAGAACTGGCCGTTCGCTGCCGATGAATACGAAGGCGATCAAATAATCGTTCCAGACCCAGAGGAATTGGAAGATCGCAAATGAGGCCAAGGCTGGGACTGAGATCGGAAGAACTAAGCGCCAGAAAATCGTGAAGTTGCTCGCGCCGTCTACTCGCGCGGCTTCAATGAGAGTGTTTGGAATTGTCATCATGTAGTTGCGCAAAATATAAATGGCAAGCGGCATCGCAAAGGCCGAGTGCACAAACCAGGCGGCTGCGTATTGGCCCGATATCTCTATCCCGGTTTTTTCTGTAAATGAAATAAACATTTTCAGGACTGGAACGAGTGCGCCTTGTAGAGGAACTACGAGCAGACCAATGATGAGAGCGAAATAGAATTCGCGACCTTTAAATGTGAGGAATGTAAAACCGAAAGCAGCGTAAGCTGCAAAGAGAAGCGGCAAAATTGTTGCAGGTATTGTCACAGCTAAAGATGAGATAAAGCTCTTGCCGAGATCACTCTCAGAGAGAACGGATGCATACGATCCGAGTTCCCACTTCTGACTTAATGGGTTGAGGATGACATCCCACCAACCCGTGCGCTGTGCCTCTGTTCGTTCGCGCACAGATGTGATCAATAGACCAATCGTTGGCAACAACCAAATAATCGCTAGAACTGAAAGTACAAGGAGTGAGACTTTGCTTGTTTTGCGTGAGCTCTTAACCGTCATCTGGCTGCCTCAAACTTTCTATAGTGGCGAACCTGATAAACCATCACAGGAATGATCGCGAGAATAAGAAGTACAACCGCTGCCATCGCTTTTCCTGTATTGCCGTAGATAAAGTATTCGAGGTAGAAAGTCTGCGCCAACACCGTGGTGTTGTAATTTCCACCGGTCATCGCAAGGACGATATCAAAGACCTTCATAGCGCCAATAAGTACGGTGATAAAGACGGCAATCGCTGTTGGCCAGATCTGTGGCAATACAATTTTGAAGAAGATCTGGCTGGTGCTGGCCCCATCAACGCGACCAGCTTCGAGAGTATCTTCGGGAACACTCTTGATCGCAGCAGAGAGCAAGACCATCGCATAACCAGCGCTGAGCCAAATAAGGATAATCATCAAGAGAATATTGTTTAATTTAAATGCTTCGATCTGGAACCAGGTCTGTGGTTCACCGCCGAGAGCAGTCCAGATCGCATTAAATAGTCCGATCTGTTCGCCACCCTCTGGCGCGTAGGCGTATATGTATCGCCATATCACTGCTGCGCTCACAAATGAAATTGTCATCGGCATGAAGAAGATTGATTTCAAGATCTTCTCTTGGCGAGGCCCCACGTTATTTGCTAGCTGCGCAATTGCAAGACCGAGTGAGACTGTCAAAATCGGCACGATTGCAATCCACATCAAGTTATTAATCAACATGCTTGCGAAGTAATCTTCTGCAAAGAGATCTTTAAAGTTTTGGAAGCCTACCCACTTTGTACTGCCGTCAATCTCTTCTTCCATAAAACTCAGGCGAATTGATTGCAAAGTTGGCCAGATGACAAAGAGACCAATAAGCACAAGAACTGGTCCGATAAATACATATGGTTCTACCCTGCGCTTAATGCGCTCAGGTAGTCGGTGAATTAATAAATTAAGCAGGAAGTAGATGAGCGCTGTTATGGCGATACCGGCAATAACTGCCTGAAGCGCCGTAAATAAATCTCTCATTCTTGTCCTCTAACTTTTTTGTTATTTGAATTCTAGAGCAATCAGCGCCAGTGGGAAATACCCACTGGCGCTGATTATTACTACTGAACGAGGTTTAAGGAATTAATCCTTACGCCTTGCTCCATGAAGCATCGATAGCATCAAATGCTTGCTTCTGTGTCTTCTTACCTGAGATCCAGTTTGTTAGTTCTTTCCACTCGGTTGCGTTAACAATCGCTGGAGCTAGATCTGAACCATCAAATCCGAAGAGCTTTGCAGAAGACAAGATTCCTGCAATGTTCTTAGTGATTGGGTTTGTGTAACCAGCACTTGGGAATGTCTTGTGTGCTGATAGGTATGAAGGGTACTTAGAGAGCATTGGGCCTTGGCCTAGCTTGTCAGAAAGGATGAAGTTAAGAACCTTCTGAGTTGCTGCCTTGTCATCAAATGCTGCTGCTAGGTCTCCGCCACCGAGGACTGCATCAGTTGTTCCAGCTGGTGCTGGAAGCTTGAATACGCCTACGTTTGTGAAGTTATTTGCCTTGTACTCAGCCTTGATTGCATCTGGGAAGAAGTCAGTGATGAATGATCCTTGACGCATCATGAAGCACTTGTTCTTGTCTTTTGCAAAGAGTGCAGCAGTTGTTCCGAAGCTTGTTGCAGCAATTGCCTTACCGCCACCGTTTACGTTACCTGGTGTCAATGCAACATCTGCGAACTTCTTAGCAGCCTTCTGAACTGTTGGTGATGACCAAGCAAGCTTGCCCTTCCACCATGCTGTGTACTGAGCTTCTCCACCGTAGCGAAGAACGTACTCTTCCATCCAGTCGGTTGCAGCCCATCCGGTTGCTCCGCCTGATTCAATTCCTACACACCATGGGTATCCGAGCTTCTTCGCCTTGATGGTGCTTGTGAGCTTTGTTAGGTCTGCATCTGTCTTTGGAACAGTAAGTCCTGCAGCCTTGAAGTTTGCTGGGTTGTACCAAACAAGTGACTTAACGTTTGCTGAAACTGGAAGACCGTATGTCTTTCCACCCTTTGTAGCAAGGTTTGCCCATCCTGGAACCAATGTGTTCTTGATTCCTGCAAGATTTACAGACTTCAATCCGTCGATTGGCTCAAGAACAGATGAGTACTCAAGGAGTCCGCCTGGCTGTGGCCACATACCGATGTTTGGTGCCTGTCCTGCCTTTACCTTCACGCGAATATCTGTGTCGTATGAAGCAAGAGTTGTGTATGTGATTTTGATTCCGTTAGCTGCACCGAATGCATCGAGTTCAGCTTGGAATCCTTCTGCCTGTCCGCCACCAAAGCCACCAAAGATGGTTACTTCGTCAACAGCGTTTGCAGAAGGAACGATCGCAACAGTTGCTGCAAGAGCAGCTACTGCAATTGAAGCGATTGAAAACTTCTTCATTGATATTTCCTTTCAAGGGGGTGGAGGTAGGAACAGCTGTGTCCTACTTCCGGGTCGCCAAAAAATACTGGCCTTGAGGCGGCAATGGGGGGTTTGGGTGGTAACGAAGTAATCAAATTTTCCAGCGTTTTTTACAGTTTTTTACAGTTTTTTTGAGCGTGAAAGCCCTTTAAAAAGGGGTGGGCTCCCATGGGCCAGCGGTCGAATCGAGGAGATCTGTGATTGAGACCTGCCCGCCGCCTACGAATAGTTCAACCGACCCGGCGTCGGTAATCACCCGAATCTCAAACGAGTTACCGCGGCCATCAAATGGCGCTGTATGAATTGGTGTCGAATTAATCGGGTACCACGCGTTTGCGCGATCAATGTAAATCTTTTTTGACTGTGGGTCGTAACCGACCTCAAATGATCTGCCGTCATCGCTTGTAAAACGTAGGCCAGATTTTGAATCAGTTGGAGTAATCGTAAAAGTTCTATCAATGATTGCAGATCCTGAAATTTCCTTTACTGGATTTTGTAGCAATGTGATTTCACCATCAATGGTTGCAAGTGAAAGTTCGCGAGGGATTGTCATTGAGCCTCGTGCCGGATTGGCAGGAATCTCTTTTGCGTACTCCCAGTTGCTCATCCAACCAAGATAGATGCGGCGATTATCTGGTGCATCACTAAAAGTCACACCTGCATAATTGTCACGACCATAATCAAGCCAACGTGTTGTTAAATCATCTGCAACGAACTCTTTGCCATTCCAGTCACCGATAAAAAATTGTGTACCTGATCCTCCTGTGACTCCACCAGGGTTAACAGATACAAAGAGAACCCATTTGATCTTTGTAGCGTTTCCATCAACAGGTAGTGGGAATAAGTCTGGGCATTCCCACACTCCATCAGTACCGTTTTTATTGGTGAATTCACTTAAGAGCTCCCATTGTTTGAGATCTTGTGATTGATAGAAAGAAACTGTGTATTCGTGTGGTTTTACAACACTCATTACCCATGCTTCGTTAACGGTGTTCCACATGACCTTTGGATCACGAAAATCTTTCATCTTTAAATCAAGAACTGGGTTGCCTTCATAATGTTGCCAGGTAAGACCCTCGTCCGTGCTGTACGCAAGTGATTGTACCTGGTGCTGCCCGTCATGTTGGTGTGCGGTAAAGATTGCAACCATTGCAGGATTTTCTATCGAACCAAAACCTGTTGTATTGAAGTAATCAACGACTGCACTTCCTGAAAAGATTGCGTGTGTAGGTGTATGAGAAATCGCTAATGGGAGTTCTTGCCAGTTAATGAGATCAGTAGATGTTGCATGTCCCCACGACATGTTTCCCCATTGGTTATCTTCTGGGTTGTATTGAAAAAATAGATGGTACTTACCACGGTAAAAAATGAGCCCGTTAGGATCATTCATCCAATTGCGCGCAGGCGCAAAGTGGAAGTGTGGTCGAGGTGCCAAAGACATGGCGCGTACCTTATCCTCAACTTATGGATTCTCTAATTAATTCGTTCCACCCGGAGACTTTGATCTCCACTTTTGGCTTTATTGGAATCCTTACAATCTTATTTACTGAGACAGGTTTACTCGTTGGAATGCTCTTTCCGGGAGATTCACTCCTCTTTCTTGCAGGAGTTGGTGCATCCGGTGCGGCAAGTCAAGCATTGGGTGGGGTCCAGCTCCCAATAGTCGGTCTTTTGATTGGTGGACCGCTCTGTGTGATTGCCGGATCTCAGACCGGATATTTCATCGGCCATAAATATGGAAAGAAATTATTTGATCGTCCCAATAGTCGTATTTTCAATCAATCCAAGGTTGCAGCAACTGAAAAATGGTTAAAGAAATACGGTATTGGTAAGGCACTCCTTCTTGCCCGCTTCACACCATTTGTTCGAACTTTAATTAATCCAATGTGTGGAATTGTTGGAATTTCTCAAAAGAAGTTCTTTCTCTGGAATTCCATCAGTGCAATTATTTGGGTGGATGGAATTGTTATAGCTGGGTACTACTTAGGTGAAAAGATAAAGGGATCTTTAGACACATATCTCTTGCCTATAACGTTGTTGATAATCTTCATCACAACGCTACCAATATTTGTTGAACTCTTCCGCGAATGGCGAACCAAAAAAGATTGGTCTTAAAGACCCAACTCAGCTAGCGAATACGCGGTGCGGTATTCCAAACCTGCTGCATCGATTGCCTCTTTTGCACCGCGTTCAACAATAACTGCCACGCCAACAACAATCGCACCAGCTTCTTTCAACGCCTCAACTGCTGTTAATACTGATCCACCAGTTGTTGAAGTATCTTCAACAGCTAAAACACGCTTTCCTTTAACATCTGGTCCTTCGATGCGACGTTGTAATCCGTGAGCTTTCTCTGCTTTGCGAACTACGAATGAGTTCAGTGCGCGGCCTTGGCTTGCAGCCACATGCATCATCGCGGTTGCAACAGGATCTGCACCGAGTGTTAATCCGCCGACCGCCTCGAAATCTAAATCTTTAGTGAGATCAAGCATGACCTGACCGACCAGAGGAGCTGCAACGTGATCGAGTGTGATGCGACGAAGATCTACGTAGTAATCAGCCTCTTTGCCTGAGGAAAGTATGACCTTTCCGTGAACAACAGCCTTACTTTTGATCTCTTCTCGGAGAAGTTCATGTGAGTTCATGGCAACACCTTACATTGCCGCCCGCAGACATTTACTGTGTCGCTATGGATCTACAACGGCTTGAGATTGCGCGGCTCTTTCACCGCACAGGATTTGGCCCAAAACCGGGTGAATTTGCAGCGGCGCTCAGCGCCGGTGTCACCTCAACGCGCAGCAAAGTTCTCTCACCACCTTCACGTACTTCTTTTGTAACCCCTCCGGTTTTCACAGATTTAGGTCCCCGTCCCGCTCCAAATAGCGCAGATGTTGTTGATTTCGCGCAACAACTTCGTTATCAAAATCAGCAGCTGTTCTTGTGGTGGTTAGATGAAATGGTCGCATCTCCCCACACCCTGCAAGAGAAGATGACATGGTTTTGGCACGGACATTGGGCGACTTCGATTGGAAAAGTTAACTACGCGCTGCCGATGTTTAATCAAAATGTGACGATGAGAAAATATGCACTCGGTAATTTTAAAGATTTTGCGAAAGCAATGTTTTCTGATGGTGCACTACAGGTGTGGTTAGACGGACAGGAAAACACAGCAAAGGCTCCTAACGAGAACTTTTCGCGCGAAATGATGGAGCTCTTCACACTCGGTGTAAATCGCTACACCGAAACAGATGTAAAAGAATTAGCGCGTGCATTCACTGGTTATCAAGTCTCACGTAGTTCTGGTGTTCTCACTTTTAATACCCGCAGAAGAGATACTGGTTCAGTAACTGTTTTAGGTAAATCAGGTGCGATGAGCCCTGAGGAAGTTATTGACCACTTGGTTTCACAAGAGAATTCAGCGCTCTTTATTGCAGAACGCATCTGGTATCGCTTTGTATCTTCTCAAGAACCACTTCCTCAAAATCATCCAATGATCAAAGCTTTTGCAGGGCGCGATATTTCCGCATTGATGGGTTCATTGATTGAAAGTTCTGCTCTATCGCAACAGCATTATTCAATGGTGAAGTCCCCTGTTGAATGGTTTATTGGACTCTGTCGAGCGTTAACAATTACGCCTTCTAAGTTGCCTTCGCCTACAAAGCTCTATGGTTTCCTAGAGAAGCTTTCGCAGGTTCCGTTCTCTCCTCCCAATGTTGGCGGGTGGCCAGTTGATCAAGCATGGTTGAGCTCTGCTAGCGCTCAATACCGAGTCTCTTTTGCAACATCGTTAATCGCCGAAGCAAATCTCAGTGAACTCGCTGCAGTACCTACTGTGCGACGTCCGGCTTACTTGGCCGATCTCTTAGGTGTTGTTGAATGGAGCACTCGCACTTCATATGCGATGCGGGGTGTGCGTGATAATCCGCAAAGACTTTTAGTGACTGCCGTCTGTAGCCCAGAATATGTGGTGAGCCAATGATCGAACTACCTCGCGTACCCGGCCAAGAGTTAGGAATGTCTACAGTTACTCGTAGACAGTTTCTGAAATATTCGGGCGTTGTGGCAGCAGCTGCAGCACCAATGCTTACTGTTGATCAGATAGCAGCGGCTGCAATTACTAGACCGCTACCTCTTGGAACTCCAATACTTGTAGTCGTCACACTCTATGGTGGCAATGATGGTCTCAACACTGTTATTCCATTTAAAGATTCTGCTTATTACAGTGCACGCCCCGATTTAACTTATAAACCAGAAACTTTGCTTCCGCTCTCATCTGATCTTGCACTCAATGCATCGATGACTGGAATCAAATCTTTGTGGGATGCAAATAAAGTTGCGATTGTTCGTGGTGTTGGATATCCAAAACCAGATCGTTCACATTTTTCCTCAATGTCTATTTGGCAGACAGGTTCTCCTGCTGCGCATCTAAATACGGGATGGCTCGGGCGTTGGCTTGATACGCAGGCCACAGATCCGATGACTGCAATTAGTTTGGGAAGTGTTCTTCCTCCTTTACTCGTGGGCGCAAAGCAGAGTGGATCAGCGCTTCCTCTCGGAGGTCTGGCAATTCCACAAGGAGTTATTGGAACAGCCTGTCAGCGTTTATCGGTGGCATCGCCGAGTGATGATCCTTTGATGGCTGCGGCTGCAACATCGATGCGAAATCTCTTTAATGTTTCTGGAAATGTCCAACCGATTTTGGCAAAACCTGCACCTGCTGCTGAAGATTTGCCAACTGTCTCGGGTGGTAATGCTGGAGGCGATACAAATCTTTCACAACAACTTAATGTTGTTGCAAAGCTCATTGCAGCCGGTGCCCCCACACGCGCATGGTCGGTTTCACTCGGTGGATTTGATACCCACGCAAATGAAGCAAATGCGCAAGCACTTCTCTTGGGGACTGTCTCAAAGAGCATCACAACTTTCTTAAGTCAGATGAAGGCATCAGGGCGATCAAAGGACATAACCGTTCTTGTGTACAGTGAATTTGGACGTCGCGTGAAGGCCAATGGATCTGAAGGTACAGATCACGGAACTTCTGGTCCTGTCTTTCTGATCGGTGATCGAGTCACTGGCGGTTTCTACGGTGATCAACCTTCGCTTTCAAAACTTGTTGATGGCGATCTAGCTGTGACTACCGACTTTAGAGATATTTACTCTTCGGTTCTTGAGAAGGTGTTAGGTACTCCCGCGGAGAAAATTCTTAATAATTGGAAGGGGCGAGTAAACGCCATTAAGAGTTAATTCTCTTCTTTGTAGATAATTACAGAAGATTTCTTGCGCAGCTCTAAAGATTTTGGTGGATTCTCCGTAAGCAGTGCATCTACTTCAATACGTAGTTTTGCAACTTCAAGTGCCATATTTGCCATCGCAGATTCGAGTTCAATAATTCTCTTAATACCTGCGTGATTAATTCCTTCACCGATCAGTCTCTGGATGGTGCGAAGGGAAGCAATATCACGCAGTGAATATCTACGGTTGCGACCAACTGTGCGAGATGGTGAGACAAGTCCAATTCGATCGTATTGACGAAGTGTTTGTGGGTGAAGTCCCGATAGCTCTGCTGCGACAGAGATGACATAGAGGCCTGCTTCTTCATCTATCTCTTCGCGCTTGTCGTCACTCATTGTGATGCCTTCGCTCTAAATTCAAGTCGTACATCGTGGCTTGCTGTTGCTTCAGCAAATTTCTTGAGTGCTTCACTTGCTTCGCCTTCGATTTTCTGTGGAACTTGTACTTCGATTGTGGCTAAGAGATCGCCGGTGACAGAGCCTTTCTTAATCCCACGTCCTTTAACGCGAAGTGTGCGTCCATTAGGCGTTCCCGGTGCAAGTCTGACTGTCACTTCTTCGCCATCAAGAGTTGGAACTTTGATATCTGCACCAAGAGTTGCTTCAACAAAAGTCACAGGAAGTGTAAGAAGAATGTTTTCGGCTTT
>Ga0209230_10000729_pt1 | contig 12814 bp, 17 predicted proteins | sample LakOntMetagenome_FD_187467 | JGI IMG/M metagenome (GOLD analysis project Ga0209230, IMG submission 187467) | Freshwater and sediment microbial communities from Lake Ontario - Sta 18 epilimnion Metagenome (SPAdes) (version 2) | ecosystem: Environmental > Aquatic > Freshwater > Lentic | place... | reverse complement strand
CATTTAGTTCAAATGATGAAATAAATGATGCTGACAATATAGACGATGACTATTATGAGCCCAAGCCTCGATCGCGTGTCAGTAAAACAAAAACAAAACGAAATAGAAAGGGATTGGGAACAAAACGCAGGTATTAAGTTTTAAAAAAAATATAGTAAATTATGTCATAAGACGATTTGTCGTAATGAATTTGAGATGTATATGTAAACTTGTTGAATTTACATATTTGTCGTAATATAGTTGTGAATGAGTTATAAGTAAGTTTTCGCTCGAGATATTTTCGTTTTGATATATGATAATAAGGGATACATGTATTTATGAAATTTTGAATGGTTCCATTATAAACACCCTGCTTAAAGAGAATTGTATTCAAGGTATAGTGTTTGTTAGTTTTTATACACAGCGCCTCTAAAAACTGTAACACAATTTCATCTGGAATCTCTCTTTTAAAAATCTGTAGGGACATAGATTATATGATATATAATATATAGATAAAAACGTAAATATCATACCCGAATTATTTACCAAGCATATTTATAATGTTATTTGTAAACAAGGCAAGTTCAATTTCGTCTTCATGAATATTATGAAAAATCGTAATATATTTACAAATGTACGGAATAATGATATATTTCTGGTCTTCATTTATCATGTTTGTAGTCTTAACAAAGAAGAAGAGGTTATCTAAAATATCCATAACAGAATATCCCTTGTCATAAATTTCATAAATTAATTTTATCGCATCATTCAAATTATTTTCTAAACAAAATCGTATATAATCGGTAAAAACACAAAAACTTATATTGGAACACAACTTTACAGCAAGGTCGAGTGTTATTTTTTCATTTAATAGCTTGAATTTTTCCATATAAGTAATAAGAATCTTAATAGTGTTGTTAGAGATATTAATAACGAATTCCTGCGCATCGTCGTCGATTTCAATATTTTCGGTCTGTTTAATATTATTGATAATTTTAGTAAGGTCTTCTCTCTGTAACTGTAACATTTTAATTATTGTGAATCGCGATTGTAATGTTTCAATTACCTTTTGTATATTACTACAAGACGATATAAAGTGAACATTATGACCATATTTATCAATACAATTACGAAATACCTGTTGACTCTGTTCGTTAATCAAATCAATATCATCTAGCACAATTATTTTCTTTTTGTTTTTAATAACAGAGCAAGTTTGACAGAAGGTTTTAACATCTGTTCTATAATAATTAATTCCCTGCTCCTTGAGATTATTAATATACAATACATTATCTTCATAGTCCTTGGGATTATAGCCAACATAATACTCTCTAATTAGCGCATTCAAGAGAGACGTTTTCCCAGATGCCATATCACCTACAAGAAGAATATTCAAATAATCAATACAGATTAACGACTTGAGGGTACTAATAACATCGTTACCCTTCCCGAAATCATCAAAATAATGTGGCTGATATTTATAAACAAATAATCTGTCTTCGGTTGTTGTCATTTAATATATAGGTAAATAAACATTTAAGTATATCCTGGATTATAATATTAATGGCAGATAATTTTTATAGTGTGCTAGGTGTGTCTGAAAAGGCTACAAAAGATGAAATTAAAAAGGCATATAGAGGTTTACAGATGAGATATCATCCCGATAGAAATCCAGGTTCGCAAGAATCGCTAGAAATGACGCAAAAAATAAACGAGGCATATGAAACTTTAGGGGATGAACAAAAAAAGGGTGCTTATGATAATACAAGACTAAACCCGAATCCATTTATGAGGATGGCTAGCCAAGGTGGAGGAAGTGCTATGGAAGTGCCGATTGATGATATATTTAATATGTTTTTTGGTAATGGTGTCAATCCATTTGGTCCTGGCGCGAATCCATTCGGAATGCCACACGGAATGCAAGCGGGAATGCCACCTGGGGCACGAGTCCATATATTTAATGGTGGGCCAATGGGTTTTCAACAAGCAATTTCTAAACCAACCCCTATATTGAAGACAATCAATATAAATATGGAGCAGGTGTTATCTGGTGCCAATGTTCCTTTAGAGATAGAGAGATGGGTTGTAGAAAACGGGATGAAGGTATTCGAAAACGAGACCATATATGTAACCATCCCACAGGGGATCGATGATAACGAAATGATTATTTTAAGAGATAAGGGAAATGTGCTCAACGAGAACGCAAAAGGGGATGTGAAGATTTTTGTAAAAATAACAAACGATACAGTGTTTAAACGCGCTGGATTGGACTTAATTATTGAAAAGAATATTACATTAAAGGAGTCGTTGTGTGGTTTTACATTTGAAATCAAATATTTAAACGGAAAGGCGTATACATTGAACAATAATAAGGGAAACATTATTCCTCCAGAATACAGAAAGGTATATCCAAATATGGGGTTAACTCGGGGCGAGCATAAAGGAAATATGATAATACATTTTCATGTTGAATTTCCAGAAAAATTAACCGATGCGCAAATCGCAAAACTATCGGAAGCCCTTTAAGGGCCTAAATTATATTATTACCCCAAAAAACAACTTAAAGAGGAACCCAATATATTAAATGGGATGAAGGTGGTGGATTGGCGGAGCTTGGTAAGTCGAATGTATATATTACAAATTATTTAGGAAAAAATGAGTGCTCCTCTGAATAATATACCAGAGTGCGAGCCTTTTTGTTGCCTGTTGGATTATTTTCGTGTTGTCTATTGTATTTTTTTTGTGGATTATTTTATTGATTATTTTTATGATTATTTTTGTATTGTCTTTGAAGTGTAAATTAAAAATTATCTCCAACTGGAGTGGTCGCCGTAGTTTCCCCACCGATTCCCATTATGCCCCTTTAGCTCAGTGGTAGAGCGTTACCCTTGTAAGGTATTGGTCGCGCGTTCAATTCGCGCAAGGGGCTAACTTTTATAATTAATTATTTTAGAATTACTTAATTATAAAAATAAAAATAAAATTATGATACTTTATATAAATGGCAGGTAGACCTCGAAAAATCAGATGCATTCAATCTTACATCAATAATATTGACAACAACACAGCTTCAGGACCTATGAAAATGGGTACGGGACCCAGCATTGGTGTTACCCGAAACTACTGGTATAATTATGTTACACAGTGTAACACAAATCCCAACGCAGTTAAGAAAAGCTATAACAACATGGTCTTCTTAAATATTAATTCGGCTCAAACACCAGTTAGCGCTGGCTTCAGACCAACTACAAATTATAATTACTCTTATAACGCACCACCTGGCGTAGCATTTTATGACCCTAACTCCAAATTTAATAATCATTATTATAGGCCTTATTTTCCGCCAGTTCCAGTTACAGCTGGCAAATTTCAACCCGCATCTAAACACATGACAGGATTTGTGTCAAAATAATTTACCATTTAATAATAATATCAACAAATTTAGTATTATTATTATTTAACGTACAGGAGTGCGAACTGTTGTAACCGAATTTACAGTAACAGTTCCAGGGCATGGAATAAACCCATTTGGATTATGCGTGTAATTACTATATTGTCCAAGTGTTGTATAACAAGGGAAACATTTTTGCTCACTGCATACTGTAGCAAGTCTATTTTTCGCGCGGCGATTCGCAATACTAGAAGCTCCTACACCTCCTTGTCCAGGCTTCCACTTGTTATATAAATAAGTAGAACTATTACAAGTAACTCCACCTCCGGGATTCATTTTGGTGCTACGACGCCCGCCTACACCAACATTTTTCTTATATAAAAATCCGGGAAAATTGGTAGAATTACCATACCAAAAATTTCCGTTTGAGTTACTTCCATTTCCAAAAGCGGACATATATATATAAATATGATATAAAATAATTTAAATTATAATGAGAAACTTGTAAACTAATATATTTAAATAACTTTATCTTGTAATCTTTTTAGTCTTCTATTTTCATTATATTTCTCTCTTTTTTCCTTTTGTATAGCTTCCTTTTCTTCCGCAATTTGTTTTTGTTTTTCTTGCCATTCTGGCGTTTGTTCTAATAATGATTGTTGTTCTAACTTTTCTGCTTTTAATTCGGCTGTTTTAAGTTTTCTTTTTTCCTTCGAAAGTTCTTTATTTTTTTCTGTCCATGCTTTTTGCCATTCTTGATATTGTTCTTTATTATTTTCTCTATATTCTTTGTTTTTTTCATAAATTTTTTCCTTGTTTTCTTCTCTGTATTTTTTCATTTGTTCAGCAATTATATCCTTATGGTCTTCCTTATATTTTTTGGTTTGCTCTTTAAGTAATTCTTTATTTTCTTCTCTATACTTTTCAGTAATTATCTTCTTTTTTTCCTTTCTCTCGTCTTCAGTTATAAAAGCACTTAAAATATTTAAATTTGCTTTATGTTCTTTAATTAACTCTTGTTCTCTCATTCTCGCTTCCAATTTAGTTTTACCATTAAACTTTTCAATTTCAATCATTTCCCATTCATCCCATCCTCCATTTTGTCTGATAGCTACATAATGTTTTTGATGGGATTTGTTCCCATTCTCATTTAAAGCTTGTAACTTATGATGTCTCATTCTTTCAGAAAGATTAATTGTATGTCCTACATAACAAAGTGCTAACTCTTTATTTTTTGGACAAATCTTATACATAAAATAATTGGTCAGAGTGTATTCATCCTCCATCTTTACTGTATTTTTGCTGTTGTCTTTAAGTTGTTTTAAAATTAATTCAATTTTAAATATAATAAAAAAATATAAATTATATTTAAATTTAGGAGATTTTTCTGGTAGGAATATCATTCGACACGAGATAAATGGAATTTTCAGTAATAACAATATACTCAGTGCCGCTCTTGTAGAACTTCGCAATAGTCGATGTATATTCGTCTTCAGATTTAACAAGCAACTTCTCTCCGTTTTCCTTGGCACCAATTAGTGCCTTTTTATCAAGCGAAGCCGTCCAATAATCCATCATAATAGGCTTATCATCTACGATGCTAAGTTTTGCGGCGTGTTTCATCGTAACATCGGACGGAAGGCGGTAATTGAAGCTAGGCTCACTCTTTTGTGCTGTTTTATTTTCAGACATTTTATATAATTTGAAATAATCCTTTAAATACTTATATTTTAAAAGTATTTTAATTTAAATATTTTAAAATATCAATAAATATAATGAAAGGTGCACCGATTAATAAAGAAAATAATTATTCTTTATTATCTTCCGAAAATTATAAAAAGGCTTTGGATTGTGATGTTGTTGAAGCCACAAAAAAATACTCACAGTTGATACTGGATTATTATAAATTTATTGTGGAAAATTTGAAAATAACGAATGAGGGGTTTTCAAAATTTATTATAATACGCGGTTTAGACACAATAACAAACGTGTTTCTACATGTTTTGTATTTTACAAAAAATATAAATCTAACATATTTTCACTGCCAAAAATCATTCTATTTCTATGTAGAATTTGTCGGTCAAATATCAGACGTCGAGAAGACCTTTTTACAGCTTACTTCACGTGACGCAACCACATATGTTTATAAGAAAACAATATTCGAAATTAAAAACGACTTTAAAAAACCGTCGGAGAATGACCAAGAATTAAAATCCAAATTAGATTTGATACATAGCAATATAAACATGAATCAATCATACCTACTAAAGATCATTAAATCAAGCAAGGTAGAACCGGCGACGATAGACTGTCTACCAAAACTGACGGAAAAATTAAGTGCTATTCAAAACAAATCGAATACGTCGGCATTAGAAAAAATAATAGATATTTTATATTACAAGGTAGACAATGTTGATGCCTTTTTCGAAATAAATAGCTTACTTCTTAAAAAAATAGCAAAAATGCCTGGGCTACTACACAACGCAGAAAAAAATTGCGATACGCTAGATTTCGATACTAAACTAGCAGAACCCGCAGACAAATTTATTAGTTGGTTCTTGTCATCCTCTACTCCTTAATGGTAATGGTAACTGTTTTTCTGCGAATTTTCTTCTTCTTATCCTTGATTGGCACAATATCGTCTATTTTCGTTTTTTGACAAATGCCCTTAAACTCATTATTCAATATGATTTTAAGAAATTCGTAAATTTGTAACAAAACCGATTCATCGCATCGACCAACAATCAATACACTACCTGTTCTAAATATCATAAACGACACCTCCGTTATATTTTTAAACAAATGTTTATTCTCCTCTGAGATTTGAGACCCATTTTGAATTGGCGCATCCGGATTATAATAGAATTTACATTGAATTCCTGGATAAGAACACGGGTCGTAAATCGACTGTATATTATACTTAAATTTGAGGATATCATAAAGAACCTCTCTATTAATAAAGAACCCACAATTGAAATTGGAATTGATAAGGACTGTCTCGGTGCTATTGCTTTTATATCCGAGCTTCGGTTCAATATATGGCTGTAGCGTTTCCAATACCTGTTGTAAAATCAAGTCGAACGCAGTCTCGCTTTGAACGCCAGGAATTTCTAATTTACCAGTATTAAATACCTTGACATGGAATTCTTTAAACCCGGTTTGAAGCTTTATGCGAAGGATCAGAACAAAGCAATTGTAAAACGCACTCTTCTTCTTACATCTATAACTCAAAAGGTCCTTCTTCGAAATACCAATGCTAACCTTTCTAATATCCTTGAACTTAATGCGACCAGATGGATTGTCAATGTGGGTAATGACATACTCTTCAAAGTAAGTCTCGCGCTTAAGATTTGTTTCGATACACGTCAATTCTTCGGGGGTAGTAGAATTAAATTTCATTTGCTTTTTAATTACACCTTTACTTGGTTGAGCATATGGAATGACTGGAATATGCCAGAATACTTGTTTCAAATCAATCGCCATGTTTAAGTAAGCAATTTTTGTTTTGGTTGAGATGTATATATTAGTTGGTGTTGGCGCTTCAGAGTTAATGTCAGATACAAGATTAGCCGACATAAATTCTTCCGCTGACTGTTTAACAATTTGAGTAACGTCTTCGTCATCAGAAGAGCCCTCCTCATATTCATTTGATATAAAATTCGCCCACTCTTGGTCAATGTTCATGCTGGCAGACATTATATATATTTCACGGTTGTCTTTATATTCTTTATATCATTTTAATCTCAATTATTTTCTTTAATATAATATATAAAGAATGCTATCCAATCCACGAACTATTCATGAAAGGACCGCTATTATCCAGATTAAGCAAACTCGCCCTACAACCGCCAAGAAGCAACAAATCGCAGAAGAATACAGTCTAAATCAGAACGTATTCGACCCATCAAAAAGCTCGCCACCGAACGACTTTATGATGAAATTATATGCTAGAATGAACATGTATAACAACTACGCGGATAAGAGGGTTGAGATCTTAGACAGGGAATAATAGATATGAATATTATTGTTCTGGATTTCGGAATGCATCAGGTTTTCGGTAAAATTGAGAAAGTCTTTGGATATGTATTTAGGATAGTTACGAATTATATAATTGAGGAAGTCCTTGATTATATTTTTTTTGTCAATATTGTATTCAATACTAACGCAGTCGATGAAGGTTTTAATTTTGTTTATTTTTTCCTTCTTGGTTAACAATCGAATTAGATTATCCCATACATCGCTGTCAATAATGTTGATGTGACTCTGTTCCCCATTATGTGTTTTAACAATATCCTGATTTGACTGCAGAAAATTGATCATGCTTCTAATGTCAGACTTGAATAGCTTCTGAATACAGTGTAGCGATTTTTGAGATATATTTAGATTCTCCGAAGTAGAGATATTTGTTAGAAAATGAACAATCTCATTCTTCGGGAGCTGATTGAAGCGCAAACGTATAAATTCGTTCTGTAGTCCCTCGTCTATTTTGCTGATATAATTACAGATTAAACAAAAGCGCACATTATTTGTGTAACTCTGTAGGAGATATCTTAGTGCTTGTTGCGCGTTTTTTGTCATATAATCAACCTCATCTAATATAACAAATTTCATTCCTGTATTGAATAGCGGCTTTGAGTTAACAAAGAAGCTAATTTGATTTCTTATTATATCAATCCCTCTCTCGTCGGAGGCGTTTAAATGAATAATAAGATCCTTGTTTTTATTGTTTAATTTTACCTGATACGCGGTAATTAGATTTATAATTGTTGTGGTCTTTCCTGTGCCAGGTGGGCCATAAAAAAGTAAATTGGGAAAATAAGAGCTATCAATTACATTTTTCAAGATTTGTCTATTTAGTGGATCTAGTACAATGTCATCAAATTGACACGGTCTATATTTTTCAACCCAAACGAAACCACTATTCATTACATTATATAAAAAAACGCTTTTAATACAAAATCGATGAAAGTTATCAATTTTGTCCAATTTTATACGCGTCTATATATAATGGCAGAAAAGGTATTAGTTCTATGTCAAAGAAGAACTGAGGGTATAGGAGGGCGTCTTTTAGTAGAGAGTAAAATACAACCCCTATTGAATATTTTATTAGGCGAAGGAGTTGAGAGAGAAATACAATATATATCTCCCATTCCAGGGGCTGATATTGTAGGCGAGTTTGGCAACAATGATTTTACAAGGGCAAATTTTAAAGAAAATGATTACGCGGTCATTATTCTTAATACATGCCCATTCCAAGTTATGGACTTGGATATTGTATATAAATATTTAAAACCAGATGGTCTACTGGTTTTGAGCAATTATTTGAACGACGATATGAAAGGAAGTAGTATAAAGGATAGTGCTATGTATAAGGGGTTGGCAGAGAGATCTGTTTTTGAAAAAAGTGGGTTTCAACTTAAAGATATTGTTGTTAGAAATCCTCTTGAGGAGGCTGTTATGAGAAATGCCGTTGTATTTAATAAAGTAATAAAGGGTGGTAGAAATCGCAGGACTATAAGAAAGACTAGAAGAAAGACAAGGCGGCTTAGAAAAAGAAAGACAATACGATCAAGAAGGTCAAGAAAGTAATACAAATGGGTCATGGTTAGGGCATATTGAATAGACTATGTTTTTGTTTAATTTCATATTTAAAAATAATTGAATTAAAATATTAAGGGTAATTACATGGATAAATACAAAATGTCTACGGTTCTCAACAAAGGTGGATTTCTAGAGGTGATATTGGGTGCCATGTTTAGTTCCAAGACGTCTACAATCGTAGAAATTTATAAACAGTGTATGTTTTGTAATATCCCTGTTTCTATAATTAATCATACCCTCGATAAGAGATATCACGATACATTGGTGTCAACTCATGACAAGGTTACTGCTCCATGCCTACAAACAACGAAGTTGGGCGATATATGGTACAGTGAAGGCGCGTCCGAATCACCCGACTACGATGCCCATTGTTCATTGCGAAAGTCAGATGTTATATTAATAAATGAAGGACAGTTCTTTTCAGATCTGTATGATGTTGTATCAGATATGCTGAATCATAATAAAAAGGTATATGTTTGTGGGTTAGATGGAGACTTTGAAAGAAAGAAATTCGGTCAGATTTTAGATCTAATCCCGCTCTGTGATAATGTTCGCAAATTGACCTCTCTGTGTTCCTTATGTAAAGACGGAACACGCGCTATATTCTCAATGCGCTTAACAAATGAAACGGTACAAACAGTAGTAGGATCGTCCAATTATATCCCAGTTTGCCGCAGTTGTTATACAAACAAAACCCACAATAGCGTAAACACATGTTCCGCCTAAGTATATTTTAAAACGATTTAAATCAAATTTATATAATAAGGTATAGTTAAATGTCTGACAAGGCCGATGCATCTAAAATTAATCAAGCAACAGTTCAAAAAAAACGGGGAAGAAAATCTAAGAAGGAACTAGAGCTTGCTTCGCAGGCGCAAAATGCCGAAAACATTAATGTTGTTATGGAAGAAAGCGCTTGCGATAATTGTGTTGTTACTGACGAGAATACAGTTTTATCATCGGCAGTAGATAATACTGAAGAAGACGATGCCAACGATACAAACATTTTTTTATCTACAGATAATTCGATCTTGACCGAAGATACCAAGCCAGTCGCAAAGAAGCGCGGGCGTAAGCCCAAGGGAGGAAAGATTATTCAACAAGTCGTTCCAACTAATAACAATCTCGAGCCAAAGCCGAATGTCATTCTACATTTGAAATGCTCGATAAAGGATCTACAATCCAATTCAGTAAATGGACAGGATATTCAAAGCTTCGACATTCAAAATCAGGCTCACTTGTCATATGAAATGATCAATCCACCAGCAGAATTTTTGAATAACGCGCCTGTGTCTAATAATGAAATTATTACCACTCAAACTAAACACGTCGAAGATGATTCCGAGCCTGATGATAGTAACATTGACACAAAGGAGGTGTGGAAGAAATTGAAGGCGCTTGAGCATAATCTGCATATCAATAATATTTGTGACAAGAAATCTGCTTGTTTTTGGTGCACGTGTGATTTTGATAATCCACCTGTATATATCCCCAAGTATTATGTGAAGGATTCGTATAATGTGTATGGATGCTTTTGTAGCCCCGAATGTGCGACGGCATATTTAATGGAGGAAAATATTGATAGTTCAGCACGGTTCGAACGATATCACTTTTTGAATCACATATATTCAAAAATATATGACTATAATAAGAATATTAAGCCTGCTCCGAACCCTTATTATTTACTCGACAAATATTACGGTAATCTCTCCATTCAAGAGTATAGATCTTTATTGAGGAACGAGCGCTTGTTTTTGGTTGTTGATAAGCCGCTTACTAGAATTCTTCCGGAGTTACACGAGGATAATGACGACTTTATTATCAATAACAAAATCATTCCCTCCAATACATTCCAGATCAAGAAAAAATTACAAAAGAAACAAACGAAAACCAACATCTTAAGCGATCATTTCGGATTAGCACATTAAAAAAATAAGATATCAAATTAGAATATTTTATTTTTAGTCATTTATTTTGCTGTTTTAAATTTGCTATTTTAATTTTATTTCAATATATTATGGAAAATAACCTTTACGACGATTCTGAATGGAATATAAGTAATATTATGGAGATTATAAGGGAAAATATTGCGTCATTTTTATTGTTGTTCGTCGTGTTTGGAATAATATATGGCGTTGACTACATTTCAAATATTAATAATATTTTGTATGCTATGCCAGTGATGAATATTCCGTCTAAACCAGATAATATAAAGAGACCTAAGAGGTCAAAAAAATAAATAATAACAAGTTTTCACCTTATTATTTATTATTATTTACTTGTTAACGCCTCCTTGTTCTTTGCGTTCGCTTATTCGACCTTTTATATGATCGTTTAATCGCGCGTTTTGCTCTACTCGCTCTTCTTCTTCTTGTTCGCCCACCCTTTTTACTGTAAGGTCGCATAGTAGGCGCCGTGGGTAACGCTTCAGAATCAATTTCTTTTTGTGCGTTCATCATCAACTGTTCTACCTCTTTATCTCGATTAGTTAATTTATCAACTACACTAGCCCTACGACTACTTAATGATGGATTTCTCTCTTCTTCGCGTTTGATGGATAATAATCTAAACATCGCCGTGCGCTTAGGTTCAGTTAGGTTTACACCACCCGTATTTTTGTCAACAGTAAGACTGACCTCATTGGGATTTAAATTTAATATTTCTTCAGCAGTCAATTTGTCTAAATCAGCTTGTGTCTCATATTTATACGATGTTTTCGGTTTACTTTTGAAAATACTTGGTACCCACGACATATATTATAATACAATATTTTTTTTAAATGTCCGGCGTAAATACTTATACCACCTTTTTAACCTCATCCTTTTCTACGCGCTCATGATAGTTACGCATATTTGAATCTAATTTATGTCGCAACTGTTTATAAATCTCTTGGTTTACGGATTTTATCTGAGAAGGTCTTTTTTGTGGTATGCCTAAATATGCCTTTATTGTAGCAATTTCGTCGAAATTGTTTTCTCTCAATTTGGTTACTGCCACATCTGCAGAATAATCGGTTTGTCGCATAATCATCTGAACTTTGTTATCAATAAGGTCTGTTTCCACTAACGAAATCTTGTCTGCCATATAAATAAGATAAATTATTTTTTAAATCATATTAAACGAATAGCTATATATAACTTATCAAAGAATGTTGAGAAATAACATTAGCGACTTTAATATCAATCCATTACTATCTGAGCTTGATAATGTTGTTCGAAAACATATGAATATCATGCTAAACGAATATATCGGTAGGTTTAATTTATTGGAACAAACCCACAGACAGATTATGAATTTGCCATCTGTGGTAGATGAATTAAGACGTTACTCTGGTGCGACGTGTAATTCCGCATGTGAAAAATCCTGCTCACCCACTACTTCCGATAACTCCTCCGAACAACTTCGCCAGGATGTCGCGGCTATTAAAAATAAGTTAGATTCCATTGAAAGTTATCTACAACGAAACGCTGCTACTACAACTTCAAATATTGTTCAACCATCCATCGTATTATCTTGCGTAAATGAAAATATCCATTTTGAAATGAAAGAGGAAGAAATTTGTAACTCGGCCGCGATGTGCTGTGCCGACATTGATGCCGATATTGAATCTTGCGCTGACGAGGAAGAGGAAGAGGAGGATGATGATGAAGAGGATGATGAAGAGGAAGATGAAGAGGGACCGGTTACAACTTTGTGTAAGAATCAAGACTGTTCCTCAGTTAAAGACGCAAAGTTTACTGAAAAGTGTTCAATTTGTAGTGGATATTTTGCTGATGATGGGTTAAACGATGTTTATTTCTTAAATGAAAACGGTGGCGTTGGTAGTTGCGATTTGTGTAAGAA
>Ga0209230_10000728_pt1 | contig 12817 bp, 16 predicted proteins | sample LakOntMetagenome_FD_187467 | JGI IMG/M metagenome (GOLD analysis project Ga0209230, IMG submission 187467) | Freshwater and sediment microbial communities from Lake Ontario - Sta 18 epilimnion Metagenome (SPAdes) (version 2) | ecosystem: Environmental > Aquatic > Freshwater > Lentic | place... | reverse complement strand
TGACCCTCGAGGACTTTAGCCCAGAAATTACTTTCAACCTCGAGATCTGGTGCATCAAAAACAATCACAGTTCAGACGATTTTCATATTTCAAATCATACTCGACTTAATTCTCGAGAGAAAAGATAGTTGGCTGAGCATATTTCGAATGTGTCCGGCTTATAGGGCGACTCTTCTTTTTCCTAAAGTTTGAATTCTGCGACGATCTCTTCACCCATTTTTTCGCCTGTTTCGACAAATCCAATCTTTTTATAAAAATCCCCGGCATTACCTTCTGTTGGTGCCCAGCAAACTAGAACTCGAGCGCAACCCATTTCTCGATATCGTGCTAAAACAGATTTGACTGCAAATTTTCCAATTCCACAACGCTGATGTGACTTATCAACTAGCAATCTCCATAACCAAGGATCCTTTTGTTGCTCAGTCGGATCGGCACACATGATGAATGCAGCAGGCTCTGAGTTTCGTAGAACACCTCGAATCCAAGGGAGTGGTGCACCATTCTCATAATAAGCAGGAGGGAAAAGCGCATCTGCAAAACTTTGTGCAACCGAAGCGACTAGATTCTTTTGGCCTTCATGAACTTCAAGGAGCAGGAACTCCCGAGCTCTCTCGCTGAGCTCAATCAACTTAATCTCATTATTAGATGTAGGCACTTTCCAAGCATGCCAATAGAAAGTAAATTATTCAACAAACAGCTGGCCTATAGGGCGACTCTTCTTTTTCTAACATGTCATCTGCAATAATCACTCAATGAAATCTATGACATGCAATCAACTCGGTGGCGCTTGCGAACGAGTATTCTCAGCTGAGACCTTTGATGACATCGCTGCTCAAAGCCAACAACATGGCAAAGAAATGTTTAGCGCAAATGATGGTCCTCACATGGCTGCCATGGGCAAAATGATGGAGCTGATGAAATCCGGAGAAATGGATTCATGGGTGGCAGCACGTAAGGCGGAGTTCGACGCTCTTCAATAACTCCGACTGATGGAGTGGCCCCTTTTATCTAAGCTGACTTAACCAGATGTTGGGCGAGGGAATCGAGATAGCTATTCATACCAGCTTGCGCCATAGCAGCCTGGCCTTCTGGAAGTTCTCCGAACTGAGAGAACTTCGACCATGAGCTGTAGCCGCGATCCTCAAATTCAATTCGAATCAAATGTGATTCAGTTTCGAAATCCTTCGCCATAAACTCTTCAGGGGAAGTTGTGTAGTGCAATGTATGTTCAAGTAGTCGATTCTTTTCAATTTTTGTGTATTTGCCAAAAAAGTAGGCAGTGAAGCTTTGCTCAGGGACTTCGACACCGCAGGTCCAGATTCCGCCGATAGTTAGTTCTGAAACCGTAGCTCCTTTGGTGGAGCTCAAATCTGTCGGGAAATACCAGCATTCAAGTTCAGAGGCGTCCGTCCATGCTTTCCAAAGCCGATCAATAGAGACTGGGTATTCACGTTCAACTGAATAAAGGAATTCCTGGGGCATGAATGAACTTTATCAGGTGCAATTTACTAATAATCTGGAAAATCGTCTTCTATACTTTCCTCATGGCTGAGAAAAAAGTAATGGGTCCTGCTTCCTATTTTCCATCAATAGAGAAGAAATACGGTAAGCCAATTGAGTTTTGGATGAAGGAACTCAAGAAGGTTTCCAAACTTGCACATATGGAACAGGTAGCCCACCTTAAAGAGAAGTTTGAAATGGGACACGGTCACGCCAATGCGCTAGTTGCTGTCTTCCGAAGTAAACAGAGTAAATAACGGATGTTGGTTCCATTACTTCGAATACTTGCAGTTGGACTAGGCATTTTTGCACTGGTATTCGGGGAAGCCGATGATTCACCCGGCCTTCAAGGAATGGGTCTAATCCTCATAATTGCTGTTTTCTTTTCAATCTTTAAGATAGTTAAGCGAAAATAATCTCCTTACTCATGCACATGTTGTCATCGCTCAGAATGTACTCGCCAAAAGCCTCGCACTCGATGTAGCCAAGAGATTTGTAGAGTTTGCGTGCGGGCCTGAAAGCTTCATTTGTTCCAGTTTCAAGGCTCAAACGTTTAATGCCTTGCGAGATAGCGAAGTCTTCAATGTGCATAACGATTGCTTTACCGATTCCGAGCCCTCTGGATTTAGCTAGAGTATGCATAGATTTTAGTTCGGCATGATCTGCGTCAAGTTTTCGCATAGCGCCTACTCCCACAAGTTCCCCATCAATTCGTGCACCAAAGACAGTGATATCTGAAGCGAACAACTTTGAAGGATCGAGGGCGTAGACATGCTCAATAGGGGTGGATGAGGTACAAAAGAGCCAGTGCGCTTGAAGCACCTGGGCCAACTCATCGGTCAGCGACTTCTCAGTCGTGATTACTATCTGCACCATTGGAGAATACCGCCTGCGGTCTCCCTAAATTCCCGGTTTGTATGTCCAGATCTGCAATTCATAATTGATGTCTTCAAGTTGGTTTGTTGGAGCATTTGCTGAAATGAAGAAAGGTGCTTCACAGATAAAGCCAGACATGTAACCCGCTCCACCTTGAGCCGTCTCGTCTGTGAAAACATTAATTTGATTATCTATATAGCCACCCGCAGATTTGATTTCAGATCCACTTTCTGAGCGCCAGCGAATGACCCAGAAACCATCGTTGCAGCTATTCATTTGAGTTCCAGCTTCGAAATAATCAGGAGTCTGCCAATCCTCGCCGAAGAGTCGCAACTGCCAGAAATCAGCACTCTTTATCACTTCGCTAAGCTCATAATCCACAATGGCAGTTGGGAAACCAGGAAGTTCGTTCGAAAAGTCTGTCGCCATCATTGATTCTTTTGCAACAATTACTTTCGATACGATCGTAGTATCTACTGGAGCTTGAGTTTCACTCGCAATAGTGTTCTCGCTACTGGGGGAACCAGAAAAGCTAACTATTGCAACGATTACTGCTGCCATTGTGAGAGCAAGTAATGCTTTGCCCGACGTCGAAAGATTAGTCAGCTTTCCAAGGAACCCAACTCTCTCGGCTTGTGGTTTCCTGACCGCAGAACTTTTGAGCTTTTGGTTGAGAACATCAGAAATTTCCATCGCAGTCGTAGTGCCATCTTTGAAATTGATGATTTGGACAACTGTAAGCCAATACTTCCAATCCTCTGGCAATGTAGAAACGAAGTCTTTTTGGACGCCAAGAAGTACGGGAATCAAAAACTTCTGCCCGTCGATAGTTAAATTCACTTCGCGTTTGACGTGGGGGGATGCAATCGACTCGGGTGAGAGGAGCACAATCACGGCATCAGCTTTGCTGATTGATTTAGTGATCTCTTCGGCGTAATTAACCCCAGGTTGAATATCTTCTGCGGCCATCCACACAGTAAATCCAAGATCTAGAAGGTGCCTCTTAATTCCAATGGCATCTTGAAGATTGGAGCTGGCATGGCTTATGAATATATTGCTCATGGACTACCCCTCTTGTCTTGCGAGGAAGAATACAGGTGGTTGACCCTTTAATACTTATGATGGCACGGCTATTCTCAGCGGATGAGTACTCCACGCATTTTGCACGCGGCAACGGGTTCAAATCTAACCGCTAAGGGCTGGGCTCAAGAAGCCGCAATCCGTATGTTGCACAACAACTTAGACCCAGCAGTAGCTGAACACCCTGAAAACTTAGTTGTCTATGGAGGCACGGGCAAGGCTGCTCGTAACTGGCCATCCTTTGATGCAATTGTTAAGAGTCTTACTAACTTAAGTGATGACGAGACTCTTCTTGTGCAATCAGGTAAACCTGTCGGAGTATTTCAAACCCACGAATGGGCACCTCGTGTATTAATTGCAAACTCTAACCTTGTGGGAGATTGGGCAAATTGGCCAGAGTTTCGCAGGTTAGAACAACTCGGATTAACGATGTATGGGCAGATGACTGCTGGTTCTTGGATCTACATCGGTACACAAGGAATTTTGCAAGGAACATATGAAACTTTTGCTGCGGTTGCGCAAAAGCGCTTCAATGGAACTCTGCAAGGAACTCTGACTTTAACCGGAGGCTGCGGTGGCATGGGCGGAGCACAGCCACTTGCTGTGACCATGAATGGTGGAGTCTGTTTAGTTATTGATATAGACAAGTCACGATTAGAAAAGCGTATTGAAACTAGATATCTCGATGAGATTGCAGATAACGTTGATGATGCCGTTGAGCGCGTGCTGAAAGCAAAGAATGCACGGGTTCCGCTCTCTGTTGGCTTACTGGGGAATGCTGCAGAACTCTTTCCACTTCTTCTTTCCATGGATGTACCAATTGATATCGTGACGGATCAAACTTCAGCCCATGATCCTTTCTCGTATGTTCCAGTAGGAATTGATGTCCATGAAGCTGCGCAGATGGCTAGAGATAATCCAGCTGACTTCACCAAGCGCTCCCAAGCTTCGATGGCTAAGCATGTTGAAGCAATGGTGGGCTTTATGGATAAGGGTGCTGAAGTATTTGATTACGGTAATTCAATTCGTGATGAAGCACGCCAAGGTGGCTTTTCTCGCGCCTTTGCTTTCCCAGGCTTTGTTCCTGCCTATATTCGTCCACTCTTTTGTGAAGGAAAAGGACCATTTCGCTGGGTTGCCCTCTCTGGAGATCCCAAAGATATCTATCGCACAGATAAAGCGGTTCTCGATTTGTTCCCAGAAAATGAAGGTCTCCATCGTTGGATAACTATGGCGCAAGAGAAAGTTGCATTCCAAGGTCTGCCTGCACGAATCTGTTGGTTAGGTTATGGCGAGCGAGATAAAGCTGGTCTTGCGTTTAACGATTTGGTTGCACGCGGTGAAGTGTCTGCTCCGATTGTTATTGGACGTGATCACTTAGATTGCGGCTCTGTTGCTTCTCCGTATCGTGAAACGGAAGCCATGCTAGATGGTTCCGATGCAATTGCTGACTGGCCATTACTTAACGCAATGGTCAATATATCTTCTGGTGCTTCGTGGGTTTCTATTCACCATGGTGGCGGCGTTGGTATGGGACGTTCTATGCATGCCGGACAAGTTTCAGTCGCTGATGGCACAAAGCTTGCAGCGCAGAAATTAGAGCGCGTATTAACAAATGATCCTGGCATGGGAGTTATTCGCCATGCTGATGCTGGTTATGATTTGGCTGTTGATACTGCAAAGAATCGCCATGTGCATGTACCTATGTTGGATACTGAATGACAAGTACGCTTGTTCACAACATTGGTCAGTTAGTGACTAATGATCCGCAACACGATGGAACAAAGCTGGGAGTAATCAACGACGCTGCGCTGCTCATTGAAGATGGCGTTATTGCTTGGGCAGGTTCAGATTCAGATGCACCAACACATCACATTAAGCGTCGACTTGATGCCAAGGGCCGGGCTGTTATTCCAGGATTCGTAGACAGCCATACGCACATGATCTTTGCTGGAGATCGCAGTCAAGAGTTTCGGGCTCGCATGTTGGGTGAGAGTTATAGCGCTGGCGGTATTGCACACACCGTGGCAAAAACTCGAGAAGCAAGCAATGATGTTCTGCGCTCCAACGCCCAATCACTTTTAAATGAGAGTTATTCCTCGGGCACAACAACGATTGAAATGAAGTCGGGATATGGCCTAAGCGTTGAAGATGAGCGGAGATCACTTGAAATTGCACATTCCTTCACCGAAGAAACCACCTTTTTAGGTGCCCACGTTGTTCCGGTGGAGTATGCGAAAAACCCTAAAGATTATGTTGATTTAGTTACTGGGCCGATGCTGGATGCGGTTCTTCCCTTTTCAAAGTGGATAGATGTTTTCTGTGACAAGGGCGCATTTTCAGGCGATGATGCCCGAACAATCTTGAAGGCAGGTATGGCTAAAGGTTTGTTGCCACGTATTCATGCGAATCAACTCCAAGAAGGTCAAGGAGTTCGATTAGGTGTTGAACTTGATGCTGCATCTGTGGATCACGTTTCACATGTGACCGAGAAAGATATTCAAGCGCTCTCAACATCTAATACTGTGGCAACTCTTTTGCCAGGGGCTGAGTTCTCTACTCGTTCTGCCTATCCTGATGTGCGCCCGCTACTTGAGGCCAGCATTACCGTGGCATTGGCATCTGATTGCAATCCGGGGTCTTCATATACAACAAGCATGCCTTTCATCATCGCAGTTGCTGTTCGCGAAATGCACTTCTCGCCTGAACAAGCACTCTGGTCGGCGACCATGGGTGGAGCAAAAGCGCTACGCCGCGATGACATCGGACATCTCTTTGAAGGTGCTCGAGCTAACTTCTCAATTCTTAGCGCGGATTCATACATTCACTTGGCATATCGCCCAGGTGTTCAATTAATAGAACAGGTGTGGCGAGATGGCCTCCAAATCAAATAAGACCGTAACTCTCTCAACATCGGGCACGACATTCGCCGACGTCATTGATGTGGCCCGCCACGATGCACGTATTGAACTCTCCGTGGCTGCTATTGAAGCCATGAATGCGTCAAGAAAATACATTGAAGGTTATGCCGCCGGGGGAGATCCTGTTTATGGTGTTTCAACAGGGTTTGGTGCACTAGCTAATCGACATATTGATGTTGCCGATCGCTCTCAATTACAAAAATCTCTTATTCGCTCACATGCGGCAGGCGTTGGACCTGCCATTGAGCGTGAAGTAGTGCGTGCGCTGATGTTTTTACGCCTTCGCACAATGGCATCTGGCCGGACAGGTGTGCGAGTGGCACTTGCTCAGACCTACGTTGATTTCTTGAATAAGGGAATTACGCCTGTCGTTCCAGAGTTTGGTTCATTGGGTTGCAGTGGTGATTTAGCACCACTCTCACATTGTGCGTTGGCTTTGATGGGTGAGGGCCGCGTGCACGATGCCAATGGTGTGGAGATGGAGACAATGCAAGCACTCAATGCTGCTGGCATTAAACCAATTGAACTTGAGGCAAAGGAAGGGCTTGCACTAATCAATGGCACCGATGGGATGCTCGGTATGTTGATCATGGCTTGTGCTGATCTTGAACAGCTATGCATGGTCGCGGATATAACAACTGCCATGAGTATTGAGGGATTACTTGGAACTGATCGTGTCTTTGCGCCAGATCTGCATGCTCCGCTTCGTCCTCAAATCGGTCAGGCTGTTAGTGCAGCAAATATCTATGCCCTGCTTGAAGGTTCTGGAATTGTTGCATCACATCGTGAAAATGATTCACGTGTACAAGATGCTTATTCTTTGCGTTGTGCTCCACAAGTTGCAGGAGCGGTTCGTGACACGATTTCTTATGCATCGACTATTGCCGCTCGCGAGTTAGCTAGCTCAATTGATAACCCTGTTGTATTGCCTGATGGCCGCGTAGAATCAAATGGAAACTTCCATGGAGCACCTGTCGGTTATGTTTTAGATTTCCTTGCGATAGCAGCAACAGATTTAGGTTCTATAGCTGAGCGTCGTACAGATAGAGCGCTAGATCAATACCGTTCTGCTGGGCTGCCACCATTCTTGGCCCACGATCCAGGCGTTGATTCTGGACTCATGATTGCTCAATACACTCAAGCAGGATTGGTGAGTGAAAACAAACGTCTTTCAACTCCTGCAAGTGTTGACTCAATCCCTTCATCTGCGATGCAAGAAGATCACGTCTCTATGGGTTGGTCGGCAGCACGCAAACTGCGCAAAGTAGTTGATAATTTGGCTCGCATCTTGGCGATCGAATTAGTTACTGCCGCTAGGGCAATTGAACTTCGCACTGGCTTAACTCCAGCACCAGCGACTGCACGCGTAGTTAAAGAGCTCCGCACAGTGGTGGGGGGAGTAGGACCTGATCGTTTCTTATCACCGGAATTAGAAGCAGCAACTGCCCTCGTTAATTCCGGAGCAGTTGTTACCGCAGCAAAGGAAGTTGTACCGCAGCTTACCTAGAAGCAAGTCCGGCAGCAGCTTCAAGAACAAGGAGTGCGGCCAAGCGCACTGTGCGCTGATCATCTGCATCAATAGCTGCATCAATCTCAGTTATATCTATTGCTCGAACTCGCTTATCTGATGCGAGAAGTCGAACCCCGTGACGCAATTCATCTGCTGAAATTCCACCAGGCAGTGATGCAGGACAGGCAGGAGCGACAGATCGATCGCAAACGTCAACGTCTACATCAACATAAATTTCTCGACCTTGCATGCCAGCAACTTCAAGTGCTTTGCGAATAATCTCAGGCATAGTTGTGGATCGCATTTCAGCTCGTGAAATTACCGTGACTCCATGTTCTCTCGCACGGTCGGCATACTCTGAACTATTTGCAAAATCTGCAATACCTATTTGAACTATGTTCTTTCCAGGCAGACCAGCCTGGATGAGTCTCCAGATTGGTGAACCATTTGATTCACCGTCTCGAAGATCATGGTGTGCATCAAAGGTAATCACTCCAATATTTTGTACATCGTTCCATAAGCCCTTAGCAAGTGAGTAAGTTATTGAATTATCGCCGCCCAGGGCAACGATTAATTTATGCTTACTGAGTAAATCAGCGGCGAATTCTGCAACACGGTTCTCTCCATCTAGAAAGTCAGGAGAATCTATATCCCCTAAGTCAGTCATTGAAAGAGTTCGCAGATCAGATTTAGTTGATCCCGCAAATGTTGAGTATCTGGCGAGAGCTTCTCGAATCGCAGCTGGTGTCAGGTTTGCAGATGTAGCTGAGAGAGAAGTTTTATGTGCCGGAATACCTAGTAGGGCGAAATCGGTGCTATCCAAGTTGTTATCAAAGAGAGTGTTTGCGCGAGGCCACTTCTCGTCTTTGGATAGTCCCTGACTTGGCATGCGGCAATCCTACGGCCCAGAAGTGTCGCAGGGGAATATGTTGCATTAATGCTACATAGCATATATGCTATTTCCCATGAGTCGTAACCCTGAAGAGCCGGTCTATAACCGCATCGAAGAGGCCCGAACCGCCCTTGGGCTCACACGCCAAGAGCTGGCTGACAAGGTTGGGGTTCATTACCAAACCATTGGATACCTAGAGCGCGAGGAGTACAGCCCATCTTTGGTGCTCGCTCTGCGGATTGCCAAGGCGCTGAATCAAGAAGTATCAGAGCTTTTCTCGCAGACCCCATTTAAGAAAGGAAAGTAAGAATGTCAAAGAAGAACAAGATTTATTGGTTTGAGGGCGTTACCGAAAAGGGAGTGAAATCCTTGCTCACGGACGAGAACTCAAAATATAGATGGCTTCGCTCCCAAAGAAATCGAAGAATTCTTGTATTTGTTATGACTCTAGGGTTTGTATTAGTGGCGATGGGAAGTTACTGGCCAACTTTAAAAACCAATATGAATCTTTCTGATGGAACCGCAGTCGTGATCTATAGCGTCTCAGCCATATTTGTTATCTTCGCTGTCCTTCTAGGTTATCTACTTCTACGTATAAGTGTTCGAGGAATAGCCGATGCACCTAATGAGCTTCTAGATGAACGTCAGATCAAAATTCGTGACACATCATTTAGATATGCGTATTACGCGCTGGGGTATTTAATCGCTGCACTCTTGATTCTGATGATTTATGCCCCAGATTTGAAATTGTTCGAGCCTGAAGGCAATGATGGAAGTTACCTGATCATTTCCATGCTTTTCGTGTGCTCCTCATTGCCTTCGATGGTTTTGGCTTGGCGCGAGCGAGATATCTAAATGCTAGATATCGAGAACCTTGGGTTACTTGGGGTATTCATCGCTGGTGCCATTCCTTGGATGGAAGCGATTGCCGTAGTTCCCGCAGGAATACTTGTTGGCCTAGATCCAGTAGCTACCTTGTTTGCCGCTGTTATAGGAAATTCAATAACAATCGTTCTCTTTGCTTACTTTGCTTCAAATATCAGAGAGAGATTGATCAAGAGGAGAGTTGCGCAGGGAAAGTCTGCCGAACTTCCAAAGCTTGAAAAAGCTCTCAAGGCTTTCGATAAGTATGGGGTTTATGGATTGGCAGCCCTTGGTCCAATATTGATCGGTACTCAATTTGCAGCAGCAGCTGCAGTGACGGCGGGCGTAAAGCCATTTCGAGCATCCATGCTGATTATTGCGAGTTTAACTCTGTGGGCAGTAGCTATCGCAATCGCAATGGTTGCCTTTGAAATTACGATTTAGAGGATTAAATGACGATGCAACGTGACACCACTCCAGATGTATTAAGAGGCTTTGCTCTACTTGGAATCCTGGTCGTAAACATCCAATTCATGGGATTGAGCAGCGACCAGGGGGCCCGCGGAGAGTTGACTCAGGGATTTGCTAACGGGTCTGCAACCTTTCTCATTGCAGCTCTCTTTGCCGGGAAGTTCTACTTATTGTTTTCTTTTCTCTTTGGCTACAGCTCAAACTATGTGATCAGAGGCGATAAATCCAACAGGGCTCGATGGATTAAACGTTGCTTTGTACTCATAGCGTTCGGTGCACTTCACTTCACTTTTCTATGGCACGGAGACATCATCTTTCTCTATGGGCTTTTTGGCCTACTTCTCACTTTTTTCTTCTTAAGAGCCGATAGAACTATCGTGATATGGACTCGAGTAGTCTTTTCTATCTCGGCTGTATTTATCGTATTGTTTGGCTTGTTAACAATCATTATTGAGTACTTGTTGAAGGAAGATCTTGGCGTAACCACAGAGTCGAGCCTCGATGTGATTCTTCAGAATGGAACATTCCTAGAGTCGATACCGGCAAGAATTGAAGTCTGGTTACTCAGTATCTCATCCGGAATTTTCCTCCAAGGTGGTTTGGCATTTGCTGCCTTCTTGCTTGGATTGCGCCTGGCACGCTCCAACTTCCTATCCTCGCCTATAGATAAAGCTGCAAATTCAAGGCTAATGAAGAAGGGTCTATTTTTCGGATTACCAATTCAAGTCGTTGCCGCAGCGGTTCTTCTGCGTAATGAGCAAGCGACTGAGCCATCCGAAAGCATCTATCTCGTCTCACTACTTGCTTCATTTGTAGCGGCACCCCTGCTCTCAATGTTCTATATCGGACTCATTCGCAAACTAGTTGAGGAACGTCCACATCTGGTCTTGTGGATGAAGCCAGCTGGGAAAATGTCATTGACGATCTATATCTCGCAATCAGTGGTCACGTCGTTGATCTTCAGCCCGTGGGGACTCGGCCTATTCCAAGATCTACAAACCTGGCAGGTATTTCTTCTTGCATTTGGAATTTGGCTCTTTCTTTCCTACCTCGCAGCACTCTGGTTACAGAGATTCAAGCAAGGACCTCTCGAGAAATTGGTCAGCTTGCTTACTAGTTAGCTTCCTGGGCTCACAGTCGACATGTTGAAATCTTTAATGACAAGTGGTGGGATCGCCATGTTCGACATATCGCCAGCCCATTCACGCGGTTGAGTCCACTCTGTTGCACCAGCGTGAGCGATGCGAGAAAGAGCAGAGACTGGTGAATCATTCCAGCGGAAGTTATTTGTCGCACCAACTACTTCGCCACCCTTGACGTGATAAACACCGTCACGAGTGAGGCCAGTAAGAAGCAATGAGTTGGGATCAACCATGCGGATGTACCAGAAGGTGGTGAGGAGAAGTCCGTTATCGACTTTCTTCACCAAATCTTCAAGTGAACCAGTTGCTCCATCAACACTCATCACGAGGTTCTCACCGAGAGGTGTGAAATCTAAGTTGGTTAGCTTTGCAGATGCACGAGTCTGAATCAGAGATTGCAGAACACCATCTTTAAGCCAATCCACGCGCTTGATTGGTTGACCATTATCAAAGACAGATGAGAATGGTGAACTTACATCGGTAGCAACGAAGTTCGATGCTGGGAGTTGTTTGAATTCTGGATCGGTAAAGAATTGGAGCGAGACATTAGATAGTTTCTCGCCGATGCGAGTTCCGCCGCCCTTTTTGGAAAACACTGACTGACCTTCGTGGGCATCGCGTGCAGTTGAAACCCACATCATGTAGGTGAATAGATCTGCAACGGAACCAGAAGGCAGGATCGTGTCATAACGTCCGGCTGGAAGATCTACTTTGGTGCCCTGCCAAGTCAGGCGCTGACGAATCTGCGCATCAATGTTTGAAACGGATACATCTTTGAAGTCACGGGTTTCAACGCCGGCCCAGGTGGAACGTGAGCGATCGTGGGACTTTCCAGTCATCTCTACACGACCGATTGGAGAGTCTTTACGTAAGCGAAGCCCACCCTTTGATCCAACCCAGGTTGTTTCATTGGTGTGCTCGGAGTAGCCAAAGAGTTCGATCTTGTCAGCAACTGATCTTGTGAACATGTCGCCAAGTGCTGGTGCAAAGGTCGAAAACACTTCAGGGCCTGTTGGCACATGCTCAGCTGCCCAGTTACCAATCGACACATTTGTAGCAAGTGGTGCGTAATCCTCAGCTGGTCCTGCTGCCTTTGCTGAAGCGATTGCATCCTCTAGAAGTTTAGGAACATCAGCAAGTGAAACATCAGTGCGAGTTACTCCGCCGGATGCCATACCGCCTGCGACTGCAACAAATACAATAACAGTGACGCTGCGCTCTTGGATCACACCGTTAGTGGTGAGTGTGCTTCCAGCCCAACGAAGGTTTGCTTGAGTCTTATCGCGCACCACAACAATGCAGTCATCGCATGTTGCAGCTGAAGTGATCTTTTCAATCAGATCTTGAGCAGAAATCATTTTCCAGCCTCCGCAACAGTATTGAGAATGTTTACCTTGTCGAAGATTGCCGCTGGGCAACCATGACTTACCGCCGCAATCTGGCCTGGCTGTGCTTTACCGCAGTTAAATGCTCCACCGAGAACGTAGGTAGAAGGTCCACCAACAACTTTCATGGAACCCCAGAAATCAGTGGTTGTTGCTTGATATGCAACATCTTTCAA
>Ga0209230_10000727_pt1 | contig 12837 bp, 12 predicted proteins | sample LakOntMetagenome_FD_187467 | JGI IMG/M metagenome (GOLD analysis project Ga0209230, IMG submission 187467) | Freshwater and sediment microbial communities from Lake Ontario - Sta 18 epilimnion Metagenome (SPAdes) (version 2) | ecosystem: Environmental > Aquatic > Freshwater > Lentic | place... | reverse complement strand
CCCTCGCGATCCGGATCGCTGGCCAGGTACACACACTTGGACTCCTTGGCGGCCTTCTTCAGTGCCTTAAGGGTCTTGGCCTTATTCGGAATGGGCACGTACGTGACGTCCCATGTCTTGACGTCCACGCCCATCTCTTTCAGAGGCAGATCCTCGACGTGCCCGAGCGATGCCAGGACCTTGAACTCGCCCAGGTGCGCCAGCTCGGGCGCGGCATTCAGGTACTTCTGGATGCTCTTGGCCTTGCTGGCGCTCTCGACGATGACGAGGTTCGGGGCCATGTTTATGAGCTGCGACACACGTTGGTTTGCTAGCCTTAAGGCGATGGGAAGCGCTCCATTTTTGGGTTGGTTGCGATGTAAAAATGATTGTGTCCAGCCTGCCTTTCACTCCTTGGTCACACGGACGGTCGTGGGTGCCATGGCAGTCACGGCCAAGCGCAGGCCGGCCAGCTCCTTGACAATGTTCTGTAGAGAATCCTGCAGCACGTCCGCCACGCGCTTGCCAGACGACGTTACCAGAAAGCTCTTCAGGATGTTGTACAGCTGCTCATCGTAGATGTCGTGGCTCAGCGTCGACGCCGAAGATGCGCTCTCCTCGTCGCTTGAGGTGGTGTGGCTCTCGTCGTCGCTGTTCAGGTCCTCAACGAAATGTGCACCCGTCATGGCTGAGTTGGTGTTGATGCAGGACATTACAGACCTAGGCTTTAAGTACTTTTCTGCTGGTGCCCTTGGTGCCCGTCAAGCCATTCGTCAAGGGCGTCCTCATCACCTTCTTGCAACAAGGCCACAAGCTCATAGATGACCTCGGGGTCGGCATTGACGATCTTGCGTAATGCACGCATGGTCGATCGTGGGACATCGTCCTCAAAATGGTCAAGCATGTCAACCGGCGTCTCGTTTTTTGTTTGTGCATAGCGCTGCTCTAGGTCAGCAATGAAAGCGGGTGTTGGATTCGAAGACGCTCCTGGTCCAAGGACCTTGAACATGTGTGGGATGTGAGGCGACACTTGGACGTAGCCGAGCTTGCGGTAAAAGCCGACCACGTTCGAAAGGGGAAATAGATAGATGAAGTCTATGTCTAGGTTGAGCTTCGCATCAACTTCCAGTGCATGAATCAAGGCCGATCCCACCCCTCGGTACGTCACGTCCTTGGCGGCACGTGTGGTCACGTCGCTAATGAAGGCAATCTTCTGACTGGGGCCTTCTGATCCTTCCACAGTTGAAACCCGTACGTTGAGCCATCCACACAAGAGCGGCTGGTTGCGCTCGAGCCAATCCACAGTTATAAATGGTTCTTTAATAGACTCTTCAGCAGGTGCTTCCAAAGCAACATACACGACCACATGCTTGTCCTTGCACACCTGTCCCTCCCAAGGGAAAATGTCGTGAAAGTCAACGCGTTGGCCATGTGCGAGCTCTTGAAGCACGGCCACCTTGGTGCGGTCCTCGCGGCGGTTGCATGCCAGCTTGGCCACGAAGCACTTGTTTGGCCCGCCCATAATGGGTCTACCCGATAGGCATATAAAGGGTTGAGTTAGCCTTAAACACAAGGAACACATATGGACCTGTTGTCGGTCTTGCGCCAAGGCGAGGTTGTGGGTGAACGTAGCCAGCAACAGCAGGCATCAGGGGCGCCCATACCGATTGGTGCGCAAAGTGCCAATGTGACCTCAGTATCGGCCAATGTGACCTCAGCATCGGCCAATGTGACCTCAGCATCGGCCAATGTTATTCCCGTAAAGGCTGCCCCAGCTGCAACAGCAGCCCCCGCTGTCCCAGCTCCCATCCTCACGCCCGAGCCCAAGGTTGCTGACGGGCGCCTACGTGTGCTTCTATGCGGTACCTACCCGATCGGCCAGTCCAACGGCTACAGCCGTGTCGTCTATTACATCGCCAAGCACCTTGGCCTGAAGACGGATATCAAGCTAAGCATATATGGCTTCCAAAACTTCAAGCAAACTCAGGGAGCCGAAGCTCGTAACGATATTTCGTCGGCGGTCACGCTCCATGACGCCCTGGCCTACGAGTCGCCCAAAAGGCACGGCTTCGGTGAGAAGGAGATCGGGGCGTACTTGAAGGCGCGGCCTCAGGACATCGTCATCATCTTTAACGACATGGTCATCACGGGCGCCCTCGTGCAAACGATTCAGGCCGAGCTGACGCCAGAGGAGCGGAAGGGCTTCAAGTTGGTAAGCTATATGGATCAGGTCTATGCTTATCAGAAACGAAGTTACATCGATCTTCTCAACAGCGCCTTTGATGCCGTCGTGACCTTCACGCCCTATTGGCGCGACGTGGCCAAGAGCCTCGGCGTCACGCGTCCGCTGTACGTCTTTCCGCATGGCTTCGATCCTCTCCTTTACTTCCCGATTCCGCGCGATCTGGCACGCATGTACTACCAGATCCCGAACAACGCCTTTGTGATCCTGAACCTGAATCGGAACCAGCCGCGAAAGCGCTGGGATCACACGATGATGGCCTTTGCCGATGTGATCGAGCGGCACTTGGCTCTCAAGGAGCGCGTTGCCAAGAGCAAGGACCCGAACAAGGTCGTGCGTCCCGTCTTGCTCATGGTGGCCACACAGATGGACGGCTTCTGGAACCTGATGGACATCCTCGAGCACCAGCTCAAGCTACGTGGCATTTCGATGGACGTGGGCAAGGAGTACATCGTGACCTTGGCGAAGCCGCAGCAGATGAGCGATTTCGAGATCAATGTGTTGTACAATGCGTGCGACGTTGGCCTCAACACTTGCGAGGGCGAGGGCTTTGGATTGTGCCAGTTTGAGCATGCGGCGATTGGGTGCCCGCAGGTGGCGCCACTCCTGGGCGGATTTCGAGACTTTTTGCACTCTGGAAACAGTACGCTGGTGGACGTGAAGTTGCGTTACTACGTGGACAAAATGCGTGATGGAGTCGGGGGCTATGCGGAATTGACTTTGCCAGACGATATTGCAGTCGCTTTATGGAGGTACTATCAAAATGAAGCGCTTGTTTCAAAGCACGGCAAAAAGGCACGTGCTGAACTATTGCACAATTACCGATGGGAAACCGTTGTTAATTATTTTCATAGGGTGCTGAAGGATATTGCTGTGGGAGTTCCGGCAACGTAACTATTTTCGGCCTTTGTAAGTAGAACAGCAGCAACATGAACCACAAAGTAGAGAACGTACCGGGTGGCATGGGCGGCATTTACCAGGCTGCCCCCTCGGTTGGCGGCTCGCAGCCGGCCATGATCAAGAAGACGGATCGCAAGGTAAAGGTGCTAAGCCGCGAGCGCTGCATTTACGTCGATTGCAAACGCCGGGAGTACATTAAGCTCAAGGGCAAGTATGTTTGGCTAACGGATGCACGCAAGATGTAAGCGGTGAACATTCCGCGCTACCCGCTGGGCATTGGCTCCTTTTGTTTTTCCTCATCAAGCCTGACAATCCACGTCATGCCCGACATGCCATGCGAAGCCAGCCCGTCAAGCCCGACATTCCACGTCATTACCCGACAATGCACGTTAGGCCCGATCAACCATAACAAAACAGCCTATCCCCCATACCCAAACAGCATTCCAAGCGCCGCCCCCGCCACCACATCCTTAACATCATGCTTCTTCGCAACAATCCGAGAGGCCCCAACGCCCGCAGCCCAGAGCAACATGAGTGGACTAAAATTGAACATCGCCGCCAAGAAGAAGGCAAAGGCCGTGTGACCACTAGGAAACGCGAGCTTGTCGGTCTTGTCGGGGCGCTCTTTGCGTGTGTAGACCTTAAGGGCCAAGACAATGGCAAGCAGGGTGGCCGTGCGACTGACAAAGCCAAAGAGACCGAAGGGGTGCGTGACAATGAATGCAACCGAGAGCGCCGCTACTGCAATGTAGTAGGTGCCATTCGTTGTGCTTGCGAGCTTCTTTGTGAGAAGGGTGACGGAGTCCATAGTAGTATCTGTTACTTAGAGAGGTTTTCATGAGAGATGTAAGCTGTGCTAGTTTCACAACCATTACATTTTGTATCAAATGCAGTTGAAGTTGTTTGAAAAGATGGATCAATTCTCTTATGATGACGTATGGACCATTCGGCAATTGACTCGTCAAGTGCCGGGTCATCAATGAAGAATGTGGAGTTGCAACTCGGACATGGATATATTTCATCAAATCTTTTCAAAAATTGAAGGGCTTTTACACTGTTGTCTGAAGCAATAACATGAATAAAACCCCATGGAAAAGGAGTGTAGTCCGCGTGTGCACACCTATCACAAGTTGTCTTTTGAGCAATATGAAAGTCGGTCAAATCCCACTTATCATATCTACCTAGTTTTGCATTTACCTTATTATGGATGTTTAACGACCACACGACAAGATCTTGTCCCTCCTTTGGGTCTTCCCATTCCAACTTGCATTGCTCGCATGGTATGAAGTCAGGCAATTGTTTCAGAAGGTCATGTCCTTTGGCATGCAATGCAAACCAATGAACGAATCGCCAAAATGCAAATCCCCAATCCATGTCTCCTGCATAACTTTCAGATATAAATAGAACAATTATGTGCGATTCAAGGCTTCAGTAAGATAAATCCAACTGAATTGATCGTGTATCCTGATTCTAATATGAGAAGATAGCCAGCACTTGAAACGTTAAAGATTGTCATGTCTGCATTGTTTGTAGGATTTTCAGGAATATTTGCATTCGTTCCCGTTCCTCTCCATGATGCCACTCCCACATTCGTCCACGATGATGATCCATTCGTGCTGAACCAATAACTATTACGTTTAGTGCTGTCTCCTTCAGACCTGTAATAATCTGCGGCAACTAAACATACCTGTTTCGCCCAAGATGGGATGTAGAACATCATTGAACTCGAAAGGGTAGTGTTTGAAAGAGATCCTAATGTTCCACCGAAGTGTGTCGCGTAATTCAAATATATATTGTTAGGTCCATTTGTCGCGTCATCCTTATACCCACTTATACCATGTGTACCCGCTGTTTGGCTTGTACTCCAATCTGTATAAACTTGTGAGACATTAGCCGGTAAAGCATAATTTGAAGCAACATTTATAGTAGCGTTCGACCAATTCCTTAGCATTAATCCGGACCATCTTCCCGGATTTCCAAAGTTGTGTTGTAGTAACCAATCAAATCCTCCAAATGACACAACCGGCAAACCATATTGTGATGACATTCTCTCAATTCGACAATCATCATTGAAAGGATTAGCCACACCGCTAGTGATCTGTGCGTATGATGTTAGACTCTGCTGTTGTTATAATATAGTGATGTATCCTTGACCATTGTTTGAAACACTATTTGATTGATATAATCCAATGTTATAAGAACCACCACCGCCACCACCATTTGCACCCCCAGAATATCCACCACCTCCCCCCCCTCCATTACAAGATCCACTTCCACCTCCACCAAACCCACCTGGTGCACCATTACATGAAGCCGTTGTATTCGTTCCCGATTCTTGGGCTCCATATCCACCATTTATGAACCCTCGTGCAACTTCTCCATTGCCCCACCCACTGCTTGTATCTCTCCCGTTTCCATCACCAAGAAAACCTGCTCCGGATTGGCCATAACCATTATTTCCTGTAAATGTCGATCCGTACCCATCTATACCAGGTGTTCCGTTGCCCGATCCTGCTGTACCCGATGTACCGATTGAAGCATTGAACCCGTTTCCACCCGAATCCCCGCCGCCGCCACCGCCACCTGCAACTATTAAAGGCGTATTGTCATTTTTGGCTACGTAAGATCCGCCACCGCCGCCCCCTGTATATCCATATTGGCCTCCTTTTTGTCCAACCATGATTTTTAAACGTTCACCGGCACCAAAAGAAAAACTTCCAATCATAACTGCACCAAGACCACCAGTCACTATAGAACCTGGTGATGTTAGAGATCCTCCACAAGCACCAACACAAGTTACCACATAAGTTCCAGAGCGTGGGACAATCCAAATTTGCATCCCTTGTGTTGTCATAGTTAGGTTATTAACATCTTGCGCCCAAGACTCTCCAGAGTATGCATTTTGTGTTTGTGATAAAATGGGTCCGAATCTTCCACTTGCGCCCGCATTTGTAAAGGTGTGTGATGTAAAATTATAAATGGGGGGGGTGAGTGTACGAAGGTAGAGTGTTATATTGTTTATGACGGTCTGACACTCTGCCACTGTAACCGCCACACCACCTGACTTCGATAATAATATACATCCCATAAGCACATTCGCAACATCCATATAAAATTGGGAGAATCCATCGTCTGTAGTTGATGGAATTGCAGTGATCATGGAAGTGCTATAGAATGTGGACGATGTGTCACCTATTGCAAAATAAAGATCGCATATCGATGGATCGCCCGCATTGAATACAAGGCGTCTCCATGCATAGACCGTAAATCCATAAAGACTTGCACCCGAATAAACGACGTCTGAAGTTTGTGAACCACCACCATCAGCACCTAGGTTTCCGGTTTTTCTAAAGCCTAGATTAGCTCGTGAACCAGACTTGCATAGGTACATCAACGGGGTGGAAACACCCAAAGCAATGTTAACAACACTTTTTCCATTTAGAATTGTTGTTTCGCCACTTGTATTGTTATATAACAACGTTGATGAAAACAAACCATCGCAATAAATAGTTGTTATATTTCCACCATCGTACATATCACCATTCCCATCACTTATCGAAGATCCATCGGCCACATCAAGTAAATATTCATAGAAATACGGGTTTTTGTAAAACGATTTGTATGGGTTTAGAGTGTTGTATAGCAAGTTTATAGTAGCAGATGCAATCGAAATACCTTTACCTTTTCCTTTAAACACTCCCAGACCGATTGCATTTCCAATATTAGGTATAGCAGATACACCTGATGTGAAACCCGAAGAGGCATTTGCAAAGTATTCACTTAATGAAATAGGATTTGTACCCCCCATTATGCTTTGTAACAGTGAAAAGGATATGTTTGTTTCTGGAAGTGACATGTGTGTTTCTATCTATCATGAACATTATTCATCCGGATGTAGGAACTTGAACATGAGAGTAACTCTTAAACTTTCACAATACCTTGATAATGGGCGCACACCGTGCCACATTGTTGATTTGAAAATCAATAATCTGTTTGATTTAGGAATTACTGATTTCGTGATTTCTCTAGACTCTTTATCCCAGAATATTGTTTCCCCTCCCCAATCAACTAACCAGTCTTTCATTGGGTAAAAAATACATGTCGTCGTATTTTCGCGATGGTCATCATAATGAATGCGTCCATCTACACCATATGTGTGTGCATTAGCATAACATCTAAGGAGTTTCGAGTTCCGTGGGATTCGTGGAAGAATAAGCTCATATAGCTTTTGAATACATGCTTTATCAAAAGTAACATTATGCACGCCAGTTCCTTTTTCTAGGTCATCCTTGAGGAAATATACAGTCCAATGTGGGAGAGATTGCCTGAAAGATGTCAATATGGACTTTTGTCCGTATGACCACTTATCCAACGTTGCAAAGAAATGCTCAATATCTAACTCATCTTGCTCTGTCAGTAGTCCATCAATGACTTGTATGTGTTCCATACTTTTGCTGCACCAATTGCATATAATATACACATGACAATAAACAACTTACCCGCAATGGCCACGGACCACCTCTATGATTGAGCAGGCATGAGCACCCGTCCGTGCTTGTAGGCCTCATAGTCATACATGCGGGGATCGTCGGGCAGCATGACGACCTTTCCAATGCCCTTTGCGTTGACGACGCGGCCCGAGACCTGGATGGCAACCGTACGCCGGGCCAGTGCTGCGGCCTTTTGTCGGTCCTCGGCAATATCGGCCACAAAGGCCAGGTCCGACCGTGGTTGCCGACGCGGGAACGAGTAGCAAGCGTCGCTCGCACTCGTCTGATTTGTTTTTGCCAAAATCGTGCAATCGACCGATGCACGCTTCAAGGACGTTAGGAACTCGCCTAGGATGCGGTCCTTGTTGGCGGCCGTCATGGCAATGTGGGTGTCGCTGCTGATGCCCCGCTCGTGTGTGGCAATCGTGAAGGACTTGGCGATCTGTTCGGGCGTGAAGACACTCGTGTAGATGCGGACCTCGACGTTGCGCTCGATCAAGGGGAGATCGGTGTGAGAGAAGCGACGGGCAGCGCGACCGATGACCTGGTCGATGCGGACCTTGTTCCAGAAAGGCTCCAAGATGATGACGCGGCGCACATGCTTCAGCGAGATACCCTCGGCGCCGCTTTGGGTCACCATCATCATCTTGCACTTCTCGCCGCGTAGGTTGGCTGGCTTCACAGTGCCCATGAACGGCTCCAGTGTCCGACGCAAATAAGGCGGCAGCAAGTCGAGCTGGCCGTTGAAGATGCGCATCAGGACCTCGGTCTTTTGCCGATCGCTGTTGAAGATGACAAACCGCTTCTGGTCGTAGGCGGGGGCGAAGAGCTCGGCTAGGGTGAGGGCGCTGCCATTGGGCCCAGCTTGGCCAGTGACCTTCCATGTGTTGTTGGCAGCCTGGCCTTGGCCGCTTTGCCTGCTATTGTTCACCACGATCTCGGCCCATCCTGCCTGCAGCAAGACTTGACGGAAGACGCCGACGCCCTCAATGGTCCGGAACTGGCTGTAGAACAGCACTTTACCAGGCGACTCCACGATGTCCTCGAGGGCCTTGGCCATCTTGGGGCTGTAGCTCTCCGTGAGGGCATCGACCGTCAGATACTCGGCGGATCTCTCCTTCAGCTTGTCCATGGTCTGTTGCATGGCTTTCTCGTAGGCATTCTCGCTTGCCTTGGCTTTTGGTTGAGCCGCCTCCTCCTCGGCCTCATCGTCCTCAGCAACATCCATCTGCTTGGCCGCCGCACGCATGTCCCGAGGGAACGGCCGATTGAGCTCTTTGGGAAACGCAAAATTGCACGTCATACGAGAGAAGGCACGGTAGACCGAGGATACCTTTGCAAAGGGGTCGACGCGGCCAGAACCTTTGCGTTTTGCTTGCGATTGCTCCATCTCGAGTTCCTTCTTCCGGTTCTTCTCGTAGGCCTCGAACTGATGTGCCGACATGGGCACTTCGATGACGCGTTCGGGAAGGACGGTGGGGTACGTTGCTGTATTCTCGTCATCGCCCTCGTTCACATTGGTCAGGTAGCTCACGAGGCCAAGGGCACGACGCATGAACAAGTCTTGCTCTTGCATCTTTGGCTTCAAGGGGTCGCTGACGTCGAGGAAGAGCTCGTTGAAGGTCTCGGCTGTCTTCGGGTAGGCATCGTAATGGAGGGCCTTGGCCTTGGCCGTCGGGGCAAACAACTCCGTCAGGCGCTTCTCGAAGGCGTCGGGCGACATGCCCCAGGACTTGTTTTGGACCTCGATGTTGTTAACTTGTGCTTGCGCTGCGCCTTCCTTGCGTACGAAGCCATGGGGCAACAAGACAATCCGGATCTTGTGTTCCCCGGGAAGAAGGACAACGTCGTCGATGTAGCGGTCCAAGCTGGCACCGTTGAGCTTACGGCCTTGCAGCGCAGCGGCGACCTCAGCGGACGTCGGGAACGGCGCATCGCTCGGCTTCGTCAGCTCGAGGACACGAAGGTCGCCCCGCAGCAAGTTGAGCGCCGCGGCGATTTCGATCGGGTGGTTGATCGCCGGCGTGCCCGATAGAAGGATGATGCGACTGTTGCGGGCAGCACGTATGTGCTGGTAAAGACGGTAGTTTAGGGTGCCGATGTGCGTGGACTGCGAGATAAAGTTGTGGGCTTCGTCGATCACAATGATGCTGTTGTCGAAGAAGGTGGGGGTGTAGGTGTCGAGGAGCTTTTGGCTGAGGCCGTTGTACTTGATGAAGTGGTACAAGTGAGGCAGGATGTGCTTGAGCGTCTTGTCGACCTTCTCACGCTGCTCTTCCTCGAGCCGCTTGTACCGAATGTTGTAGACATCGCACCGGGCCGAGTCGAAGAGAGGGATGAAGCCGGCCTTGGCTTTGCCTCGGGCTTCGGCTGTGACATCAGTGTCCGGCATTCGGGGCATCCATGGGAACCACACTTGCATCTTGGTAGGGGCCTTCGCGTGTTTCTTGGCTTTGGCTCTCTTTAGGCCTTCTTGGTCAATGATGGTCGTACGCAAAAGGTCAGCACCGTAGTGAAACGTCTTCTTGAGGACTGCAAGGATGGCGGCATCGGCGGCCACGTCGGTATCGAGGGTCACGGCGGACCATCGGGCCAGATTGCCACACGACATCAGCTCATTCAAGTAGTTCTGAGCAAGTGAAGCCGGGAGCATGATCACGACCTTGCGCCCCGAGAACGAATAGGCTTCTGTGGCGGCAATTGCAGAGCACGTCTTCCCCGATCCAAGTCCGTGGTAGAAGAAGAGCCCACGGTACGGCGACGGCTTTTGGAGGAAGTCACGGACGAGGCGTTGCTGAATGAACATACTTGTGCGTTTGGTTGCATACCGATCAGTGTTGAAGGTCTTGTAGGTCCACTCGGGAAACCCTACTCGGTTGGGTAGGACCCATTCTTGTGGTTTTACCCGATCAACCATAATGGTGCTCTATATTGGGGATTGGAGATTTAAGATTTTAGATGTACGGAGGGTGTTTCATTTAAAGACTAGGACACTATGCACACTATAAATGACTCTCCAAGGCCGCCGCGGCCTCGCCAACATTGGCAACACCTGCGGTCTCAACGCTCTCCTCCAGTCCATCGTCCGGCTACGTAGCCTCGTAAATCACCTAACTACCATTCCAACAACAAACCCAGCGTCCCCCCTTACCACAGAGCTCACCCGTCTTGTTCAAGAGTTCTGGATCCAAGATCAGTCCCTTGCCCCCAAGCGCTTCGCCCATGCCTTCCATGAAGCCATTCAAGGTCGCTTGGTCATGGGCGACCAACTCGACATGTCCGAGATGTGGATGATCATGCTAGATCGACTTGAGCGAGAGTTGATGTGTGCAAGTCACGAGTCGGTTCCCCCTTGGCACACCTCGAACCCGACTCCCTCCCCTTACACACCCATGTCCATCCAAGCCGCAAAGGCATGGACCGCCCTTGCCTCCAAGATGCCTGCTGCATGGGCCAACCTGGTGAACGGCCTCCAGGTCAACCAAGTTGTCTGTAGCAATCCAAAGTGCAAGCATGTGTACCACAATTTCGAGCCATTCTCCATGCTGACCCTCGACATTCCGAGCTCGCAGAGCTCAGTTCACGAGGTCCACCTCAGCGATTGCCTCCGTGCCTATATGTTGCCCGAGACCATGAGCGAGTGGAAGTGCGATAAGTGCAACCAAAATGGCAGTCAAAAGCTGGTGCGGTTCTGGTGTGCGCCGTCCATCCTTGTGATCGCCCTAAAGCGCTTTAGTGGCCTTGGGCACAAGGTCAACACCCCGGTCACATTGCCCGACATCTTCGAATTGACCGCCGGGTCCGAGCTGTGCCGTAACCTCGGTGGGCCTAAGGCGCCGCCGTACACGCTGAAGGCCGTTGGATGCCACTTTGGGTCCCTGGGTGGTGGCCACTACACAGCCCTGGGTCGCGATAGCGAGGGGTCGTGGCTTCACTTGGACGACCTGAACATCACTATCTTACCTGATTCGAGTCATGTCTTGAAAAATAATGCGCATGCTTACTTGCTATTTTACGAGCGCTAATGCATGCTTATTTACGAACGCTCATAGGTGTCATCCGCTCATAGCCCCTAAACACCAACAGTCCCTCGCAACATAGCAACCTCCGCCGTCAACGAATCCACCTTGGCCGTCAACGTCTTGATGGCCTCCACAAACAGCCCCGCCAAGTTACCATAGGCCACGGCCAAGTTGCCGTCCTCTCCGGTGCGCACGACCTCAGGCACCACTGCTGCTACTTCCTGTGCAATAAGACCCATTTCACGGTCCACCATGCCCACACGTTCATAAGTATACCCCGCCATCGCCATCACCTTGTCGAGCGGGTCCGTGATGATCCGAATACTTGTTTTTAAGTTGCTGTCCGACGACTGCAAGATCGAGTTCCGGGCGTAGAGCTGCCCAAGGACGTCCACGTTGCTATTGAACGTACAGACGCCGCTCGCCACGAGGTTCGCCATCTGGGCCAGCCTCGCCACGGTCAAGTTGCCGCTGCCTGCAATGCCCGCATCGAGCAAAAGGTCGCCGCGAACGTGCAGGCCTTCCAAAATGCTCGGCGCCGTGCCCGTGCCCAGGTTGATGCCGGTTGCCGTAGCTGTTGCCGTCGTCTGAACGGTCAGGGCGCCCGCAGAGCTCAGGAGGTCAACCTTGCTCATGTTGATCGTCACCGCATCGGACAGACCGGAGCTCTCCGTGGCCTTGGCTCGAAAGGCAAAGCCGTTTGCGTTGTTGTTGAAGGCGAGCGCGCCCGTGAAGCCGTTGAATGTGTTGACAAACTCCAGCGTCGACGCCGAGGTGCCCGTGGTCGTACTGCGCACTGTGAGCACGGGCGCCGGTGCCTCGAGGACCAGCACCTTGTTCGTGGACGTGGGCGCCAGCGCATTCGGTATGGCAATCTTCACCTTGCCCTCTTGCGTCAAGTTGGCCGGGAGGGCATTGCCCGCATTGCTGCTGAAGAGGGCAAAGGCACCGCTGAACACAAAGTTGTCCAAGTTGGCATTGAAGATCTTGGTCGCCTCCGTCACCGTCAAGCCTGGAATGTTCAGGGTATCGGCGACCAGATCACCGGCAAACACGTTGCATGCCGACATGTCCGTCACGAAGGCCCGTGAGGCATTGAGCATGCCGATGTTGGAAAGCGTCGATCCCAGCACGTCGATGGACGCACCCGCACCTCCGTAAGGCCCGATCGACGACACGATCAGGGTGCGATCCGTCATGATGT
>Ga0209230_10000725_pt1 | contig 12861 bp, 5 predicted proteins | sample LakOntMetagenome_FD_187467 | JGI IMG/M metagenome (GOLD analysis project Ga0209230, IMG submission 187467) | Freshwater and sediment microbial communities from Lake Ontario - Sta 18 epilimnion Metagenome (SPAdes) (version 2) | ecosystem: Environmental > Aquatic > Freshwater > Lentic | place... | reverse complement strand
GTAAAGAAATCTGCGGAGAGAAGGGGAAATATTTCTTTCAAGAAGGTGGTGATGAAAATGGAAAAGATGACAGCATCTTCAAAGGCAGACCGAAGACGAATAATCAGAAAAAAGAAGCGATTTCGTAGATCATATCATTTGGCAGTTTTGCGCCTTTGAACATTTTCAGTTTCTGGAATGTAATCAGTTTATTTACGAAAAGGACGTATTCGTGTAAAATGTCCTTAATGCCGAATGAGGGAGACCAATTTTCAGGACACATGATACTTACACAGCAAGGACACGGGTGTTTTTTGGAATAGTCTTCCAATAAACGCGGGGGAAAATAAGAAGGCGTATAGGAAAGAGGTTTTCCATCTATTGAAATTTGCGGCGGGAAAAAGGGATATCGCGAAAAATCACTCGCTATTATAAAATATTTACCGAAATGGAAACTGATTGTATCTTCGTCGCTTTGCAAAACAAACGGATAGTCGCGCAGTTCTCTGTTCAATCGTTTTAATTGCCATGGTTTCATTTTTGTTAAGTATTCTTTATATTTGTACCCAAGTCGTCCGAAATATACAAAATCAAAACTACATATAAAGAAAAGAATGGAAACTTCTCTTCTTGAATATGAAATTACTGACCGAAATGTGAACCTTTTGAAAAACGTGTTGTTTGTCCATTCAACTGTCCTGTCATTGAAAACCTATATCAATCAAGAAACGTTGGAAATAGGATACGGCAATAATTCAACGACGGACGAAGTGATGCAATGTTTTCGGAATTGGTTTTCATCGTCTCCTAATGATTCGGCTTTAAATCGGATCGGGTTTGCCTTTCATTTTGGAGGTCAGGAAGAGTCGCCCATTTTCATGAACCAGGAACCGTTTTTCACAGATACTGATTTAGGAGAATCGGTGGAAACTTATTCCCGAAATGTGCAGTTTATGCTGGATCTGTTGATTGAATTCAAATCCATCACGCACGTAGACTTTCTTGCGTGTAGTACATTGGGAAACGATAAATGGAAACAATATTATCAGTTATTGCGATTAAAAACAGGAGTGGTGATCGGAGCATCGGATGACAATACGGGAAATATGAAGTTAGGCGGAGACTGGGTAATGGAGACGACACACGAAGAAGTCGGACAGATATATTTCACAGCGGAGATTGAGAATTGGGCGTCGTTGTTGGCGACTGGAACGTATACCGACCCAAATTCCGTACTGATTTATTCATACACAGTTGGTGTATTGAATTCGGGAGCTGTATCCGGTCATTCAACAATCAGTGCGCAATATTTCACTCCGAACCTTATTATATTATCGTCATTTGTTGTAAACAATGTAACCTACACTGTTACTAAGACGAATAATACCAGCCCATATGATGTTCGTATTGGCACTTTGACTATTCCAAATACAATAACACAAATAGGAAGCAGTTCATTTTGTTATCTTTATTATAATTTCCGCATACCCACGTCTGTTACGACCATAGGTAGCTATGCATTTGCCAACCAGATGTTTGGTTCCAAAACTACAGTATTTTTTGACGTTCCAAGTTCATTGACTACATTGGATAACTATGTATTCCGTTATAACAAATTTACTTATCTTTTGTTGCCGTACGGAATCACGACAATTAATGAAGGGGCTCTTGTTGGGACAACACAAGCATCAAATACCTCACCTGGGAACTTGTCTACAATTGATAACAGGATTATCCCATTGATTTTTGTTCCAAGTACCGTTATTTCTTTACATACAAATTCATTTTACGGCAATCAAATACCGACGGACGCAAGTTGTGGTAATTTATATATGTTTACAAGCTCGAATTCAGGTGTGACTTGCAATTACTACCACTATATAGGTGGTGCAATGCCAACTGGAACTACCGGTTGTACCACTTTTAATAATATAATTAAGAATTTCAATACAAACTCAACAAACACACTTTTGTGGCAACCTGTAACTACGGCGGTTACTGAGGTATCATCCATTATGAGCGGAAATAGTTACACTATAACATTTAATACCATTGTTCCAAGCACGACATATACTATAACTTCTTCCACATCTTCTTTCATATATTCTTCGGGAACATTGGCGGATGGATCATCCAGTATCTCTTTTCAAGCTCCCACTACATTGGAAACGATTGTGATAAAAATAACGTTGTCAGACAATACAGCGCCGATAAATATTACAGTTACCCCCTATCTCAGACATAACTTTTACCATACTTTTTACACCATGGATATTAATACCCCGACGGTCCTCACTAGAAAGGTTTACGACAACGCGGGATCGGAACAAGGATCTTATGATATATCATTCGGCGGTATAAATATTTCCGATATATTAACTTTAATGGACAACGGAGGAACGAATCCTTATACAATCGGAGAAAAAGATAATACCTTGACCCCGGCTCGTTTGGAAATCGCTTACTGTGATATATATGCAAGCGCATTAACGTCCAATCAAAACACCGCAGTCATGACATATGTGAACACACATTATAAGGAACCACATCTTACTGCCACCATTGTATATGTTGTTACCGTATCTGAAAACGTGTTTTGGCTCTCTGCAAATGGTGCGATTGCAACTGCAAATCCGGATCTATTACTGACCTATGGAAATATGTATGTATTTGACCAAAGTGATGAGAGCAATCGGAATCATCAATTTACCATCTATACGGATGTCGGCAGAACAAATAGTTATATAAATGGAGTGGTCACGAATGGCACACCTGGGTCTTTTAACGCAGCGACTTGGATCGATGTGACCAGTGCCATGTCTGGTGCCCGGTTATACTATGGCGTCGACGGAGGATCTGTCCAAGGTGCAACTATGTGCACATCGGCTTCATACTTGGATGATTTTACATTAACCCAATCATTTGACGAAGGAATTGTTGCAATCGCATTGACAGAAGGTAAATTTACAGTAACGCAGTACTTGGATGCTGGGTATACTATTGCGCAATTACTGAATGCTGGACTTACTGCAACACAATATGTAAATAATGGCAACCCTTTATCGGATTTAGTCGCGACCGGTTTGACTGTGACACAATGTATAAACTTTGGGTTTTCAACGACGCAATTGAAAACTGCAGGGTTTTCTGTATCCGATTTTCTTACTGCTGGAGACACTGCATATACTGCACAAAATTTGCATTCAATATCATTCACTAACGCTGACATATTGAGCAGTTCAAGTATTACTAGGACACTTGTAGAACAGATTATGGATGGTACGACATATTATGAACCGATGACTGCTGCTGATATAAGAACTTATTTGACACAGGCTCAAATAAATGAGATGGGATTCTATACGACCTCTTCAGGCAGCAGCGCAACTACCGAGGTTTATAATTTGAAAAATGCAGTGGACATATGGTACGAAAATTTAGGTAGCAATGTTTCAGTAACGGATCCTTCACATATTTCAAAATGGAACACAGTGTTTTGTACAAATATGAGTAATTTATTTAGTTATAAGTATAATTTTAATGAAGATATTTCTAATTGGAATACATCCAATGTCACATCTTTTCACTCCACATTTTTTCTATGCACTATTTTCAATCAGTCGTTGTTGAGCTGGGATGTAAAAAGTGTTAGAGATTTTTCTTATATGTTTTACGATTGTCCCGCGTTGGACCAGATAGATTCTATCAAGAAATGGAAAGTAAGCGAGACATTACCGTCGCATTATGTAATTAACATGTTCGGCAATGCTAGCAAAATGATAGATGTTAATAAAGCGAATCATTTCATTGCGACTCCCTTTCCGATAAATACATATTTCAACAAGTGATAATCCAAGCATAAAATAAGACGTCAAATCATTTTTTTAGCAACTCAACTAACCGTGAAGTTGTATGTCGAGTAATACATATAGAGAACTCCGGACCCACCCCCGTGAGCGTTGCCAGAAGCTGGTTCTCCTTTTCCTCCACCACCACCTCCAGTATTAGCTCTACCTGCAGTGGCCCCGCCTGCTGCAATCGTCGGGTTGGTACCGGCTGAGTTTCCTCCTTTACCACCACCATATATTAAATTTCTGGCATTACATATACTTACAAAATTAGACATTGTGTCACCACCAGTAACGCTATCGATTCCTCCGCCTCCTCCACCACTAAAGTTGTAACTAATATCCATTTCTGGAATTATTAAATTTACTCCAACTGTTGAAGCACATCGCGCAACTGATCCATTAGTTGCATTACTCTGCCCAGACCCACCTGCACCACTTGTGAAAGTTACCCCGTTCACCGTTTGGGATATCGCTGTTCCTCCAGCTCCTGAGCTTACGGTGCTTCCTCCTACTGCTCCGGTATTTCCTGTGGATACTGCATAGCTTCCATAAGCGGTTGCACCAATAGTAACAGAGGATGTTGTAGTAGAAGGTGTGATTGAATAAGTACTATACAATGGATACAAAGCAACACCTCCGCCACTTCCACCTCCAGCTTCCCAAAAACTTCCACCACCACTTGACCCGCCGGAACCTCCTGTTCCGACCAAAATCAATGCGGCTTTGCTGACCGCAATATCCGACGAATCTTTCGGCGTGGTAAAAGATGCTACTGACGCGGTGAATTTTATAACAGTGAATGAATTGGTATTGCTGTATGAATAATTGGCATTTGTAACTGGATTCGTGATCAATATTGTATTACTGACTGATTTGGAAATAGATCCAGAATTGAAATTTGCATCCGTACAACTTAACGTAACTGTAAATGAAGTCGGTCTATCAACAATATTTCTGAATGTATATCCCAAGTAGTCATACTGAACGTTTTTGGTAAGACTTGACGACTGAATATCAACAGTGGTATCACTTGTTCCGTTATTATACACCAGTCTATACGTTGTAACTGCAGGACTCGGCGTTTTCCATGTACACGTGAAACAATTTGATCCGACTCCAACCACGTTGAAATTATTGATGGGGTTCACCATACTATTGGGAACCGCGGCAACAGAGGTATATGCAGAATATGAACCCGACTCGCCGAATGTATTTATCGCGGCGACTTTGAAATAATAGGAAGAACCACTCGTCAATCCAGTAATAAGAATAGGAGAAGACGAACCAGTCGTCGTCGTAACAACCGTATAAACTCCACTCAATAAAGTCGCACAGACGACGTTGTAGGATAATATAGAAGCTCCACCAGTGTCGGTCGGTTGAACGAAACTGACAGAGACGCTTTCGCTTCCATTAGTCGTAGCAACATTTATCGGTACACCTGGAATAGTTCTGGGTATTACTGCAGTTGTGTATGTGGAATAAGTCCCAAGATCAAATAAATCATTAGTAGCGGCGACCTTGAAATAATAAGATGTACCGTTTGTTAATTGTGAAACAGTAATAGAAGTAGAGGGAAGAGTTGTTGTAAAAACTGGATAGTATACTCCACTTAGCAAAGTTGCAGCAATTACGGAGTAGGATATAATAGACGTAGCATTATTTTCAGTTGTTCCACCTTTTAATATCGGTTCCACAAACGAGACGGTCACACTTTGATTTCCTAATGACGTGGTAATACTTGTCGGCGCGCCCGCCGGATACCTCGGGGTAGAAGCTTCGGATGTGTAAGGAGAATATGTACCAGTTTCGCCATATATATTCGTCGCAGAGACCTTGAAGTAATAAGCAGTGCCACCCATTAATTCAGTAACTATTATCGGAGAAGATGAACCAGTCTTCGTCGTTACCGGAGTGTAAATGCTATCCGAAAAAGTTGCGGCCGATACTGTATAATAGGATATACTAACCCCTCCATTATCAATCGGCGGAATAAAACTTACTGATACGCTGCCTCCACCAATGACTGTAGAAAGATTTGTCGGTGCACTTGGTGTAGTTCTGGGTATTACAGCAGTTGTTGTGTATGAGGAGTACGTCCCAAGATCGTTGTATGGTGAATTCGTTGCCGCAACCTTGAAATAATAAGAATTTCCATTGGTCAATCCAACTATCGTAATAGACGATGAACTACTTGTTGTTGAAGAAAACGGATAATATTGTCCATTTTCCAAAGTTGCAGCAATAACTGTGTAGGAAGAAAGAGATGTCGCATTATTCGCAGTTGTACCACCTTTCACGGTCGGCGCGGTGAATGTGACCGTTGCACTCTGAAGGCCAGACGAAGCAGTCACACCAGTCGGCGCTCCTGCCGGATATCTTGGAATAGCGGCGACAGAAGTGTAAACTGAATAATTTCCAATATCGCCATAAGTGTTTGTCGCAGCGACCTTGAAATAATATGAGGTACCACCTGTTAATCCAGTTACTGTTATCGGAGTAGATGTCCCAATTGCCGTCGTTCTTATAGTATAAACTCCACTTAACAAAGTCGCTGCAGCCACAGTGTAACTGGAAATAGATGAATCGCCAGTGAGATAAGTTTTACCACCGGTGTTTGCAGGCTGGGTTACGGCGATAGAAACACTTCCACCACCTATGGTTGTTGAATTTATGGTCGGTACGCCAGGTGGATACCTGTCCCCCATCAATGCAACTGAATTGCTATAATATAACAAGGACATTGGGGTCTGGCTGGTGAAATTCAACAGAGTATACGCTCCTGTACTTCCTGCAATTCTATTTGTTATCACTCCAGTTGTATAATTCGTTAAACTATCAATACTCTCGCCGAATACCAGGGTGTTTCCAGTATTTGTCGGGCTGCTTTGGTCAAATAAATAAACATTACCAGCAGTTAGTGTTGGATAATATTGTTGTAGATCATTCAACCGAAAAACGCCATCCACTACTGTGACGGTGTATGTTGTATATGGTAATGGTGAAGGAATAGTCACTGAAGGTACCATCGAAAAGTTAGACGTGGTGGGAAAAATAACATAACCCGACCTCGTAAATAGATATGTTAAAGTTTCATACGGAGCGCGTACAGTACCAGTCCTGGCCGCCCCGGTTAAATACCCAATTCCATCACCCACGACGGAATAAGAAACAGATGTTCCAGGGTCTAATAACGAATAAAAATTGGCTACGAAAGAGTTCCCGCTAAATACAACCTGTGTACTCAATCCGAATACACTTGGATATTGTTTGCCGAAAGGGTAAATTGTATTGTTATTCGCCGGAGAAAGATATTTTAAGTAAATTGTGAAGGAAGAAGACGCAAAATCAGAAGTTTGTAGCGGATTTCCTTGATATTTCAGACGCGCCAGGGTCGTGTTTTCATGATTCAAATTCAATCCAGCTGTAGTGACTGCATAAGGAACTGTGTTGGACAAATCAGTATATGCATCTCCGCCGATGAAATCAAATGTTATGTATTTTGAATTTTGAGAAATTAGACTAAATGGATGAACTGCTCTTTTTTTTGTTTGCAACCTTCGGAAATTTCCGAACGATGAGAATGAGTTCATTATTATTTATTATAGAATGAGAATTAAAAAGGGTATTGTTGTCGGTAAGTTATAAAGTTTATATCAATTTAATACTCTGTTCAACCCGTTTTAATTGTCATGGTTTATTCGGCATATACATATATAGAAATGAATTCGTTTTCTAACTTTGGAAGTATGTTAGGAAGGGGAAGTCAAAACGTGAATTCAATCAGCTATATTAACCGGTATGCCAAAAAAAACATCAAGTTTGACTTTAGCGGAAGTTCATTTTCCGATTTATCGTACAATCCATACGCTGTTACTTCGGCTGGATTGAATATGATTAATGGAAATACAACAATCGCACGTCTTAAACTCAATAACGACTATTTGAAATCCACTGACTTTACTTCGTCTTCCTTCACGATTTACTTGAAACACGCTGCGAGGTATAGCAATGCAACCCCGTTTAATTTCCAGTATCCAAGTGCAGTAACCGTCAGCAATGCAGTCGTTCTCAGTGGATCTGATTTTTCGGCCAATTTCTATTCTTTGTTAGATCCTGGTTCGCCTTTACCCTATGTTTTTTCTGGATGTACTACTACGGAGTTAAATGGAACCTCGCTTACCGGAACGGTGACTGCACCGTATGGAACAGTGACAAAGACGTTCACCAGAGCGAACTACGCGATTTTTCCGACGGTGGTTCCGCAGTCGCTGACGATTTCATGTGGTGCACCGCTTCCAGTCACGACGTATGCCGTGACGGTATCAGGTGATGGTTTATTCTATATAAACGATTTGCGTCAGTTGCCAACGATGACAGCAGGGAATGTATATTTGTTTGACCAAAGTAATAATACGAATATAGGTAACACACTGGTATTCGGGACTACTCTTGATTCTCCTTCATATTATACCACAGGAGTGTTTACGAACGGTACAGCTGGAAACACAGGTGCATATACATTGCTGAATTACACGAATACGACACTGGGAGGATTAAATTTTTATAGTCGACAGAATAGTGGAATGGGATTGGGGTACCCAGGTATACCGACAATTACAAGCACGACTGCTGGCGATAGTAGTGTATCAGTAACAGTGACTGCACCGACAAGTACAGGTGGTTCCCCAATAACGAGTTACAGTGTGATCGCGGCAACTAAATCGGGTGATGTGTATACACAGATAAGTTCTACCGTTGGGTTGACTATCACCGGACTTACAAATGGAACTGCTTATTATTTTTCTGTGGCCGCGACAAACATATTCGGAACGGGTGCGTATTCCGCGTATTCTAACTTAACTACGCCCGACATACCAACGGTCACTTATTATGTGAAAGTAGTTGGTACTAACTTTGCACTTTCTACTACACCTGCTGGAACTTATACAAATAACCTGGCAATCACACGTTTAAATACGTACAATAGCGACGGGAGTTATAATTTTACGTATGGCGATACTATGGCTGCAACGGTGACAACGAGAATAAAATATATTTTTGATCAAACTCACAATTCAAACTTGAACAAATTGTTAGTGTTCAAAACATCTGGAGGCAATATAACTCCGGCCGCGGGTACCACTTATGGAGGAACATATACATCAAGCTTTTTAACTTACACTGGCACTGCCGGATCTACAGGTTTAACATCTTTCATAGTGACTGATGTAAACACGCCAGATTTATATTATACAACTGCGACTGGAGCTGTACTGGGGGGTAAATTTAAAAGGGGTTATTCATTCCATACAACATATTTTACCAGCGGAACTCGTTATTATAGAGTTCACATGGCTTTGGAAAGCTCGTCAAATCTTGTTCTGAATGTGCCGTCTGGTACGGCCATAAATTATCTGTTGGTAGGTGGCGGTGGAAGTGGTTGTAAAGGTGCCGGGAGTGGGACCGGACAAAACCCCGGAAGTGGTGGTGGCGGAGGGAGAAACATATCTGGTCAGTACATAACAAACTCATTGGAAAACTATAAAATGAATATTGCGGTTGGAAATGGAGGATCATATAGCGACACGGGAACCGGGACGAGTGGGTCAAGTTCAGTATTAAAAGCGTACAATTCATCCGGCACAACACTACTGTCAGAAACCGCATCTGGAGGGCTACTCGCTACTTTAACATTAGGAAAATTAGGATGTGGTGGAAGTTCTGATTTAACTGTGGACCCGCAATACCGAGATCCGAACGGCTTCAATGGTAATACTACAATTATCATAGGGTCTAATATATGCAACTACTTTAACAACAAAAACCCATATATTGGTAGTAATACTTCTTATGCTTTTAATTACAATGGGTACAATAATGCGAGTTCAACCTCAACACATTTGACGAATCCAATGCTTGTCAACGATTGGTGGGGATCTGGTTTGGGAAATGGTAGGTTAGGCGGTGGTGGATATCATGGGGGAGAAAGATTTCCAGATAACTGGTTAAGTTTGCCGGCTGGTAATAATCATACGAGTTCTGCAGAACAGGCCTCAAATCCTTGTGAAGGAGGAGGAGGTTTTGGAGCAGCATTAGTCGGTAATTTCGTATCTCCAAACTATCCGAGGTTGATGCAAAGGGGCGGCGTACCTTACACCGGTGGTGGAGGTGGAGGTGATGTTGATTATACTTATAATTTAGCGTACCCAGGTGGTTGCGGAACTTGTTTTTTATGGTATGAGGTGCCATCTATATACGTGTTGAAGACGTCCGGGTATACGATTCGGGAATTATATACAGCTGGATATAAGGTATCGGATTTGAGAATTGCTTACACGATAACAGAAATAAATAGTAGTGGCTATTATACTTTATCAAATCTGATCGAAGCAGGATATACTGCATCAGAATTATATACCGTGTCCTATACGTATTCTATGCTGTTAAACAACCCAAGTATAACTCAATTATTGGTAACTGAAATAATGACCGGATCTGAACTGCAACCTGCTATGACAATTGCACAAATTAGTTATTCAGTCGGAGGCGGTCCAATGTCAGACGCCTCATTAAATGCAATTTCGTTTTATACAAATTCAAATCTTAAACGTGCTATAACGAACTGGACCACACTTACGGTTAAACCATCAACCAGCGATCCTTCACACGTTAGTAATTTCAACACAGTATTTTGTACCTCCTTTCGTTATGTTGCTGACAGTACAACATTCAACGAAGATATTTCACGATGGAACACATCAAATGTAACAGATTTTTACGGAGCATTTTATAACTGTCCCAACTTCAACTCTAACATTTCCGGCTGGGACACATCCAAAGGTACAACATTTTTTGGAGCATTTTATAACTGTCGCAACTTCAACTCGCCTTTGAATTGGGTCGTATCAAGTTGTACTGATTCAACCAGTTTTACTAGTATGTTTGAAAACTGTAGTTCATTAGATCAAGCTGCATCTATTAGATTATGGGTTGTTCCTAACCTCGGGACTTTACAAAATATGTTCCGTGGGGCAACTAAGATGATCGACCCGAATGCGACGTATTATTTTCCGGTTTCGCCTACGTACTTAGATTTTAATAAGAGTCCCTAAATTAGACCCGATTTTTAATCCTCGTTTAAGACTTAAATGTTGTTTCAATAAAGAAGTTGAAGATTTCAGCCTTAGTTTCTTTTAATAACATATTAACCTTTTATTTTATTAAACCAACGTCTTCTTGTTCCCGCATTTCCGTTTATGTGCCGCCAACGATTTATTAGAATGTGCTTGAAATACATTGCACACGTCGCATACTATCACCGTTTTATCCGTCGTAACGGTTCCCACTTTATTCGTTATATATTTGCAAAGGGATGGGAATTCAATAGATTTTAGTTCTTTTTCCATCTTTCCGTTGAACTCTTTGAGAATCAGAAACATAGCCTGGCGTTTTTCAATAAACGCATGGACTTCCTTGTTGATTTCTTCCAATACCTCCTTCGGCATAGAAAACGATTCGTCATGATTATCTTTTTTCATTCCAATCGAATCGTCGTCTTTATCTTTTAATTCCCGGATTTTATCGGCGAGAGAGTCTATAATATCCACCGCAGTCTTTATCGTTTGTGCACAGTACTTGGCATTATGAATATAGATTAAGACATTGCATCCCTTTGTCTCAATCTGGAAATTCTGTTTAGAAGTTATTCCCGTATGTTGAGAGAGAAATATGCCGTGACAGTTCTGTGTCTCTGTATCTCTCACGAACTTCTTCACTTCGTCTATCGGCACGTTACGAGAATAGTCCTTGTTTTCAAACAAAATCGGAGAATAGTCTATACGTCTCAAAATGAAATCGCCGGCCGCCGTTTCTTTGGACGTGTTGACGATTTCAGCAGACTGGTATAAATTACTCAGGATTTGTTCCAGATTGTTTTCTCCATACGATCCTTTATATGACGAGTTTTTATATTTATCAAAGAATTCGTTCTGTCTATCCATATGTTTTGAGAGATCTACGATCACCGGACTGATTTCGGACCGGAATTTCTCATGGATCGTTTTTTCCGAATTGATGTTATCGCTGATTCGGGTCTCGCTTGCGTTGGTGATATTCATGAGTAGATTATTGAATTTGTTTTCAAAGTTATTAATCAGATGGTCTATGATCTCCGTGGTCGGCTTCTCCGGTTTCATTTTCACCAACTCTTCGCCCATAGATTTCTCAAATTGAGAGATAATAAACACGATCTCTTTTCGTGCTGATTCGTTGTATTTGGGAATGATTTCAGACAAGGTTATTTTTGTTTTGTCAATAAGCGCTTCGTTTAGCTGAGAGATAACGGTGTATACGCTGTCTTTATTTTGAAAGAGAGAATTCTGGACAATGTTCTTTACATCCTCCATATATTCTCGCTTAGATTCCAGGAGTTTCAACGAAATACAATTCGGAAGCTCGTGTCTCAATTGAGAGATGGAGGACTGTAAATCCGTGACGGTGGTAAGAATCTGTGAGTTTATGGTGCTATACAGGGTTTGGTTCATATCTTTGAACACTTTCTCAAATAACTCAATGAATATAAGATTGATTGTCTCAAAGTCTATTGTCGGATTCTTCGCATAGAACTCAAGGATTGTTTTATTAGTGACTGTCAACGGATTCATTTTGTATGTAATTAAGCGAAAGAAATCTTTATATTGATTTATTTTTTCGTACTATCGTTCAGTTTTTTACTATCTTCACTATATATATTATGTTTTCTTGTTTTTTTTCAAGTAAAAAAAAGCCGAATATTGTTAAAAAACCAGTGGTTAAGCCGAAAAAAGTGGTCCCGAAAAAGGATACTATTTTAGAAGAAAGGTTAAATGAAATTAAGGAGCCCGCACCAGATCCTGCGGTTGTTGCACCAGAAGATGTGGCTATAGAAGAAGCCGTTCCTGTTCCAGAAGAAGCCGCTCCAGCAGAAGAAGCTCCAGAAGAAGCCGCACCAGAAGAAGAAGCCGCCCCAGAAGAAGCCGTTGCAGAGATC